>Ga0137412_10001713_pt1 | contig 17184 bp, 13 predicted proteins | sample CZODoug2_1_16fun_FD_122160 | JGI IMG/M metagenome (GOLD analysis project Ga0137412, IMG submission 122160) | Vadose zone soil fungal communities from Angelo Coast Range Reserve, California, USA - CZODoug2_1_16fungal (Hybrid Assembly) | ecosystem: Environmental > Terrestrial > Soil > Vadose zone...
GCCCCGTACGTGGACCCGGAGATCAGCTGGGCGGTGCGTGCGCACCAGGCGCTGCGGTTCTTCCCCGACGAGTCCGTCGGCTACGAGTACCCGGAGGCCTACGCCAAGTGGTTCGGCGCCGACTACGAGCCGGAGCCCTACATCCAGGAGGAGTACCGGCAGGCGCGCAGGCACCGGTGGTACATGACCGCCCGGCTGATCACCCTCAACGACCTGTACGCGTTCGACCCGACGATGGAGGTGTCGATCGACATCTTCACCGACATCATCGGCCGGCACTTCAAGCAGCCGCGCGAGGGACTCGGTTTCGACGGCAGCGCGTCCGCGCACATGTGGCGGACCATGATCGCGCCGACCAAGTTCCTGTAGGGCGGCGCGGCCGGTCGCGGTCGTCTCAGCCGCTCGCGGTCGTCTCAGCCGGTCGCGGTCGTCGCCGGGGGCATCGCGTCCAGTACCGCGCACCGCCCGATCTCGATGTCCCGGGCCAGGGCGTCCAGCGCGTCCTCCCCACCCCGCCGCAGGTGCACCAGCAGGTCGGTGTGCAGCGCGGCCAGCTTGCTCGCGGTGTAGCCGGGCCGCGTGATCGCGGTGACGAACTGCAGCTCCTCCTCGCAGCCGGCGTAGGTGTCGATCAGGCGGGCGTTGCCGCTCAGCGCCACGATCGTCCGGTGGATCTCCTGGTGGGTGCGCACCACCTTCGGCCACGGCGCGTCGGGTGGCAGCCGCTCCAGCGCGGCGGTCGCGCGCACCACCGGCCGGAGCGAGACCTGCCCGGCCAGCGCGATGCGCAGGCTGCCCACCTCGAGCACCGTGCGGTAGGCGTAGAGCTGGTCGACCCGTGCCCGGCACAGCTCGGGTACCCGGGCGCCCCGGTTGGCCTCGTGCTCGAGCAGCCCGTTGGCCACCAGCGTGCGCAACGCCGAGCGCACCGTGTACCGACCGACCCGGAACCGCTGCGCCAGGTGCTCCTCCTTGAGCCGCGAGCCGGGTGGCAGCTCGCCGGCCAGCAGCTCATCGCGCAGTCGGTCGGCCAGTTGACCGGCCGCGGCACTCAGCTCACGCACGTCCCGAGTCTGGCAGAGCGCCGGTCACCGCGTGGTGCTCGTCAGCGGCAACCTGGGCCGGCGCAGCTGCTCGGCCAGCTCGTCGGCCCGTTGCCTGGCCGCCCGCGCGCCTCTGTCCTTGACCTGTTCGTAGCCCCGGATCTGGTCGGGCACGTCGGCCAACGCGACCGCGATCCCGTGGTTGGACGGCCGCAGCTCGGTGACCACGAGGTCCAGCAGGCCCCGGTACCAGTCGATCAGCAACCGCTCCTGCACCCGGGAGCTCTGCCGCCGGAACGGGTCGACGGCTGTGCCGCGCAGCCCCCGGGCCGCCCGCAGCACGCGGAACGCCGGCCGGAACCACGGCCCGACCGCGACCTTGCGGGCGCCGAAGCGGCGCGCGGCCGGCGGCTGCAGGTGGTTGACCACCTTGACCGGGTCGGTGAAGGTCGCCGAGATCTGGCCGGCGAAGGCCGGTTTGAGGTAGAGCCGGGCGACCTCGTACTCGTCCTTGTACGCCATCAGCTTGTAGAGGTTGCGGGCGGCCGCGTGGGTGAGCTCGTAGGCGTGCGGCGCCACCTCCCGCTCCCGTCGCGCGAGCGCCAGCACCGTGTCCAGGTACCGGCGCGCATACCGTTCGTCCTGGTAGTCGACCAGCTCGGCGAGTCGCACCGCGAGCAGCCGGCGGGTCTCCTCGTCCAGCTCGGCGGTCGTGGCCCACAGCCGGTCGTAGGCGGCGCGGCGGCGGGGGGTCAGCGCGGCCCGGCGGCGGTCCCGCTCGTCGGCGGCGGCCAGCTTCGCCGGGTCGAGCCGGCGGCTGATCCGGTCCCGGTCGTGCACCCAGAGCCGCCCGTAGCGGAACGCCTGCAGGTTGGCGCGCACCGCGACCCCGTTGAGCCCGATCGCCTCCTCGATGCGGGCGGAGTCGATCGGCAGCAGCCCGGCCTGGTAGGCCGCCCCGATCGCCACGACGTTGGTCAGCATGTAGTCCCCGAACAGCTCCTCGGCGATCCGCCGGGCCGGCACCCCGAGCACGTCGCGGCAGCGTGCGGCGATCGCGGTGTGCAGCCCGGCGCTGTCGATCTCGACGTGCACGTCGCGGATCTGCTCGCCGGTCGGGAACAGGTCGGTGTTCAGCACCGCCCGGGTGCGGTCCGGCGAGCACCGGTCCAGGTTCGCGGCGGCGGCGGCGCCGACCTCGTCGAGGGCCACGTACAGATCTGCGCGGCCGCGTCCGACGCTGTGTGCGTGACCGGTCGCGCCCGGCGGAACCAGTACCAGGCTGGAGATCACCGGGCCCCACTTCTGCGCCGCTCCGGTCTGGTCGTAGGACAGCACCCGGTAGCCGTCCAGGGTCGCGGCGACGGACAGGATGCCGTTGAGGGTCAACACTCCGGTGCCGCCCACACCCGGCATGTAGATCCGGAATGGTTCATCGGGGACCGACCGTGTGGGCTCGGGAAGCTCGTCGATTCCCAGCTCTGGGGTCTTGGGCATGCGGTATCCGGTACCCGGGGCGGTCTGCACCGTGACGAAGGCGGGGCAGTCACCGACCAGGCAGGAGAAGTCCTGGTTACAGGACGAGGGATGCACCCGGGTCTTGTCGCCGAACTCGGTGGGCACCTTCTGCAGGGACATGCAGTTGCTCTGCACGCCGCAGTCGCCGCAGTTCTCACACACCTCGGCATTCACCAGCACGTGACGATTCGGTGCCTCGAGTTTGCCGCGCCGCTGCAATCGCCGCCGCTCGTTCGCGCAGGACTCGTCGTAGATCATCACGGTGGTGCCGGGCACCTCGGCCAGTTCGGCGGCGGTAGCCACCAGCTGGTCGGCCGGGCGGATCCGTACCCCGGGGGCGAGCCGCGCACCGTGGTAGCGGCGAGGCTCCTTGGTCACGATGACGATCTCCGCGACACCTTCGGACTCGAGCCCACGGGTGAGTTCCGCCAGTCCTCGGCTGCCCACCGGGTCCTGCGCGCCGGTGTTCGCCACAACGCCGTTGTAGAGCAACTTGAAGGTGATGTTGACCCCGGCCGCGACGGCCCAGCGGATGTTGAGGTAGCTGGAGTGGTAGATCGAGCCGTCGCCGATGTGCTGCACCATGTGCTCGCGCTCGGTGTAGCGGGCCAGGCCGATCCAGGGCAGCCCCTCCCCGCCGTACTGGGTCATCACGTCGATGTGTCGCTTCGGCTGCTCGATCACCGTGTTGAAGCAGTTGCACCCCGGCGCGCCCCAGGCGACCTGGCCCTCGGCAAGCACCGTCGAGGCGCTGTGCGGGCAGCCCGAGCAGAAGTTCGGCGTGCGCCCGGCGGCCGCCACCTGCTCCCGGCGCGCGATCAGCTCGAGCTCCTCCGCGCGGCGGGCCGCGCGCGCGGCGATCCCGGCCCGGGCCAACTCCGGTTCCAGGAGCCTGGCCAGCCGCATCGCGATCAGGTCGGCATCCATCCCACCGGCGACGGGGAACAGCGGCCGGCCATCGCGGTCGGTCTTGCCGACCACCTCGATCGGCCGGCCCAGCGGCTGCAACGCCGCCCTGACGTGCTGCTCGAGGAAGTCGCGCTTCTCCTCGACCACGATCACCCGGTCCAACCCGGTGGCGAAGCGGCGAACCAGCTCCTCGTCCAGCGGGTAGACAAGTCCCATCCGCAGGACCCGGATGCCCGCGACGTCGAGGGCCCCGTCGTCGGCGCCCAGGTCGCGCAGGGCCTGGGCCACGTCGGTGGCCGACTTCCCGGCGGTGATGATCCCGACGGTGTCGCCGCTGCCTTCCCGGAACACCCCGTTCAGCCCGTTGAGCCGGGCGTAGGCGAGCGCGGCGACATGGCGCTCCTGGTACAGGTGGCGCTCCATTTCGATGTTCTTGCCGGGGAAGAACGAGAAGTCGGTGCGCTTGGCGAACGGGATCCCGTCGATGCACAGGTCAGGAATCCGGACCGGGACGTCGTCGGGCGCGAACGTCACCGTCTCGCCGCCATCGCACAGCGCGCTGGTCAGCTTCAGCGCTACCCAGCAGCCGCTGTAGCGCGACAGCCGGATTGCGTGTAGTCCGAACTCGCGGAACTGGGCCACCGAGGCGGGGTACAGCACCGGGATCCCCGCCGAGGTGAACGCGTACTCCTGCTGGTAGGGCATGGTGGACGACTTCGCCTCGTGATCCTCGCCGGAGAGGATGACCACCGCCCCGTGGCGGGAGGTGCCGGCGAAGTTGCCGTGCTTGAGTGCGTCGCCGCTGCGATCCACCCCCGGGCCCTTGCCGTACCAGATCGAGGTGACCCCGTCCCAGCGCGAGTGCGGGTGATCGTCGAGCATCTGGGTGCCCATGTGTGCCGTGGCGGCCAGCTCTTCGTTGCCCGCCGGCAGGAACGTCACGTCGTGGTCGGCCAGCAGGTCAGGGATCCGGGAGAGCGCCAGATCAAATCCGGCGAGCGGTGACCCCGGGTAGCCGCTGATGAAGGTGCCAATCCGCAGCCCGGCGGCCCGGTCACGCTGCGCTTGCTCGAGCGGCACTCGCACCAGGGCCTGCAGCCCCGGCAGGAAATGAGTGCCCTCGGCGGCGGTCAGTCGGTCAGTCAGCGAGGCACGCACCGGGAAAGTTTGTGTCACAATCTAATTGTGACACAATCCTGCCGCCACGAACAAGACAAGTAGAACGTCTCACCGGGCGGTATCTACCGGGCTCTCGGTGACCGTCGGTGTTTCCGCCCGGCGCCGAGGGACGACGGCCGCACACAGGGCGGCACACAAGGCGACAGCCGCGAACACATAGAAGTTCGAGGCGACGCTATAGCCAGCCGCGATCAGCAACCCGGCCAGGGTCGGGCCGGTGATGCCACCCAGTCGGCCTACCGAGGCCGTCCATGCCAAACCGGCGGCCCGGCACGTTGTGGGGAAGTACGTAGCGGCGAAGCCATAAACCAGCACCTGGGCTCCGATGGTGCCCGCGCCGGCAATGAAGGTCAGCACGTACAGCCCGAGCGTCGGCACCTTCATGCTCAGTAGGGAGATCGCGACCGCGGCCGCGCCGAACGACAGGGCGACGATCTTCTGTGGGCCAATTCTGTCCGCCGCGCGTGAGGCGAACAGAGGTACCAGGATGGCACCCGCGTTGAGCACCAACAGGAAAGCCAGCGCGGAGCCCAAGGCGTATCCGCTGCTGCGCATCAGTTGAGGGAGCCAGGTGTTCAGGCCATACGTGAGCAGCAGGCCCCCCGCGCTCATCAGTCCCATCAGCACCGTCGTCGTTCGGCGACCTCGGTCAAAGAGCGCGAGCGGACCTTTGCGCTCGTCCTCGTGACTCCCATCGCCGTGCGCGGAAACGAGAGCGAGGCCGTAGCGCCGCGCGATCAGGGCCGCCTCCTCGTGTCGCCCTCGCAGAGCCAGGAAACTGGGCGACTCGGGAAGGAACCGCAGCGCCAGCGGAACGACCGTGACCAGCGGTAGAACTCCGAGCCAGAACAGGCTGCGCGGCCCGAAAGGCTCCAGGAGTATCAGGCCGAGCAATGCCGCGAGAACCCCGCCGCCCGGGTAGCCCGCCCAGACGATCGCACTCTGCGTGTTCCCCCGCCCTGGCGGCGCGAACTCCACAGCCAAGGCGGCCGCGGTGGGAATGAGCGCGCCTATCCCGACGCCGACCATGAACCGCGCCAACCCGAAGATGGAGAGGCTCGCGGTTATGGCGGTCACCGCCATCCAGGCCGAGAACCAGGCCGTTGAACCGATGACCAGCCAGCGCCGACCACTGAAGTCAGCGACCGCGCCGGCCAGCAGGGAACCCGCCAACATGCCGACCAGCGCATAACTGCCGATCAGCCCGGCGTGCGCGGGCCCCAGCCCCCAGCCCGGATCAGCCAGAATTGACGGCAGCGCCGTCCCGTAGGCGACGAGGTCGTACCCCTCGAACACGATGGAAGCCAGGCAGATAACCAGCACCCATCTGGCGCCGCGACCCGCCCCGAGGCCTCCAACACTGAGGTCCCGCATGGTTTCTCCTCCTCGTTGCCGGAGTGCGGCGCACCACCCGCGGCTCGTGCACGGCGATCAGTGGTGATTCTTGTGTCACAATCTGCCAACTGTGACATGAACCCTCCTGGGCGACAAGGCCCTGTAGAACGTCGTGGCGGCTCGTCAGGCCGTCGACGCGGCCCGGGGCCGCACATTCGATCAAACAAGAACGATCGTTGGCGTATGTGCGATTGCCGTGCTAGCTTCTCCTCATGCCAGAACGATCGTTGCCGTTTGAGACTCCCCGTTTGAGGCTCACGCGGGACTTCGCCGTCGACCCCGTTGACGACCACGGTCACTCGCTGGCGAGGAGGGGACCGCGATGAAAGGACAGTGCAATGGCGCATTCACCGGTCGTAATCGCTGGAGCTGGGCCGGTCGGTCTCACGACTTCACTGCTGCTCTCGGCCGCCGGAGTGCCGAACGTCATCCTGGAGAAGCGCCACGGCACCAGCCTGCTGCCCAGGTCACGCGGGGTCATGTGCCGTACGGCGGAGATCTGGTCCCACCTCGGGCTGCTGCCAGCCCTGCGGGAGCGGAGCCTGCCGGAGGAGTGGACCCGCTATCTCCTCTACGTCCGCGGGCTCAGTGGTGCGGAAATTGGTCGGATGGAGGCGACCTCGCAGATCGCGGAATTCACTGCCAGCTACAGCCCCGCGCCTTTCCTGTGCAGCACGCAGGACCGGATGGACGACGTCCTTAACGCGGCGGCGCAAGACCAGGAGAACTCCCAGGTCCTGTTCGGACACGAGGTGATCGGGGTCGAGGACACCGGCAACGGCGTCAGTGTGCGGGTCAGGGAGGAGTCGGGCGCGACCTACACGATCGACGCCGACTGGTTCGTGGCCGCCGACGGGGCCAACAGCCCGACTCGCCAGGCGCTGGGCATCGAGATGCCCGGCGTCCGCACCCGGCGTTGGTATCTCAACGCGCATTTCCGTGCCGATCTGAGCCGCTGGACCGAGCCGGACCGCAAAGCAGCGCTGATCTGGGTGCTGGACACGGAGATCGAAGGGGTGTTCCAGCCACTGGACGGGCACACCGAGTGGGGCGGCGGCTCCAGTTTCGACGCGACGGTCGATCCTCCGGAGAGCTTCACCGCCGAACGGGTGCGGGAGATGTTCCGCACGATGATCGGGCCGGGCGGCGAGGACACCGAGATCGATCTGATCGGGTTCTGGCCCTGGTTCGTCTCGGCGACCGTCGCGCAGCGGTACCGGCAGGGCCGGGTGCTGCTCGTCGGCGATGCCGCGCACCAGATCCCACCATTCGGCGGCATCGGCATGAACACCGGCGTCCAGGACGCTCACAACCTGGCCTGGAAGCTCGCGGCGGTCATCAAGGGCTGGGCCGGGGACGCGCTGCTGGACAGCTACGGCGTCGAGCGGCGCGAGGTCGCCGAGCGAGCCTGTGCATACGGCATGGCCAACGCCAGGCACGTGAGCTCGATTCGGGAGCTGCCCGCCGCTGAGCGCGTCGCGGCCTTGCGGCAGTACGGGAACTGGGCGGGCCTTGATGTCGGCGTGCACTACACCGCGGGCGCCTTCCTGCCCGACGGCTCGCCACCACCCGAGCACGAGGCGTCCGTCGACGTGTATCACCCCTCGGCGCGGCCGGGCGCGCGCGCTCCTCACCTGTGGGTGCGCACACCGAACGGGCCTGCCTCGACCATCGAGTTGTTCCACGACGGGTTCACCGTGGTCGCCGGGACCAGCGGCGACGCGTGGACGAAGGCCGCGCGGAAACTCAACGAGGTGACTTCCGCCCCGGTGCGCGGCTACACGCTCGGCATCGATCTGCACGCCGAGACAGACCAGTCCGATGACGAGTTCGGCCAGGTGTACGGAATTGAGTCCGGCGGGGCGGTCCTGGTCCGCCCGGACGGACACGTGGCGTTCCGCTCGCACGGCGCCGTCAGCGACCCCGCCGCCGTCCTAGCGGACGCCCTCGCGGTGGCACTCGGAAGGAAGGAAGCGGCATGACCAGTCCCGACACGCTCTCCACCGAGCAGAATCCGGTGGTGGCGACCAGCGGTGGCCGGGTCCGCGGCGAGGTCGCCGGCGGGATCGCCCGGTTCCGGGCCATCCCCTACGCGGCGCCGCCAGTGGGACCCCTGCGGTTCGCGCCACCGGCGAAGCCCGCCGCGTGGGACGGGGTCCGCGACGCACGCTCGCCGGGAGCGACCGCGCCGCAGGTCCACCGGAGCCTGCCCGGGGTGGACCTCACACCCGTCACCGGACCAGGTTGGCGGCGCGGTGAGGACTACCTCACGGTCGACGTGTGGTCCCCCGACATCGGCACACAGGGACTGCCGGTGATTGTTTTCCTGCACGGCGGTGCCTTCGTCGCCGGGACCGGCTCCGCCGCCGGCTCCGACGGCACCGGGTTCGCCCGGGCGGGCGCGGTCCTGGTGACCATCAACTACCGGGTGGGCGCCGAGGGCTTCCTGCCGGTTCCCGGCGGGGCGACGAACATCGGCCTGCGCGACCAGATCGCCGCCGTGGAGTGGGTCCGGGATAACGCCGAGGCATTCGGCGGCGACCCGCACAACATCACGCTGTTCGGTCACTCCGCCGGAGCGGCGAGCGTCGCCTGCCTGCTGCGTTCCCCGCTGGCCGCCGGCCTGTTCAGCCGCGCGATCGTGCACAGCGGCAACGATGAGACGACCCGTCCGCTCGCTGTCGGGCAGCGGCTCAGTGCCGCCGTCGCCGGAGCCGTAGGGGTGGAGAACACCGCCGAGGCCCTGCGAGCCGTGTCCAGCGAGCGACTGCTCGAGGCACAGGCCGTCGTCACCACCCGCGGCACCAAACCTGACCTGCGCGACTCCGAGGGCCTCGACCCCGGCTACGGGCTCGTCACCTTCCTGCCCGTGACCGGCGACGACGTGCTGCCCTGGGACACCGCGTCCGGCACAGCACCGGCGGGCTGGGCACCCGAGCTGCTCATCGGAACCTGCCACGACGAGATCAACGTCTACCTGGTGCCCACCGGCGTGGTGGACTCGGTCGGCGAGCAGCAGGCAGTCGGCATGCTCCAGGCATCCCGACCGGACGCGGCATCCGCGCTGAGGGCCTATGGACTGGGGAAACCGGGTACCTCACCGGGCATGGTGCTGGCCAGGGCGCTCACCGATCTGGCTTTCCGCTCCCCGGCCCGCCGGCTGGCGCGGCGCCACCCCGGTCCCACCTACAGTTTTGACTTCCGCTGGCCCTCGCCGCTGCATCAGGGTCGGTTGGGCGCCTGTCACGGCCTGGAGCTGCCCTTCGTCTTCAACACCCTGGCCACCGCCGCGGGCCCGACCGGCTTGCTGGGCGATACACCTCCCACGCGGATCAGTGCCCTGATGCAGCAGGCCTGGGTGGAGTTCGCGGCGAGCGGCAAGACGAACTGGCCCGAGTACCGAGCCGATCACCAGGTACTTCGCATCGAAGAACACTCCTCGGTCGGCACGGACGAAACTGCCCCGCTGGCCGACATTTAGGCTGGCAGCGTGCCCAGGCTCAGTGCTGACCTCCTTGCCCAACGGCGGCAACACATCTTGACCAGCGCCTGGAGCTGTTTCGCGCGTACCGGCTTTCATGCCACGTCGATGGACGACGTGGTCGCCGCCACCGGGATGTCGACCAGCGCGGTGTACCGGTACTTCTCCAGCAAGGAGGAGCTGATCGACGCCACCATGGACGAAGCCCTCGCCCTGGTCCGCGATCTGTTCACCAAACTGCTGACCAGCGAACCTGTCCCAACCCCACACGAAACACTCCGGGCGTTCACCGACGAGCTGCACCGCCGGTCGGCGCACCCTCGCTACGACCTGTCCCAGATCGTGATCCAGGGGTGGGCCGAAGCCCTACGACGACCCGCCTTCGGAGAGCGCACCCGCACCTTCTACCTCGAAGCGCGGGAGCATCTGGCCGAGCTGGCCCGGCGATGGATCGCCGACCGGCAGATGGACGCCGACGCCGACCCGGACGCGGTCTCAGCAGTGCTGCTCGCCCTGATGCCTGGACTGATCGTCACCTACCAGCTGGTCGCCGACTTCTCCGCCGATACCCTCAGCAGCGGGCTAGCGGCGCTAGGGTATTCCAGCCGCGGCACGCCCGGTGAATCGGCAGCTGAAAATACGCTCCGTTAGGCTTTTCCGCCCTCGGGAAATCCCCTTACCGACCCTAAGTAAATCCCGTTACCGTTTAGCCCGAGGGTCATAACCGTGTACCGTCTGGATTGGTCGATATGTCGAACGTGCGCCACGACAACACGAACACTGTGCGGTCCAACGCGATCGCCTTTTCCGAGGCGAACGTGCCGGCCGCACTGTTGTCCAGCCATTCCGGGTCGCCCTCCGAACGGGCCGACGCCCTCGAGGAACACCTGATCCGTCGGCTCGACGACGTGTGGATCGCAAAGTCGATCCTGTACGCATCCGGTGACCTGGATCCGAGCACGGTGCCCAGCAAAGTCCCGCCTCCCGGCGCCCGTGCCCTGATGGGCGATGATCCGCGACTGAAGAAGATGTCTGACGCGCCTACGCTGACCGAATTCTTCCAGAAGCGGCTGATGTCGAAGGCCCATCTGCTGCAGAGCGCGAAGCTGGCGCTGGATTCTGGCCACGAGGAGAAGATCGTGCTGGCCTGTCTCCTGCACGATATCGCGGTCTGCGGTCTCATCCGGGCCGATCACGGATACTGGGGCGAGCAGTTGATTGCGCCGTACGTCTCCGAGGAAATCAGCTGGGCCGTACGTACGCATCAGGCGCTACGGTTCTTCCCGGACGAATCCGTCGGCTACGAGTATCCGGAATCCTACGTTCGATGGTTCGGTGAGGATTACGAGCTTGAGCCCTACATTCACGAAGAATACCGGCAGGCGCGCAAACACCGGTGGTATATGACGGCCCGGCTGATCACCCTCAACGACCTGTATGCCTTCGATCCCACGGTGGAGGCGTCCATCGACATCTTCGCCGACATCATCGGCAGGCACTTCAAACAGCCGCGCGAGGGATTGGGTTTTGACGGCAGCCCGTCCGCGCACATGTGGCGAACCATGATCCGACCTACCAAGTTCCTCTAGGGCCCCTCACTCGACGGTATTCGCGCACCTAGTTCCCGCGAGATGCCACGAGCCGCCCCACGTACCGCGGGGACAAACCGACGCACATCAGTTCCACGCGAGGGCAGAATGATTGACAAAGCAGCCACCACTCCGCCGGCGGGACCGTAGATGGGTGCCGCTACGGAGGTCGATACCATCTCAACCTGCCGATCGCTGATCGCGTAGCCCACTTTCCTAATCTTTGCCAGCTCCCGACGCAATTCATCCGGGTCGACCAGGGTGTGTGCGGTGAATCGCTGCAGCGGCTTGGTCAGCGTGTCGTTGACCAGTTCCGGATCGGCGTGAGCGAGCAGCACCCGGCCGACCCCGGTCACGTACGAGGGCAGCCGTAAGCCAGGTCGGGCAATGATCGGAGTCGCATGATGGCTGAATAGACGTTCGACATAAATGATGTCGGCGCCGTCCAGCACGGCCACCTGGACGCTCTGATGCGTCACCTCGTAGAGATCCTCCATGAAGGGCACGGCGACATGGCGCAGGTCATTACTCCGGGGAGCGAGCGACCCCACCTCCCACAGATGCAATCCAACCTGGTAGCGGCCCCGCTCGTCACGCTCCAAGGCGCCCCAACGAGTCAGCTCGCCCAGTTGACGATGCGTTGATGAGACCGGCTGACCAAGCATCCGGGCGACTTCGGACAAGGTGAGCACCGGGTGCTTCGACGAAAAGCAGTCCAAGATTGCGAGCGCGCGCTGAGTGCTCGTCATCCCCGACCTAGCCACCACGAGCGACCTCACAAGCCAGATTCTCTACCTCAGGGTGGAAAGCCTAGCTCGCCCGTAGAGCTCGCGGGAGATCCTTGCCGCCGAGGTCACCGCCGCCCGTTTGACCGTGCGTTCTCGTTCGACCGCACGTCTTCCCTGTTCCGAGGGGGTTCCTCATGCCAGATTCGCCGGTTCCACGGCGCACTCAGGTTGCGATCATCGGAGCGGGCCCGGCGGGCCTGATCTTGGCGCAGCTGTTGCGCCAGCACGGGGTGGACAGCGTGATCCTGGAGGCGAAGGGCCGCGACTACGTCGAGGCCAGGATTCGCGCCGGGGTACTCGAGCAGGGCACCGTCGACCTACTTCAGCACATCGGCGCGGGCGAACGCCTGGCCCGTGAGGCGCTGGTCCACGACAGCTTCGAACTCAGGGTGGACGGTCAGCGGCACGTCATCAAGATCCAATATCTGGCCGGCGTGCCGATGACCGTCTACGGCCAGCAGGAAGTGGTCAAAGACCTCATCGCGCTGCGGGTGGACAGGCAGCGGGAACCCGTACTCTTCGACGCCCCGGTGCTCCACATCGCCGACCCGACCGGTGACCAGCCGAGCGTGGTCTACCAGCACGGCGGCCAGCGGCACACACTGTTCGCCGATGCCGTGGTCGCCGCCGACGGCTTTCACGGCATAGGCCGAGACACGATTCCGAATTCAATACTCAATTGCTATCAGCGCGACTATCCGTTTGCCTGGCTGGGCGTCATGGCAAATGTCGCGCCGTCCTCAGACCACGTCGTCTACTCTCGGCACAGCGACGGCCTGGGCATGCTGAGCATGCGGTCGACGACGCTGACCCGGCTCTACCTGCAGGTGGACCGCGATGCCACCCGGGAGCAATGGCCGGACTCGCGCATCTGGGAGCACCTACATCGCAGGCTGGCCACCGACGATGGCTGGGCGCTCAACGAGGGCCCGATCATCGAGTTCTCCGTCGCGCCCATCAGGGCCTTCGTAGCCGAGCCGCTGCGCTACGGGCGGTTGTTCCTGGCCGGCGATGCGGCGCACATCGTGCCGCCCACCGGCGCCAAGGGCCTCAACCTCGCCGTGCGTGACGTCCAGGTGCTGGCCCCGGCGCTGGCCGCACTGATCAAGGACAACGACTCCAGGCTGGCCGACCGATACTCGGAGCAATGCCTCAATCACGTCTGGTGGGCCCAGTACTTCTCCTGCTGGATGACCGAACTGGTACACACCCCGCCCGACCCGATGGCGCAAGCGATCTCACTCGCCGAACTGCGCACGGTGATCTCTCGGCCAGGCGCACAAATGCTGCTCGCGGAAAACTACGTCGGCCTCAGCGCACCGTCGCCGACCAGCGCGATCGGCCTCGGCTCTCTCGCTCAGCTGGCCTAGCTAGTGCCCGGATGCTGGCGCGCCAATGCCCGCAGCCGCACGGCGAAGGCGTCCACGCTGCTGGATCCGGAACCGCCCGGCTGCCGCACCAAGCCGAGCGCCACGGTGACCGGCGGCCCTTCGACCGTCAGCACGGTGAGCGCCTCTAGGCCCATGTCATCCACGTATTCCGGTACGAACGTCGTCATCACGCCGAGCCCGGACGTGGCGGCGAGGAACCTGGCCTGCAGACCGTCGATCTCCAGTGCCGGACTATCACCGCTGAGGCCACGCTCACGGAGCAACTCGCGGTAGTAGAACGATTCGGGTCCGCTCAACGGGGCGGTGATGAGCCCCGCCTTCGCGATGTCCTCGACGGTCACCGATTGCTGGCCGGCCAACGCATGGTCGCGGGAAACCAGGAAGCACAGGTCCGCGTTGTGCAGGTATTCGAAACGCGCCTCGTCGGGCAGATGCCACCTGATCACGTAGGCGAGGTCGAGCTCCCGATCCAGCACCGCCTGCGCCTCCCGCTGGCTGTGCCCGAAGCGCAGGGACAAGCTGGTTCCCGGGTTGGCCCGACAGAACGGCGCAATCACCTCGTTCACAAAAAACTTCTGCTCGAGGGCCATGCTCGCCCCAAGCCGAATCCGCCCTCGGCGACCTCCTTTGAGGTCGCCGAGGGACTTTCCGAGACGGTCCTGTTCCGCCAGCATGACCAGCGCGGCCTGATAGACCTCTTGGCCAGCCGGCGTGAGGTGTACCGCTCTTTCCTTGTACCGCAGCAGTTCCGCATTGCACGCGCGTTCCAGCTCACTGACGTGATGTGAGACCGTGGACTGGGCCAGGTGCAGGTGACGGGCCGCCGCCGAGTAACCATTGCGGTCCACCACGGCGACGAAGACAAGTAACCGGAACAGATCCAGAGTCACGAGTCCACCTCTTTGTGCGAGACTCCGATCCTAACCCGCGGCACGCCCGGCCATGGCCTGTTCTCAGCTCAGCACGACTTCCTGGTACTTGGACGACTTGTCCTCGAGATCCAGCAGCCCGTGCGCATCCATCCACGCCTGCGTGGTGTCGTACATCTCCTTCGTGTACGGCTCGAAGACCATCCGCTCACCAGGCCCGAACCGACGCACGTCGACGAGCACGGCCAGGTCCTCGGGCATCTCCCGCAGCCAGTACTTCTTGTACGGTTCGACCTGCAAATCAATGTCGGTCTGCGCCCGCTGCAGCGCCCGGAAGTACTTCTTCGTGTCTTCCAGATCGGCATCACCGGCCACCAGGAAACCGACCATGAACGTCGAATCGGCCACCTTACGGAATCCGAGCTGCTCCGCGATGTAGTACTGCGGGCCGAACAGGTTCGCCACCGGCACCTCACCGCGCAGCAACAGCCGGACACGGTCATTCGGGAGCCCAGAGAAATTAAGGTTGATCCGCGAAGATTCCATGAACGGCTCGAGCGCCTGGACCGCCGCGTAATGACTGCCCGAGTGATATCCCACCGCCACCGGAACCCCGGCCAGGTCCTCCGGGCGGCGATATTCGGAATCCGGCGACACAAAGATGCCGGACGGCGTCACCGAGTATGCGTGCCCCCACATCCGGCCGGCCCCAGCCGCGGTTACCCCGTTGACCGCCCAGTGACACGCGGACGAGATGTCACACGCCCGACCACCCGACATGTCTTCGAAGGCGCCACTACGCAGCTCCGCCGGGACACTGTCAGCAGACTGCACCGGTGAGGTCTGCTTCGACGCGCCAGCGAGGCTCTGCGCCTGGAACTCGTAGTCGAGCCCCTCAGCAGTGAAGTAGCCCTTTTCGTCAGCAATCCACTCGTGCAGCCGATGGTGCGACTGAATGATGTACTTCCCCATTGAAGATCCCCTGTCCCATTCGTTCTGAACATTTATCTGAGCCTACTTTAGGAGCCCTCGGTCACCCGAACAACGATCCACGATCGATAGTCGGATCGAGATGTTCTATGGAAGGTAACTATTCGAGGGACCCGAGGAGCGGCACCGCCTAGGGCCCTCCTAGCCGAGGTAGTCGGACAGATCGGAAAGCAGCTCAGCCTTTCCCTTTGCGCCGATGATGTGCTTGACCGGCTGACCGTCCTGGAAGACGATCAGAGTCGGGATGGATCTGATCTCGTAGCTCACCGCTATGGACGGGTTGGCGTCGACGTCCAGCTTTGCGACGGTCAACCTCTCCTTGTTCTCGCCGGCGATCTCGTCCAGAACCGGCGCCACCATTTTGCACGGGCCGCACCAGCTCGCCCAGAAGTCGACCACCACGGTCTTGCTGCTCTTGAGGACGTCAGCCTCGAACGAGGTATCGGTTACATCGACAGTATTGGCACCCATTTTCCGCTCCCTTCTTCTTCAGTCCTGCCCCGCTCGGCGGCGGCGCCGTCGTTTCGGTCACCGCGGTCAGCCGCCGCTCGCCACCAGCTCGGCGCCAACCGGGTGCTCGGCCAACCAGCGCTCGGCGTCGATCGCGGCCGAACAGCCAGACCCGGCGGCGGTGATGGCCTGCCGGTAGGTGCGGTCGACGAGATCGCCGGCCGCGAACACCCCGGCGATCGCGGTGCGTGTGCTCGGTGAATCGGTGCGCAGGTAGCCGTCGTCGTCGGTATCCAGGACTCCGGCGACGAGGCGGCTGCGCGGGTCGTGCCCGATCGCCACGAACATCGCGGTCGCGTCGAGCACGGACTCCTGGCCGCTGCGCGAGTCACGCAGCCGTAGCCCGGTGACGCTGCCCTCGCCGAGCACCTCCTCGATGACCGCGTTGGTCCGCCACCGGATCTTCGGGTCGTGCCGGGCCCGCTCGAGCATGATCCGGGAAGCCCGGAACTCATCGCGCCGGTGCACCACCGTCACACTGCGGGCGAACCGGGTGAGGAAGGTCGCCTCCTCCATCGCCGAGTCGCCACCGCCGGCGACCGCGATGTCCTGGTCACGGAAGAAGAACCCGTCACAGGTGGCGCACGAACTCACGCCACGCCCCAGCAACCGCTGCTCACCGGGAACGCCGAGGTAGCGGGCCGCCGCGCCCATGGCGAGAATGACCGCGCGGGCCCGATAAACCCTGCCGTTCGCGGTGACCGACCTGACCGGGCCGGTCAGATCGACCGACTCGACGTCCTCGGCACGCAGCTCGGCGCCGAAGCGCTTGGCCTGATCTCGCATCTGCCCCATCAGATCCGGGCCCATGATTCCGTCGGCAAAGCCCGGATAGTTCTCCACGTCGGTGGTGGTCATCAGGGCACCACCGAACTGGGATCCCTCGAACACCAGCGGGTTCAGCTGCGCCCGCGCGGCATAGACCGCGGCCGTATACCCAGCCGGCCCCGATCCAATGATCACCACGTCCCGCACGTCGGTCGTCATCCACCCTGTCCGTTCGTCCGGCCGCCCCGGAGAACCCGGCGGCTGCTGCCTGCACGCTCTTCAACGCGATCCTAGAAGGCGGCATTCCACCAGGTGACCCGCGTCGCCCTCGGGTAGCTGAGGAGCCGGAAAGGTGGGCGGGATCGGCGGCTCAGCGCCCGATCGGCAGGTCGGCGAGGACCTCCGCCCGGTCCGGCCCGCAGTCCGGGGCGACCACCAGCATGCGCAGCTGGCCGGGCACCTCGGTGGGCAACACCAGCAGCACAGCGGGGCGCCCCGACCAGCTGACCTGGCGGGCGCCGAGCACGCTGAGCCCGGGAGCCCCGGCTCTGGCCAGGCAGCCGGCCCGGCGGGCGGGATCCGCCAGCGGCCCGTAGTCCTGTCCGCCGACCGGCAGGTCCTTGCTGGTCAGCGCCTGGGCGGCGGGCGCATCAGGGCTGACTGGCGCGGCGGCCTGGCCCGGCGCGGCGGCGTGGCGCGGCGGGACGGCTGGGCCGACCGCCACACCGGGCAGCACGAGCGCCGCCACGGCGGC
>Ga0137412_10001714_pt1 | contig 17184 bp, 15 predicted proteins | sample CZODoug2_1_16fun_FD_122160 | JGI IMG/M metagenome (GOLD analysis project Ga0137412, IMG submission 122160) | Vadose zone soil fungal communities from Angelo Coast Range Reserve, California, USA - CZODoug2_1_16fungal (Hybrid Assembly) | ecosystem: Environmental > Terrestrial > Soil > Vadose zone...
GCGACGCCGAGGTCGGCCTCGCGGGCCTCGCCCGGGCCGTTGACCACGCAGCCCATGACCGCGACCCGCAGCGGCACCGTCATGCCCTCAAGGCCCGCGGTCACCCGCTCGGCCAGCGTGTAGACGTCGACCTGGGCCCGCCCGCAGGACGGGCAGGAGACGATCTCCAGACCGCGCTGGCGCATCCCGAGCGACTCCAGGATGCCGATGCCGACCTTGACCTCCTCGACCGGCGGCGCCGAGAGCGACACCCGGATCGTGTCGCCGATGCCCTCGCCGAGCAGCAGACCGAAGGCCACCGCCGACTTGATCGTGCCCTGGAAGGTGGGCCCGGCCTCGGTCACGCCGAGGTGCAGCGGGTAGTCGCATTTCGCCGCGAGCAGCCGGTAGGCCTCGATCATCGTCACCGGGTCGTGGTGCTTCACCGAGATCTTGATGTCGGTGAAACCGTGCTCCTCGAACAGCGAGCATTCCCATAGCGCCGATTCGACCAGCGCCTCGGGAGTCGCCTTGCCGTATTTCTCCAGCAGTCGCTTGTCCAGCGAGCCGGCGTTGACGCCGATCCGGATCGGGATCTTCGCGTCGTTTGCGGCCCGCGCGATCTCCTTGACCTTGTCGTCGAATGCCTTGATGTTGCCGGGATTGACCCGCACCGCGGCGCAGCCGGCGTCGATCGCGGCAAATACGTACCGCGGCTGGAAATGAATGTCGGCAATAACCGGGATCTGCGATTTCTTCGCGATCGCCGGCAGCGCCTCGGCGTCGTCCTGGCTGGGCACAGCTACCCGGACTATCTGGCAGCCCGACGCGGTGAGCTCGGCGATCTGCTGCAGCGTCGAGTTGACGTCCGCGGTCAATGTGGTCGTCATCGACTGCACCGAGACCGGGGCGTCGCCGCCGACGAGCACGCCGCCGACGTCGAGCTGACGGGATTTGCGCCGCTCGGCCAGCGGCTGCTTGGGCAGCTCCGGCATTCCGAGCGAAATCGCTGTCATGTTGCTTCCTTTACTGGAACGAGACCGAGATCGGGTTTACCACATCGGCAAGTATCGTCAGCACCGAGATGCCGCCGAAAATCAGGATCACGACAAACGTCAACGGCATGAGCTTAGCCAGATCGACGTGCCCGGGATCCGCCCTGTTTCGCAGCCGCGCGAACCAGGACCGCACGTTCTCGAATACCAACACCGCAACGTGTCCACCGTCCATCGGCAACAGCGGGAACAGATTGAAAATGCCGATGAAGATATTGAACGACGCGAGCAGGAAGAGGAAGAACAACCAGGAGCCCGATTCCACCGCCTGACCGCCGATGCGAGACGCGCCCACCACGCTGATCGGCCCGTTCGGGTCGCGTTTGTGTCCCTCCAGAGCGCTGATCAGCTTCGGCACCTTGCTGGGGAAACGACCGATCGCACCGAACGTGGCATCGATCACATTCCCGGTAAATCTGGTGGTCCCGCTGAACGCCGCCAGCGCGCCGTATTTCTCCAGGGACGCGGCGCTCACCCCGATCGCGCCGACGGTCGCCAGCCCGTTCTTGTCCTTCTTTTCGTTGGGCAGCGGCGCCCGCGTCACGGCCGGCAGCGTCATCGAGACGGTCCGCGTCTGCCCGTCGTGCTTGTACGTCAGCGCGATCGTCTTCCCGGGCTTGTCCCGAAGGGTCGTGACCAGCGCGTCGTAGTTCTTCACCTTCTTGCCGTTGACCGCCAGGATCTCATCACCCTTGCTCAGATGAGCCTGGTAGGCCGGGCCGGAGTCGCCGGTGCAGGCCTGCACGTTGCCGTTCTTGTCCTCGTTGGGCACGCACTTCGTGACGCTGCCGACGATTGCCTTCGAGGTCGGCAGGCCGAGCGTGGTCGCGCAGCAATACAGAATGACGAACGCAATGACGAAGTGGGTGAACGAGCCGGAGACGAGCACGATGAAGCGTTTCCACGCCGGGAACCGCCAGAATGCGCGCGGCCCGTCTTCCGGCGCCATCTCCTCGAGGTGCGCGAAGCCCTCGATGTCGACGAAGCCGCCGGCCGGCAGCGCCTTGAGGCCGTACTCGGTCTCGCCAAGGCGAAAGGAAAAGAGCTTTGGGCCGAAGCCGATGAAATAGCGCCGGGCCTTCATACCGAAGCCCTTGGCGGTGAGCAGGTGGCCGAACTCGTGAATCGCGACCGATAGGCCGAGGCCCAGCGCGAACAGAATGACGCCCAGCGTGAACGTCACTCGCTAGTCTCCTGTCGCCGCATGAGCGCCATCGCGGCGGGCGGCACCGGCCAGCTCACGGGCCCGTCGGCGCGCCCAGAACTCCGCATCCAGCACGTCCCCCACACTTGTCGGCTCGGGTCTGCTCGGCGCCTCGCCGAGCACCGTCTCCACGGTGTCGACGATAGCCGGAAACGGCAGCTGCCCGGCACGGAAGGCGGCGACCGCCTCCTCGTTTGCGGCATTGAACATCGCCGGCAGCACCCCGCCGGCGCGGCCGGCGTGCTTGGCCAGCCGCACCGCCGGGAACGCCTCCTCGTCCAGCGGCTCAAACTCCCAGGTGCGTGCCGTGGTCCAGTCCACGGGCCGCGCCGCGTTGGCGACCCGCTGCGGCCAGCCCAGGGCCAGCGCGATCGGCAGCCGCATGTCGGGCGGGCTGGCCTGGGCCAACGTCGAACCGTCCACGAACTCCACCATCGAGTGCACGTAGGACTGCGGGTGCACCACCACGTCGATCCGGTCGTACGGGATGCCGAACAGCTCGTGCGCCTCGATGACCTCCAACGCCTTGTTCATCAGCGTGGCGCTGTTGATGGTCACGACCGGACCCATCTGCCAGGTCGGGTGTGCCAGCGCCTGCTCGAGGGTCACGTCGGCCAGCTCGTGCTTCTTGCGGCCGCGGAACGGGCCGCCGCTGGCAGTCACGATCAGCTTGTTGATCTCATCCGCGCTGGCGCCGCGCAGGCACTGCGCCAGCGCGGAGTGCTCGGAGTCGACCGGCGCGATCTGTCCGGGCTTGGCCCGCTGCCGCACCAACGCGCCGCCGGCCACCAGCGACTCCTTGTTGGCCAGCGCCAGGGTCCGGCCCGCATCCAGGGCGGCCAGCGTCGGAGCCAGCCCGATCGAGCCGGTGATGCCGTTGAGCACGACATCGCACGGGTAGCCGGCCAGCTCGCTCGAGGCGTAGGGACCCGTGACGAACCGCGGCGGCGGGGTGTTGTCGCCCAGCTTGTCCCGCCGGGCGTTGATCGCCGCATTCACCCGCTCTGCGTTGGCCGCCTCGGAGATGCCGACCACGGCGACGCCGAGCGCGACGACCTGCGCGGCCAACTCGTCCGGCCGGGCACCGCTGGAAGCGACCGCCACCACCCGGAACAGGCGGGGATTGGCGGAAATCACGTCCACCGCCTGGGTGCCGATCGAACCGGTGGAGCCGAGCAGGACGACCTCGCGTGGCTGACTCATGCCCGGCATTCTTCCGTACGTACCTGAACGTTGCCGCGCCGAGATGCTTGGTCCACTAGATGCTTGGTCCACTAGTGCGCGAGCGGCAGACTGGCCGCATGCAGCTCGGGGTCAACGTCGTGCTCCGCGACCAAGCCGGGCGGGTCCTGCTGGCCCGCCGCGATCGACCGCCCATCTGGAACCTGCCCGGCGGCGGGGTCGAGCCCGGTGAGACGCCGTGGGCGGCCGCGGTACGGGAGACGCTCGAGGAGGTCGGGCTGGTGGTGTCAGTGCGGTCCCTCGCCGGCATCTACGACCGCTGCCCCGACGGTGATCCGGTGTTGGTCTTCCGGGCCGACATCACCGGCGGGACGCTGACCACCACGGTTGAATCGGTGCAGGTCGACTGGTTTGCCCCGGATGCGCTGCCCGAGCCGATCAACCCGTATCAAATCCGACGCATCACCGATGCTGTCCACAGTGGACCTGAAGCCGTGCTGTGCCATCAGCCCGGGCCGTCGGTCCGTTCACTCTTCCCGGATCCCGCCTGATGCCGCATCCGAACATTCTCGTATTGCATTGTCATGACCTCGGTCGATTCCTCGGCTGCTACGGCATTCCGACGGTACGAACGCCGAATCTTGACGCGTTCGCCGCCGAGTCGCTCCGGTTTGACCGCGCGTTTTGTACGGCGCCGCAATGCAGCCCGGCCCGCGGGTCGCTGTTCACCGGCCTGTACCCGCAGCAGCACGGGGTGCTCGGGCTGACCCACTCCTACTTCGGCTGGGATCTGCGTCCGGACGTGCAGCATCTCGCCGAGTTGCTCGGCCGGAACGGGTACGCCCGGACGCTTCTGGGCGTCCACCACGAGTCGCGGGTGCGGCCGGACGCCGAGATCGCCGCCCGGCTGGGATTTGACGAGGTCCACACCGGCGGGGCGGCGCCGACCGTGGCAGCCCGGGCGGCGGCCAGGCTCGGCGAGTACGCGGCGGCGCAGCGGCCGTTCTATCTACAGGTCGGGTTCACCGAGCCGCACCGCGCCCCCTCGCCACGCGATGCTCCCGGCACAATGGGCTTTCTCGGTTCCGACGTCGGGCCCGACGGCAGCCGCGGGGTTACCGTGCCGCCGCATCTGGTGGACGACGACGGCGCGCGCACCGAGATAGCCGAGCTGCAGGGCGCGGTCGCCGCAATGGACGGTGGCGTTGGCACGGTATTGCGCGCGGTGGACGAGCTCGGGCTGCGGGACCGGACGGTCGTGCTCTTCACTACCGATCATGGTTTGGCCCTGCCGCGAGCGAAATGCACGTTGTACGACCCGGGCATCGAGGTATCGCTGATCCTGCGCGCGCCGGGAATCTCCCCGGGTGTGAACAGCGCGTTGGTGTCGCATGTGGACGTTGTGCCCACCCTGCTGCAATTGGCCGGCCTGCCAAGTCCAACGGGCAACAGTCTGCTCGATGGCAGCCGTACCGAAATCTTTGCCCAACTAAGCCATCACGACTATTACGACCCGCGGCGCTGCATTCGTACCGATACGCACAAGCTCATCGTCAACTTCAGCTCGGCACCGTCCATCATGGACTCCAGCCAATCCTGGCGACCGCGCTCGACACCGCGTGGTCTGGCCGGCAGCACGCCGCCGTACCACCCGCCGGTCGAGCTGTACGACCTCGTCCACGACCCGGTGGAGCTGACCAACCTGGCGGATCGGCCCGACCAGCGCGAGCTGCGCGCCGAGTTGCTCGGCCGACTCGCCGGCTGGATGCGCGCGGTCGAGGATCCACTGCTCCACGGCCCGGTGGCAGCACCCATGCAACACGCCGCGCGGAGCTTGCTCCCCGACTGAGCAGACCGCCGAACGAGCTGCGATGATGGTGGAAGACGGCGCGAGGAGGAGTGGTGGGCTACGGCAGCGAGCACGACGCGAAGCCGCATTCGGACACGGCGGTCGAGCACGCCGACCAGCCGCACGAGCGCCCGGAGGACTGGGGCTGGCACGCCGAGTCCGGCAAGATGGCCCGCGGCGGCGGTTGGGTCAGCGTTGCGGTCCTGTTGCTGATGAACCTGGGCAACCAGACCAGGCACACCGAGAACTTCTGGGTCACCGGGGTCGCGGCGTTCCTCGCCCTCATCCTGCTGATCGACCGCCGCCACCGAAAGAACTCCTGGCGTAACCAGTAAGGTCAGACGGTCGGCAGCAGCCAGCCGTCGACGACCTGGACGGTGCCAGTTATGTAGGTCGCTCGCGGTGAGGCAAGAAACGTAACCAACTCCGCGATGTCGTCGGCTCGGCCGACCCGACCGAGCGGGATGTTGAAGGTCGCAGCCAATTCTCGGCGGGCAGTGTCCCGGCTTCCTCGGCAAGCGCGGTGAGCCGACCGGCCAACCCCACGGTTTCGATGAGCCCGGGCGCGACGACATTGACGCGGATCTGGTGTTGGCCGACCCGGTCGGCCAGACCCTTGCTGTAGGTGGTGAGCGCCGACTTGGCCGTGGTGTCGTACACGTTTCAATTGATAGGAAGCTCGCACGGTTGGCGCGTGAACCAGGCCGGCAACGGACCGGCAGGATATTGCAGCTAGGCGGTACTCGGGGTCTTGCTGGGTGGAATCCGTTGTGCAGCGGGGATTGCCGGCCTGACGCTAGGTATCACGCATTATCGCTACCCCACGCAAACGCAGCGCAGACCGGCTCTGCTGTGCCGTCCCGCCAAGGGGCGATCTGCATTCCTGCGCCACCAAGCCCAGATCCAGTAGCACCGCCCAAAGGCGGAGCAGGCGATGGTGGTTTGATCGCCTCAGTGGTGACCGTGGCTGTCCACGGTGGACCCGGCAAGAATGGTCAGTCGCGTCGAGGTCTTCCCGGATAGGACACCACTGCCCGGGAAGGGCAGACCGTGACACCGATCGACGCATTCAGCGCGGCCTGCCTCATCAACGACCTCCACGCACAGACCGGCCGGCGGCCCGACCGAACCGAGATATGACATCTTCCGCTTCGATTCGACGTGGTGTAACGTCACACCAGGTGAATCGATGCATCAGCACTCCAGCGCTGGTCTTGCGGGTCATCTCGACCTGAGGATGCGCGAATTGCCGTCGTTCGGCGAATCCGAAGGAGATGGACTGTGCGGACGGTTCTGTTCACGAAACTCCTACCGGGACGCCGACCGGAAGAGCTGGCGAAGATAGCGGCCGACACCGGCTTCGACGCTATCGACCTGCTCATCCGCCCCGGTTGGTTGGATCCGCGGGAACCGGATCGTGTTCGTGATGCGATCGGCACGTTCGGTGCGGCGGGATTGGCTGTACCGATGATTACGACAGATATCACCGATCCCACCACATCACCGGAGGTCGACCGTCTTCTAGGGTTGTGCGCAGAGGCCGGAGTTGACCTGATTCGAGTCGGCTATTGGCAATACGATCCGATCCTCGGGTATGCCAACTGTTTCGACACCGCCCGCCGCAATCTCGATGTATTGGAGATGATGGCTCGACGGGCGGGGGTGAGATTCGCTATTCAATTGCACGGCGGCACAATCCACAGCTCTGGGAGTCTGACCGCAGCGCTGCTTGATGGTCATGATCCGGTTCATCTAGGTGCCTATCCGGATCCAGGTAATCAAGCGGTCCAAGACGGACGTGAAGACTGGCGGCTCACCTTTGATCTGCTGCAGCCCTGGCTGTGTTGTGTCGGTGTCAAGAATGGTGGATGGTTTCCCTCGGATCTCTCCCCAACTGGTCAGCGGCTTTGGCGATCGGACTGGTTACCGATAGCGGATGGCATGGTTCCCTGGCAAGACGTGCTCGCCTACTTGGATGATTCTGGATTCGATGGACTGTTGTCATTTCATAGTCACTACGAGGTGCCTCTCGCGCAGGCGCTCGATCAAACCAGAAGTGATCTCAATTTCGTACACCGTCAGCTGCAACAGGCGGCCAGTTAGTTTCCGACCCGGTCGAGGAGGTTCTACTGATGAATATCCGGCGGGAAATCAGCAGACGCGTCCCGGACGCAAGACTCGGGAACGTAGGAACCCGTGCGTCGGTCGGCGCATGAATGATCTCGAGGGGAAGGTAATCCTGGTAGCCGGAGCGAGTAGCGGCATGGGCAGGGCCACCGCGAAGGCCGCGGCCGCGGCAGGGGCTCGGCTGGTGCTCTTCGCTCGCCGGGCCGATCAACTCGCCAACGTCCAGCGAATGATCAAGAACGCCGGGGGCCAGGCGAAGTCCATCTCCGGCGATGCAACCGAGGCCGGCGACGTCGCAACCGCGGTCCGGTGCGCCACGGATAGTTATGGTCGGCTCGATGTGCTGGTCAACTGCGTGGGCACCAATATCAAGGATCGGGCGCTGTCACGCCTGACCCACGATGCTTGGTCGCAGCTTCTGCGGACAAATCTGGATGCCGCGTTCACCCTTACCCAGGCCGTGCTCCCCACTTTCCGTAGCCAGCATAACGGCCTGCTCATCCACATCGCATCGTCGGCGGCAAAACGGGCAGATGCCTCCGGAGTGGGTTATCAGGCCAGCAAAGCCGGAGTCGCCGCGTTGGCGTCCGCGACGATGCTCGAGGAGCGGATGAATGGAATAAGGGTTACGGTGTTGTTCCCCGGGTTTACGGCGACGCCCATGGTGGAGAACAGGCCCGTTCCGCCGACGTCGGATGAGCTGAGCAAGGCTCTACAGCCCGGAGATATTGCCCATCTCTGTATGGCGGTCATTCGGCTACCTCATCGTGCCTACGTCCCTGAAATCGTGTTGAGTCCGAGCCAACCATAGGGGCACGCCGTAGGCCCTCTGAGCGAACCGGTCGACCATGACCGCCGTCCCAATCGGACCACAAGAAAGGACCCCGTGACATGGAAGCATATTTGCGGGGCAAAAGCGCGCTGGTCACCGGTGGCGCGATCGCTATCGGCAAGGCGGTCGCTCTCGCAGTTGCCCACTCCGGCGCCGATATGCCAGACGAGCTTTGGCACAAGGTGATCGATCTAAATCTGACGAGCACAGTCTCTTGCGCGAGGTCAGCATTACGGCACCTGCCCCACGGCGGCGGGATTGTCAACACTTCACTTGCGGGCGTAACGGCGGGGGCCCCGGCTCGGTCACCTACTCCGCGGCAAAGGCAGGTGTCCGCGGTCTTATAGGTGCCCCGAGACGGCGTCCGCCGGCGCGTCGTACCTGCTCTTCACCAACCCGTCCGAGTTCGAGGTAGGTGTATTTTGCCAAGTAATGGCGGATCCACGATTGCCGTTCTGCTACCGGAGAAGACGCGTAAGCAAATGCTGACCTCGGAGTCCGAGGCAGCGCTTGCCACCCTCGGGACGATTAGGAATCCGGAGAATTCGGAGATCCGGCCCGATGAGATTCCCGATCTACTGCACGGCGCGACGGCATGTCTGACCGGCTGGGGCACTCCACATCTGGACGACGAGGTGCTGATCGGGTGCCCAGAATTGAAGCTGGTCGCGCACACGGCCGGAAGTATTCGCCGGCTGATATCGCAGACATCACTCGAACGAGGCACAAGGGTTACTCATGCGGCCCATGTCATAGCGCAGCCGGTCGCAGAGATGGTGGTAAGCCAGGCGCTGCTGTGCATACGGAGGCTGGACAAGGTCGACCAGGCAATGAAATCCGGATCCGCGTGGCTCGATATACGCTCAACCTACGGTGGGGCTCGGCTGCTACGCGACAGAGTCATCGGTGTGGTCGGAGCCGGGATGGTGGGCAGTGCAGTAATACGACTCTTTACCGCGTTCGGGGCGAAGGTCGTCGTCTATGACCCGCTACTCACAGCCGCTCGTGCCACCGACCTCGGGGTGGCAAGCGTATCGCTCCACGAGGTGTTCGGTCAGGCCGACATCGTGTCGATTCATGTGCCGGTGCTGCCAGCGACGACCGGGATGATTGACGAGACGTGTCTGTCCCTGCTGCGTGACGGATCTGTGTTCATCAATACGGCGCGTGCGGCCGTCATCGATTACCGCGCGCTGTACGCGCATCTCCATGCCCGGCGGATCATCGGGGCCCTGGACGTATTCCCTGACGAGCCGCTTCCTTTGGACGACGCCATACGGAACCTCCCCGATGTTCTGTTGTCGCCGCACATGGGTGGGATGACGGTCGACTCTCACCAGGAGCAGGGAGAGGCGATGGTCGGCGAGTTGTCTGATTTCTTTGCCGGCAAACCGTTACGTCACGAAATTATGCCTGAAGCTTATCCCACTATCGCTTAGCAGGTGAGTGCTATCGATCCGATAAGAAGGCAGACGATTTCGCTGGAAACGCCTGGCGAAATGAATAGCACAGCATGACACTAAGCGTGCCCCGCCTGTTGACTCTCACGATGATAGGAACATCATGATCGAATATGTCACGCGGCGCCAGATTCTTCAAGGCGGATCCGTCCTGGGCCTGTCTGCTCTCGGCCTCGGGCTTGCCGGCTGCGGGGGATCCTCTGGCGGTCAGGGGAAGATCCGCTACGTTGGATATGTCGAGTCACAACAACAGCTCAAAGCCACCCGCACCGCGATTGAACAATATCAAAAGGCTCATTCCAAGGTAACGGCCACCACGGAGTTTTCAGACTTCAGCTCATACGTCGACAAGATAACGACACAGATATCGGGCGGCAATCCGCCGGACATGATGAGCGCCAACGTCGACATACTTTCCGAATATGCCGGCCGGGGAGTCCTGCGCGAACTAGATAGCTACAATCCGGGCCAGATCAATCTCGCCGACTATGCCAAGGGATCGGTCGGGGCAGCCCAGTTCGACGGAAAGCTCTACGGAATTCCGAATGACGTGGTCGGCCCGACCGTCATCTACAACACGGATATGCTGCACCAGCTGGGCCTGAAGATGCCCAGCGAAATGTGTACGTGGGATGACTTGGCAAACACGGCCAAGGCGGTTGCGAAGGCCGCGGGCAAAGGTACCTACGGCATCGAGGATGGTAGCGCCGCCCACATAGCACTCGACGTCTACCTCCGGCCCAACAAGAAGATCTTCTTCGCCAAGGATGGGAAGCTGGGATTTGAGGCATCCGATCTGATCAGATGGCTCAACTACTGGAAAGACTTGAGGGAAGCGGGGGCCATTCCACCTGCCGCAACACAGGCCCAGTCCAGCAGCGGCGATCTCTCCAAGACCCTCCTGATCAGGAACAAAGCAGCCATGCTGCTCCAACTCACCGATTCGTGGTTCGGGCTGCAAGCTCTTACCCCGCACAAACTAGGCCTGCATATGTTGCCAAACGGATTCTCTAAGGCCGACCTTCGGCAGCAGAACTTCGTCTATGCCGGAAATATGACGTGTATTTCCACCAAGAGCCATTCAGCATCGGACATCATCGCCCTGATCAAATATTTGCATACCGATCCCCAGGGTTCCAGTATCTTCTACAAGGACACCGGGATCATCCCGGCCTCCGCGGAAGCGCGTCAGACCGTCCTGAGCTCCGGATCGAAGACAACCCGAACACTGATCAATTATCTGGCGCCCCTCATCAAGAACTCGGCAGAGCCCCGGCACTCCGGCCCGACCGAGATCAACGACATACTCCAGCGCACGAGCGACGCGGTGGCCTTTGGACGGCAATCCGTCCAGGATGCCGCCACCGGCTTCTTCAAGGACGCCGCGCAGGTCTACAAGAACAGGTGACTATGAAGATTCGCCATGCGATGAAGACAAGCCCTCCCGAGCGGGCCCACACCGGTGATCGAGGGGTCCGAAAGTCGGCCGGTCGGTCAGGTTCTGTCCATGAAGGGCGGCTGCAGCGCCTGGCTCCGTACGTCTTCATGGCTCCGTGGTTCGTAGGGATCATCGTCCTGACTCTCGGTCCTATCTTGGCCTCGCTCTACCTATCATTCACGAACTTCGACCTGTTCACCAGTCCCAGATGGGCAGGGCTGAGCAACTACACACACATGTTCACAGCCGACCCACGTTACGTGAAATCGGTCGTGGTCACCTTTACATATGTCCTGATATCGGTTCCGTTGAAACTGGCCGTTGCGCTGAGCCTCGCACTTCTTCTGAACAGAGGAATCCGAGGCCTGGGACTGTATCGTTCCGTCTACTACCTGCCGTCGTTGCTGGGCGGCAGCGTCGCCATAGCCATCATGTGGCAGGAGATCTTCACCGGCGACGGCGTGGTCAACCAATTCCTCAAGCTTTTCGGCATCAACGGGCCGAGCTGGATCACCGACCCTAGGTATTCCCTGTACACCCTGGTCATACTGGCGATGTGGCAGTTCGGCTCACCAATGATCATATTCCTCGCGGGTTTGAAGCAGATACCCGCGGAGCTGCTGGACGCGGCGAGAGTGGATGGCGCCGGATCGGTCTCGTGTTTCTTTCGGATCACGATACCGCTGCTGACACCAATCATTTTCTTCAATCTGCTCATGCAGATGGTGGATGCCTTTCAAGCCTTCACGCCGGCGTATATCATCGGCAACGGTAAAGGGGGTCCACTGGATTCACTCCTCTTCTATACCCTCTATCTCTATCAGCAGGGATTCACCTATCTGAGGATGGGATACGCATCCGCCATGGCGTGGGTCCTGTTACTAATCATTGCGATCTTCACAGCCACGGCGTTCGCGTCCTCGAAATACTGGGTTCATTACGGCGAGGAAGGGTAGATCGGCCATGAACGGGAGCAGGAGCAAGCCAGTGACGCTTTCGGGGCTGCAGCCGCGCCATTGGAGGCGCTTCGGACTGCACTCACTGTTGCTCATCGGAGCAGCCGCCATGGTGTACCCGTTGTTCTGGCTAGTGGTGAGCTCGCTGAAGCGATCGCAGGAAATATTCAGCAACCCGTCGGGTTTACCCGCGAAGTTGGACTTCGCCAATTATACGAACGGCTGGACAGGACAAGGAATGGTCTTCGGACGATTCTTGATTAATTCGCTCGCCGTGTCCGTCGGGGCCGCAGTCGGGAACATCATTGCGTGTTCTATGACGGCCTACGCGTTCGCCCGGCTAGATTTTCGGTTCAAGAGGGTTTGTTTTGTCTTGATGCTTGGATGCATCATGCTGCCACGACATGCGGTCTTAATCCCCCAGTATGTTCTCTTCTTCAAGCTGGGTTGGGTCAACACGTTCGCGCCGCTGATCGCCCCCAAGTTTCTCGCAACAGACGCGTTCTTCGTGTTCCTCATGGTGCAATTCATCCGGGGCCTTCCACGCGAGCTCGACGATGCAGCAAAGGTCGACGGCTGCGGCCCGTACATGCTCTACATTCTGATCATCCTTCCGCTACTTCGACCAGCCCTGGTCGTGACCGGTCTTTTCACTTTCATCTGGACCTACGACGACTTCTTCTCGCAGCTCATTTACCTAAATGACACGAGCTTGTACACGGTGCCGCTGGGTCTTCGATTGTTCCTCGCTTCTACCGGTGAGTCTTCATACGGCCCATTGTTAGCAATGTCCGTGCTGTCTCTCGTTCCGGTGTTCCTACTCTTTCTATGGTTCCAGCGCCTTCTCGTCGAAGGGATCTCCACCACCGGCCTGAAGGCGTAGCATGCCGATCTTCCCCCGGCACAAGCGTGCCGACGACAGTACATGCGCTCGGCGGATATGGGCATGATGTATCGTCGAACGATGGCGTGGTTGCATCGCGACCTCGGAGGTAAGAGGTAATCATGGGTTCTGAGGTCACTCTTAAACACGTCGCTGAAGCCGCAAAAGTGTCCCCCACCACCGTATCCAATTTTCTCAACGGACACGGTTCTCGGATGAGTCCGAGAACCCGAAAAAGAGTAATGCGGGTAATCGACGAGCTCGGTTATCGGCCAAGTCGTGTCGCTCGCCAACTGCGTACGGGCCGCGCCCAAGTACTCGGGCTCGTCGTCCCCTCGGTCGCGAATCCCTTTTGGGGAAGCTTCGCGTTGGCTGTCGAGGCCGAGGCGTTGCGGCGCCAGCAGCAAGTACTGCTCTGCAATAGCGAGCGCGATCTCGAGCGGGAGAAAGCCTACGTCGAAGAGCTATGGGCCAGCGGCGTCAAAGCAGTCGTATTGGGGTCCTCACTTCCATCTCTCGACTATTTGGCGCCGATACTGGAACGAGGTCTACGCGTTATCGCTTTCGACCGTGAGCGGCAGCCGGGTGATCCGGAGACCTTGGTCAGCGTCAGCGTCGACAGTGTCCTCGGTGGACGATTGGTGACACAGCATCTACTCGAGCTCGGTCATCGGCGAATCGGCTTTGTGTCCGGCCCGATAGCAACGGTCAGCCGCCGAGGTCGACTGGCTGGCTACCGGGAGGCACTCAAACTTGCCGGCGTCCGATTTCGCCGCCAGCTGGTATGGGACAACGTCGGAAGCGGCTTTGGTGATGTCCAGAGCGCGGAGCTGGGGCGGCGAGGTATGGAAGCGTTACTGACTCTTCCCGACCCGCCGACGGCCGTGGTGGCGATCAATGACATGTACGCCATCGGAGCGTGTGCCGCGATCCGAGACGCGGGGCTGGATGTGCCGGGCATTGCAGTGGCAGGATTCGACGACATCGTCATTGCCAGGCTTTACAATCCGCCACTAACCACGGTTCGGCAACCCCTGCAGGAAATGGTCCGGTTCATCTTCGACACGATCGACGATGAGGCGACCGGCAGACACCAAAAGACTTCCCGTTCGATGGTAATGGCTCCCGAGCTCATCGTCCGAGCCTCCACGGCATTGCCGATGACACCCTCTAGTGTCGTGCGCCGTTAATTCGTTACATAATTGAAACTGGGTCGCTCCGGCAGCTTGGTAAGCGCTTTCCTGTGTTGATCATGCGGTTACTGTGCGGATTTACGGCGTGTCGTCGGCGTGTCGCCGTAGTAACTGCATGATCAACACCAGCGGCCGAATTAAGCAACGAACTTCCCGCCGATCTTGAAGATAATGCCCCACATTTCGGACATTGGTGGGCGATAACTTCAAGATCGGCGAGGGTAAGCGCTTTCCGCGACTTTTTGACTTATGCAACGAACTTCAGACCCGGGGACACTAGCGCCCACAGCGCAGGCAAGCGGCCGAAGCGAAACGTGGGCTGATCGAACCTCCGATCGGCCGACAAATACTGTGTCGACCCGATCCTGATCGCGGCAAACCGGCCTGGGTTCCCCATACCTGGAGAGAGAGGATCGTGATGCCTAAGAAGGATCAGCTTTTGCAGGATTCGGCGTGTCTACCCGGCGCACCAGCAACCGGGAAATGCATGGAATCCGCGCCGTGCAAGCGGATCCGGCCGATGCGCCAGACATTTGCCGGCTGAGCTGGATCGCAACTCGTACAGCCATCCATGTCCTACTCGGCGGCGAGGATGTCGAGACCGCCAAGCAATTCCAGTGCGGCTCGAGCCAATTTCGCGTGGGCCTTCCGGAGTGGACAGGTCGGCCCGAACGAAGTGGCCCACCGTTGCCTCCTCGGCGCTGCCCCTGACCGCGACGACGACCCGGGCGCCGACGGCGCCGAGGTGCCGCGCGATCGCCACGCCGAGACCCCTTGGTGCCGCCTGTCACGAGTGCCCGCATGCCGTCGAGCTCACCCGGGGCAGTCGTTGCGGCAACGCTCATTCAGGTCTCCTCAACCATCGATCTTCGACGAACGTAGATTATTGCTACGCCGCTATCCGCCCGTATGTGCGCCGCCGAGGCGGTCGAGCAGGTGCGGCGGCGTGGCCAACGGCTCGCGGGTGATCGCGGCGACGAACGCCGCGGTGATGGGATCCGGCCGGACGCGGGTGTAGACCGACAGCTCGCGGTGTACCGGCGGGTCCGGCCACAGCAGCAGCCCCGGATAGCCGGGCGGTACGACATTGCCGGGGACGAGGGTCAGGCCCAGGCCATCCAGCGCGAGAGTGAGTGCCGAGGGCGCCTGCTCGGTGCGGACCGCGGCGTGCGGCTCAAATCCGGCGGCCCGGCAGGCCGCGTCGAGAATGTCGGACAGGCCGCTGGGCGGGGTGAAATGCACCCACTGATGGGTGGCGAGGTCGGCGAGGCTGACCGTTTGCCCGTCCGCGGGCAGCGGTGCGTCGTGGGCGGCGGCGATCACGAACTCCTCGACCCCGATCGGCTCGACCGGCCCCTTCCAGTCCGGCGGCGTGGGACCGACCGCTAGGTCGGCCTGCCCGGCCTCCATGGCGGCGATGAGGTCCTGCGTTCGGCGGAACTCGACGAGCCGGACCTGTACGTCGGGATAGCTTTGCCGCCAGCTCCGCAATGCCTTGGGTAGCAGGCCCACGCTGATCGAGTAGAGCGTGCCGACGTGCAGCTCGCCGGCGTCCACTCCCGACGCGCGCCTGGCCGCGCTGCTCGCGCGATCCGCGTGGGCCAGGCTCGCGCGGGCGTGTGGAAGCGCGGTGCGTCCGGCCGGGGTGAGCCGGACGTTGCGCGGCAACCGCTCCAACAGCGGGCCGCCCAGCTCGCGCTCCAGGGCTTGGATCTGATGGGACAGGCCCGGCTGGGTGACGTGGAGCAGGGCCGCGGCGGCGGTGAAGGAGCCCTCGTCCACGACGGTCACGAAGTACTCGAGTTGCCGCAACGTGATTGACATGCACTCAGCTTATGGCAATCAGAACAACTATCTGTTGGACGTATGCATGCCGCGTCGGCACGATCGGTTCATCGCAGATCAGCCGCCACCAACGACCGTGGAGTATCGATGAATCTGACCGTCCGTACCATCGTCCGATCCGCCGCGCTGGCCGGTTGCGTGAGCGCACTCACGATCACCGCCGCGTGCGGCAGTAGTAATCACCGAGCCGCGTCGAGCCACCCAGCGACAACGACCGCAAAGGCCGCCTCCTTCGGGTGGTTCCGGCCGAATCCCTACGCCTACCTGCCGAAGGTGCCAAGATTCAGGGTCGTCAGCACGACGGTGCGCAATTGGCATCCACTGCCGACCGCGCAAATGTCGGGCCTGTTCGGCGTTCCCGGCGGCAAGGACATTTCGCCAGAGCTCTCCTGGTCGGGCTTTCCGGCAAAGACCAAGAGCTTCGTGGTCTCGATGTATGACCCGGAGGCGCCAACCGGAAGCGGCTTCTGGCATTGGGTGGTGTCCGACATTCCGGCTACCACGACGTCGTTGCCGGAAAACGCCGGCGCGCTGGGCAGCAAGGTGTTGCCGGCCGGAGCATTTCAGCTCGGTGGCGACGCCGGAATGCACCGCTACGTCGGCGCCGCTCCGCCGGTAGGCAGCGGAATCCACGACTACTACATCACCGTCACCGCGCTGGACATCCCGAAGTCCGGCCTGGATTCAACCGCATCCGGCGCATTCCTCGGGTTCAACATCGCCGGGCACACGATTGCGCGCGCGACCCTGATCTGCCCGACCGCGCTGAACTAATTCTGAATCGGATTATCCCATGCGTACTCTTCGTATTCTGGCGCTGCACGGCTATCACGGCAATGCCGAAACTCTGCGCCGGCAAATGTCGCCATTGGCGGCATTTCTCGACAATGTCGAATTCGTCTACGTCGACGCACCGTCCTTGGCCGACCGGGATTTTGGCTGGTGGCACAGCCCATCCCAGGGCTGGGATCGCACTCGCGACTGGGCGCTCGACCTCTTCGCGACAGCGCCCCGATTCGACGGGGTATTCGGGTTCAGCCAGGGTGCGGCATTCACCGGGTTACTCGCCGGTTTGCGACAGGCGAACGCCGTCCGCTTTGATTTCGCCGTAATGGTTGGCGGATTCAAGAACTACGCACCGGAGCACGCCGAGCTGTACCGACACAAGTTCATGTTGCCGT
>Ga0137412_10001715_pt1 | contig 17179 bp, 15 predicted proteins | sample CZODoug2_1_16fun_FD_122160 | JGI IMG/M metagenome (GOLD analysis project Ga0137412, IMG submission 122160) | Vadose zone soil fungal communities from Angelo Coast Range Reserve, California, USA - CZODoug2_1_16fungal (Hybrid Assembly) | ecosystem: Environmental > Terrestrial > Soil > Vadose zone...
ATCGCCGAGGATCGTGACGTGTTCAGCCTCGACGAGATGGTCGCCGCGTTCGACGTCGTCGACGTCAACTCGAACCCCGCCCGCTTCGATCAGAAGAAGGCCGATGCGCTCAACGCCGAACACATCCGGATGCTGAGTGACGTTGACTTCACCGAACGGCTGCGCGCGTACTTCGTCGCCCACGGCCACGACACCGGGCTTGACGAGGGACAATTCGCCGAGGCGGCCCACCTGGTGCAGACCCGCATTGTTGTTCTGGGCGACGCGTGGGATCTATTGAAGTTCCTCAACGACAACGAATTCACCGTCGACGAAAAGTCGGCAGCCAAGGAGCTGCGCGGCGATGCGGCCCCGGTGCTCGACGCCGCGATCGCCGTGCTCGAGGACGTCGGGGAGTGGACCACGGCGAAGATCGAAATGGCGCTCAAGGTCGCACTGTTGGAAAACCTGGCTCTCAAGCCGCGCAAGGCGTTCGGTCCGATCCGGGTGGCGGCCACCGGCGCGTCGATCAGCCCGCCGCTGTTCGAGTCGCTCGAACTGCTCGGCCGTGACCGCAGCCTGCGCCGGCTGCGTGCGGGGCGAGACCGTGCCGCTGCCGCCGCTGCCGCAGCCGAGGCGTGAGAAAGCCACCCGCGAATCTTTGGTAGTCTGCACGTCGGTTCGATACAACAGGCGGCGGGAAGCTTCCACCGCGTGATGGAGCCAAAAAAGGTCTGTGACCTGCGGTTACAGGCAGCCAATGGGGTATGGTGTAATTGGCAACACAGCGGTTTCTGGTACCGCCATTCTAGGTTCGAGTCCTGGTACCCCAGCCAATCAAGTGAATTAGGTCAGCATTCTCTCCTGAGCTATGCTGGCTCACCGGATTGGTCTTGGCCCCGTCGTCTAGCGGCCTAGGACGCCGCCCTCTCACGGCGGTAGCGTGGGTTCGAATCCCATCGGGGCTACCACATCCGGTTCTGCGTCAGCAGACGCAAAGCGCGCCCGTTTCGAGAAATCGAAACCGGGCGCTCTTTGCATTTCCGTGTCGATCGCGATATCTGCAACGGGGTCGTGATCCGGCCGCGCGCACAGCCCGGGAGCAGAACTCGGCGTTGGGGCGTGCGTCAGAGTCGTCGCGTCAGCGCCTCCGACGCCGCAAGCAGGTCCGCCGCCCAGCGTGCACCCGGCCGCCTGCCCATGCGGTCGATGGGGCCCGACACCGACACCGCCGCGATCACGACGCCCCGGCCGTCGCGCACCGGCGCGGACACACTCGCCACGCCGGGTTCGCGTTCTGCGGCACTCTGCGCCCAGCCCCTCTTGCGCACCTCGGCCAGCGTCCGGTCGGTGAACTTCGCCGATGGCAGGACCGCCTGCTGAGTGCCCGAGTCGCTGAACGCCAGCAGCACCTTGGCGCCCGAACCCGCTGTCATCGGCAGCCGGGTGCCGACCGGCACGGTGTCCCGAAGTCCGGAGGGGGGCTCCAGCGCGACGATGCACACCCGCGACGTGCCCTCGCGGCGGTAGAGCTGCACGCTCTCCCCGGTGATCTCACGCAGCCGTGGCAGCACCACCGCGCCCGCGGCCAACAGTGGGTCGTTCACGTGGCCGGCCAGCTCGGTCAGTCCTGGGCCAAGGCGCCACCGGCCCTCGGCGTCGCGGGCCAGCAGCCGGTGGGTTTCGAGTCCGGCGGCGAGCCGGTGAGCGGTGGCGCGGGGCAGGCCCGTCCGTTCGCAAAGTTCGGCAAGCCCGCACGGCGACTCGGCCACCGAGTGCAGCACGCCCACCGCTTTGTCGAGAACGCCGATACCGCTATCCTGTCTCACAGAGAGATACTAGCTTCCCGCATGTTGAGATCGCCAGCCCCGGCGCCATGCGGATCGCCCAAAGGATTGAAGACGTCATGACCGAAAAACCACGCACCATGGCCGAGAAGGTCTGGGCCGACCACGTCGTCGTCGAAGGCTCCGGCGAGGGCGCCTCGCGAGAGCCCGACCTGATCTACATCGACCTCCACCTGGTCCACGAGGTGACCAGTCCGCAGGCCTTCGACGGGCTGCGGCTCGCCGGTCGGCCCGTGCGGCGAACGGATCTCACCATCGCGACCGAGGACCACAACGTGCCGACGATCGACATCGACAAGCCGATCGCGGACCCGGTCTCGCGCATTCAGGTCGAGACGTTGCGACGCAACTGCGAGGAGTTCGGCGTCCGGCTCTACCCGATGGGCGACATCGAACAGGGCATCGTCCACATCATCGGTCCGCAGCTGGGACTGACTCAGCCGGGCACCACCGTGGTGTGTGGCGACAGCCACACTTCTACCCACGGTGCCTTCGGTGCGCTGGCGATGGGCATCGGCACCTCGGAGGTCGAGCACGTGCTCGCCACCCAGACGCTGCCGCTGCGGCCGTTCAAGACCATGGCGGTCAACGTCGACGGCGTGCTGCCCGCCGGTGTCAGCGCCAAGGACATCATTCTCGCGGTGATCGCGAAGATCGGTACCGGCGGCGGTCAGGGCTACGTCCTCGAATATCGCGGCAGCGCCATCGAATCGCTCTCGATGGAGGGCCGGATGACGATCTGCAACATGAGCATCGAGGCCGGCGCCCGTGCCGGAATGGTTGCTCCTGACGAGACGACGTTCGAGTTCCTGCGCGGCCGCCCGCACGCGCCGAAGGGCGCCGACTGGGATGCAGCCGTAGAGGCGTGGTGCCAGTTGCGCACCGACGAGGGTGCCGAATTCGACACCGAGGTGTACCTCGACGCAGCGACGCTCAGCCCGTTCGTCACGTGGGGCACCAACCCCGGGCAGGGCGTGCCGCTGGCCGCTGCCGTGCCCGACCCCGAGCTGATCTTCGACGAGGGGGAGCGGCAGTCGGCCGAGAAGGCGTTGGTCTACATGGACTTATCGCCGGGCACCGCGATGCGCGACATCGCCATCGACACGGTCTTCGTTGGGTCGTGTACCAACGGGCGCATCGAGGATCTCCGGGTCGTCGCGGACATCCTGAGCGGGAGGAAGGTCGCCGACGGCATGCGGATGCTGGTGGTGCCGGGCTCGATGCGGGTGCGGGCACAGGCCGAATCCGAAGGGCTGGGCGACATCTTCGTCGCGGCGGGCGCGGAGTGGCGGCAGGCCGGTTGCTCGATGTGCCTTGGCATGAATCCCGATCAGCTCGCTCCTGGGGAACGCTGTGCGTCGACCTCCAACCGAAATTTCGAGGGCAGACAGGGCAAGGGCGGACGCACCCATCTGGTGTCGCCCGCCGTCGCCGCCGCCACCGCGGTGCGGGGAACCCTGTCGTCCCCGGCCGACCTGCCCACCGCCGCGAATCGTTAGGGGAGACGTCATGGATGCGTTCCACACCCACACCGGGATCGGCGTCCCGCTGCGCCGATCGAATGTCGACACCGACCAGATCATTCCGGCGGTCTATCTGAAGCGGGTCACCCGAACGGGTTTCGAGGACGGGTTGTTCGCGGCCTGGCGGGCCGATCCGTCCTTCATCCTGAATCTGCCGCCCTTCGACAAGGGCTCGGTCTTGGTGGCCGGCCCGGATTTCGGCACCGGCTCGTCGCGCGAGCACGCGGTGTGGGCGCTCATGGACTTCGGCTTCCGGGTCGTGATCTCGTCGCGGTTCGCCGACATCTTCCGCGGCAATTCGGGCAAGGCGGGGCTTTTGGCGGCCGAAGTCGCACAAGACGATGTGGAACTCCTGTGGAAGCTCATCGAGCAGCAGCCGGGGCTGGAAATCACTGTGAACCTACAAGATCGGACCGTCGCCGCTGGAACGGTCCTGCTGCCGTTCAAGATTGACGACTACACCGCATGGCGACTCATCGAGGGGCTCGACGATATAGGCCTTACGCTGCGGAAACAGGATGACATCACGGCCTTCGAGCAGCACCGGCCGAGCTGGAAACCGCGCACCGTAGCGCCCTGACCGCGGGGCCCGTCGGGGCCGAAATAGCGTCCAGCAACCGCGTTTTAGGACTTGCGTACCACCGCCGGTGTGGGGCAACCAGATTGCCGAATTGGCCGCCAGCTACTCCCCAAATTCGGCGTGGCTCTTGGAAATCAGTGGTGTAAAGGTTTACCGTAGCTTTCAGTTGGCTCAAGGTGGGCCACTGGCTTCGGAGGTTTTGCATGAACAAGGCAGAGCTCATCGACGTCCTCACGGACAAGTTGGGCACCGATCGTCGGCAGGCAACAGCCGCCGTAGAGAACGTCGTGGACACCATCGTGCGTGCCGTCCACAAGGGCGACAGCGTCACCATTACAGGCTTCGGCGTTTTCGAACAACGCCGCCGCGCCGCCCGTGTCGCGCGCAACCCGCGGACAGGCGAGACGGTCAAGGTGAAGCCAACGTCTGTACCGGCGTTCCGGCCGGGCGCTCAATTCAAGGCGGTTGTGTCTGGCGCACAGCGTCTCCCGGCGGAAGGACCAGCAGTGAAGCGTGGCGCAACGGCTACACCGGCCCGGAAGGTCGCGGTGAAGAAGGCAGTCAAGAAGGCCGCGACCAAGGCTCCGGCCAAGAAGGCTCCGGTCAAGAAGGCAGCTCCGGTCAAGAAGGCCGCAGTGAAGAAGGCTCCGGCCAAGAAGGCTCCTGTCAAGAAGGCAGCTCCGGCCAAGAAGGCCGCAGTGAAGAAGGCTCCCGCCGCCAAGAAGGCTGCGACCAAGGCGCCTGCCAAGAAGGCTCCCGCCAAGAAGGCACCGGCCAAGAAGGGCCGCAAGTAAGCAGCACTACCGGAATCAGTTCCGGTACAAGACACGCCGTGGACCTCAGGTCCACGGCGTGTCCGTGTGTGATGGGTGAAGGCTAGGGACGCACGGCCAGTGGGCTGTCGATGTGATCGGCGGCCACCAGCTTGCCGCCCGCCAGCGACATCACCCACGCGCTGCCCTTCCGGTTGCGCGACTTGTCCGGCCGCACGCCGTCCCTGTCGCACCACCAGGCGATGAGATCCGGAATCACCTTGCCCTGGGTGCAGATCACCGGCGTGCCATCGCCCTTGGCGATCTCGATGACGCGTCGCCGGCCGGCCTGGTGCGAGTCGGCGTAGGCCTCCTCGGTCAGCGTGGGCTCGTCCTGGATCTTCACGCCGAGTTCGTCGGCAAGTGGTTCGAGCGTCTGGTGGCACCGCCTGCGGGGGGCCGCGTAGATCTCGGTGACGCCGAACGCGAGCAGCAGACCCACCAGCGACTCGGCCTGCGCGCGCCCGCGTTTGTCCAGTGGGCGCTCGCGGTCGTCACCCTTGTACCGCGACTTCCTGCCTGCGAGGCCGTGCCGGACGATCAGTACCGTCTTCGTGTCGGCCGGCTGCTTGGCGAAGCGGCGCAGCACCTTTCGGTCATGTGGGTATTGCAGGCGCTTGATCGCGTCGGCGACGGGCAACCACATCAGCTGGTCGACCTCGTCGCCAGGGGTGAACTCACCGCCCAGCGCGCGCGCCGCCCAGTAGCGGACCTTCTTGGTGCCCTGCTCGACCGGATAGCTGATCGGCGCGAGCTCACGGCCAAGCTCGGCGGCGTAGCCGGTCTCCTCTTCGACTTCGCGCACCGCGGTGACCGGTTCGCTTTCGCCGGGGTCGACCTTGCCCTTGGGCAGTGACCAGTCGTCGTAGCGCGGTCGGTGCACCACGGCGACCTCCGTCTTTTCGGAATCCTCGGCGTATCGCCACAGCACCGCACCTGCGGCCAGGATGGCGGGGGGATCGGACTTCTTGGGCACCTCAACTCCTGCAGGTCATTCGGGGCCTGGGTGCCCCGTCGAGCCGGCCCGCGTCGTCACGTCCTCGGCTAGTCGTGCCGTTCCTCCTCGGGCTCGTTCCTCGCCCGCATCGTCACGTCACGGGTGCCTGTGCCGTTCCATCAGCGACACTTGGTGGTCGCGTACGGTCTGGCCTTCTCGTGGCGACGCCGTCCAGTGACCGTCGGCGGCGAGTTCCCAGCACCTGGTGGCGGGATCCATGGCCGACTCGAACATGTCGTTCAGCGTTGCGGTCAGCCGCGGATCCTTGACCTGTGCCATCACCTCGACGCGACGGTCGAGATTACGGTGCATCATGTCGGCACTCCCGATCCAGAACTCATCGATGGCGCGGAAGTGAATAATTCGCGAGTGCTCCAGGAATCGGCCGAGAATCGACCGCACGACGATGTTCTCGGAGAATCCGGGAGCGCCAGGGCGCAGCGCGCAGATGCCGCGCACCACGACCTCGACCCGCACGCCGGCCTGCGACGCCCGGTAGAGGGCGTCGATGACCTGCTCGTCGACGAGGGCGTTGGCCTTCAGCCGGATTCCGGCGTCGGCCCCGTCCCGCTTGGCGGCGATCTCGCGCTCGATGCGCTCGATGATGCCCCTGCGGACGCCGTACGGAGCCACCAGCAGATTGCGGTAGGACACCTTGCGGGAGTAACCAGTCAACGAGTTGAACAGGTCGGTGAGATCGGCGCCGATGTCCGGTGACGCAGTGAGCAATCCCACGTCTTCGTAGAGGCGTGAGGTCTTGGGGTTGTAGTTGCCCGTCCCGATGTGGCAGTAGCGCCGGATCGTCGAGCCCTCGCGGCGCACCACCAAGCACGTCTTGCAGTGCGTCTTGAGGCCGATCAACCCGTACACCACGTGCACGCCCGCCTGCTCCAGCGCGCGGGCCCACTTGATGTTGGCCTGCTCGTCGAAGCGTGCCTTGATCTCGACCAGCGCGACGACCTGCTTGCCTGCCTCCGCGGCGTCGATCAGCGCGCTGACGATCGGTGAGTCGCCCGACGTCCGGTACAGCGTCTGCTTGATCGCCAGCACGTTCGGATCGGCCGCGGCCTGTTCGATGAAGCGCTGCACCGTCGTAGAGAAGGAGTCATACGGATGGTGCACCAGCACATCGCCATCTCGGAGCGTCGAAAAAATGCTCTTGGGCGTCTCCCGTTCGCCGAAGGCAGGCGGGGTGGCTGGGACGAACGGCGCATCCTTGAGGTCGGGTCGGTCGACTCCGTAGATCTGCCACAGTGACGACAGGTCGAGAAGTCCGGACACCTCGATGACGTCGCCGGGGTGGACGTCGAGTTCGCGCAGCAACAACTCGAGCATGTTCTCGGTCATGTCGTCGGCGATTTCGAGGCGCACAGGAGAGCCGAACCGCCGCCGCGCCAGTTCGCGTTCCAGCGCCTGCAGCAGATCCTCGTCGCGGTCCTCTTCGACCTCGAAGTCGGCGTTGCGGGTGATGCGGAAGGCGTGGTGCTCGACGATTTCCAGGCCGGGGAACAGCACGTCGAGGAAGGCCGCGATCAGCTCCTCCATCGGCAGGAACTGCACTTCGCCCTCGAAGCCGTCCCGCTCCCGGAGTTCGACGAACCGGTCGACGTTGTCGGGCACCTTGATTCGGGCGAAGTGCTGGGTGCCGTCCTCGGGTTGCTTGACGGTGACGGCCAGGTTCAGGCTCAACCCGCTGACGAACGGGAACGGGTGGGCCGGGTCGACGGCCAGCGGCGTGAGTACCGGGAACACCTGCTCGTGAAAGTAGGTGGACAGCCGCGCGCGCTCGGTCTCGTCGAGTTCGTTCCAGGTGACGATCACGATGCCCTGCTCTGCCAGCGCGGGGCGGACGAGTTCACCGAATACCTTGGCGTGCCTGGTGGCGATCTGCTGCGTGCGCTCGCCGATGCGACGCAGTTGCTCGCGTGGGGACAGACCGTCGGCCGAGCGGACCGAAAGGCCCATCTCGTCGCGGCGTTTGAGGCCGGCCACCCGCACCATGTAGAACTCGTCGAGATTGGAGGCGAAGATCGCCAGGAACTTCGCGCGCTCGAGCAGGGGCAGCGACGGGTCGGCGGCCAGCGCGAGCACGCGCGCGTTGAAGTCCAGCCAGCTGAGTTCCCGATTGAGATAGCGGTCCTCTGGCAGCGCTTCAGACGTGGTGAGGTCGATCTCGCCGCTGGTCGCCGCTGGTGGCGCCACGGGTGCCGCGTTTTCCGACGCCCATTCGGCGTCGGCCGGTCGGGTTTCGGCTTCGGTCACACGACGATCATTCCCTATCGGCGACGCCAGCGGCTAGGCGTCGGTGGTCCCCGACGTCATCGCTCGACCCCGGTGAGTTCGATCGTGTCGACCGCGCGAGCGGTAGCAGGACCGACGCCGAGCCGCATCGCGAAGGACAGATCCTCTGCGGTGTCGATGTCGCAGCGCAGACCGGGCCATTCCCCGGTCAGCTCGACGGCGCCCGAATCCGTGTGGCGCCGTGCCGAATCGGGGCCGAACAAGGGTTCGAGAGCGGTGTCCGATCCGATGCCGAAGGCGAACAACGCCGCCGTACCCGTGCCCTGCCGGTCCGCGACGAAGCTGCGTCGAAGGCCGCGTGCGGCGGCGATGGCGGAGGCCAGTTCGTGCGTTTGCAATGCCGGTAGATCGCCTTGCAACACAACGATGTTCGACGTGGTCGTGGCGACGACGGCCGCGGCGTGCAGGATCGCGTTGTTCAGCGGGTCGGGGTGGCGTTCCGGCGTGGGATCGGCCACCACGTGTGCGCCGAGCCCCCGCGCGATGCCTGCGGCCACGTCGTCCGGTGTGACGATGGTGATCGCCCGCACCGCGGCCACCGCCGACGCGGCGCCGATGGTGTCCACCAGCATCGCGAGCACGATGTTCTCCCTGCCCGCGGGGGAGAGAACCGGCGCAAGCCGGGTCTTGGCCGCGCCCAGTCGCTTGACCGCGATGATCACCCCGACGTCCTCTTGGTCGTCGGCGGGGTAGCCGCTCATGACCGTCCATCCTGCCAGCCGCCGCGCTGCAATCGGTCCAGGCTAGATTTGAAGCCGTGGTTAACGCGGCTGTGATGGGTGCCGGCGCTTGGGGCACGGCGTTGGCGAAGGTGCTCGCGGATGCGGGCAACGACGTGACGCTGTGGGCGCGCCGCACGGAACTGGCCGACGAGATCAACGACAGTCATCGCAGTAGCAACTACTTGGGCGACGTGGAACTTCCCAAGACCATCAGGGCGACCGTCGACGCGGCGGAGGCGCTGTCGGGCGCGTGCACGGTGCTGTTTGCCGTGCCGTCGCAGACTCTGCGGCCCAACCTCGAGCAATGGCGCGACCACCTGGGCAGTGACACCACGCTGGTGAGCGTGGCCAAGGGCATCGAACTGAACACGCTGATGCGGATGAGCCAGGTGATCATGCAGGTGACCGGCGCGGGTCCCGATCGCGTCGCGGTGGTGACCGGCCCGAACCTGGCCAGCGAGATCGGTGACGAGCAGCCTGCGGCCACCGTGGTCGCCTGCGCCGACTCGGGCCGGGCGGTCACACTCCAGCGCGCGTTCTCCACCGGATACTTCCGGCCCTACACCAACTCGGACGTGGTGGGCGCCGAGATCGGCGGCGCCTGCAAGAACGTCATCGCCCTGGCCTGCGGTATGGCCGCTGGCGTCGGCCTCGGGGAGAACACCGCTGCGGCGATCATCACCCGCGGTCTCGCCGAGATCATGCGGTTGGGAATCGCGTTGGGCGCCAAGGGTGCCACCCTCGCCGGACTGGCCGGCGTCGGTGACCTGGTTGCGACGTGCACGTCGCCGCGCTCGCGCAATCGTGCGTTCGGCGAACGCCTCGGGTGGGGTGGGACGATCGAATCCGCTCTTGAGGCCGCGGGCGGCCATGTCGCAGAAGGGGTCACGTCGTGCCAGTCCGTGCTGGCGCTCGCATCGAGTTACGATGTCGAAATGCCGCTGACCGACGCGGTGAACCGGGTCTGCCACAAGGGGTTGTCGGTCTACGAAGCCGTGGCGCTCTTGCTGGGGCGCAGCACCAAGTCGGAGTAGTGATGGACGGTCAGTACGGGGACTCCACCCGCACCGTGAAGGCCACTGCGTCGGAACGGATTCCGGGTGAGCCGGTGGCGCCGCCGCCGGTGCCGGCGTCGGCCTACCACCTCTCATCCGACGAGTCGCTGCCCCTGGACACCTACGGTCGCGGCAGCAACCCCAGCTGGCGGCAGTTGGAGTCGGCGCTGGCCCAACTGGAGGGTGCCGCATCGGCATTGACGTTCGGCTCGGGCATGGCGGCCATCACGGCGGCGCTGCGGGTTCTGGTCCGGCCAGGCATGACGCTCGTCATACCGTCCGACGGCTACTACCAGGTGCGGCGATTCGCCGCGGAAAGCCTTGCCCCGCAGGGTGTCACGGTGATCGAGGCGGATACGACGCAGATCTGCGATGCCGCTTCCGGCGCGCAAGTAGTGCTGGCGGAGACGCCGGCGAACCCGACGCTCGACGTGGTCGACCTACACCGGTTGGGGCTGATCTGCCGCGGCGGCGGCGCCACCCTGGTCGTCGACAACACCACGCCGACACCGCTCGGCCAGCAACCCCTTTCACTGGGCGCGGACCTCGTCGTGGCCAGCGCGACCAAGGCGTTGTCCGGGCACAGCGACCTGGTGGCGGGCTACGTCGCGGGCAGCCACCCCGAGTTGATGGCCGCCGTCGAACGCGAGCGATTGGTGTCCGGCGCCATCCTCGGCCCGTTCGAGGCATGGCTTGCGCTGCGCAGCCTTGGCACCGCGGGGTTGCGCATCGAGCGACAGTGCCACAACGCCCAGGTGGTCGCGCTGCTGCTGCGCGATCACCCCGCGGTGCGCTCGGTGCGGTACCCGGGGCTGCCCGACGACCCCGCCCACGAGGTCGCCTGCCGACAGATGAAGCGCTTCGGCGGTCTGGTCAGCATGGAACTGGCCGATGCGGCGGCCGTGCACGCGTTGGTGGAACGCAGTGAGCTGCTGGTCGCGGCCACCAGCTTCGGTGGCATGCACACTTCGGTCGACCGGCGGGCGCGCTGGGGTGATCAGGTCGCCGACGGGTTCGCCCGCCTCTCGATGGGCATCGAGGACACCGACGATCTGATCGCCGACATCGAGCAGGCGCTCGGTGGATGACGTCTCCGCCACCGACATCACCTTCACCGACCTGGAGATGCTGGTCGCCTTCGCCCGCACCGAGCACTTCGGTCAAACCGCGGCCGAGCTGGGCGTCAGCGTGGCGACCGTGCAGCGGGCGATCCGGACGCTGGAGCGCAAGCTCGGCGTCGCGCTGATCGAACAGTCCGGCCGCCGCGTACGCATGTTGCGGGCGGGCCACGTGCTGGTGCGCGAGGCGCACTCGGTGCTGCGCGCTCGGCAGGACGCGGTCAACAGCACGCTCGCCGACGCCGGCCACCCACAACGGCAACTGCGCATCGCGCACACCTTCTCTCTTGGTCTCGCGTTCGTACCCCATGTACTGGCCGAACTGCTCGGCGAGCATCCCGGGCTGCGTTTCCGGTGCTGGCAGGGCTCGGCGACCGACGTGATCGCGGTGCTGCTGCGGGGTGAGGCGGACGTCGCCTTCACCTCGCTGGCTCCCACCGAGCAGGACTTCGTGGTGGTCCCGTTGTTCACCGAATCGCTGCTGCTGGCAGTTCCCGCCGACGATCCGTTGGCCGCCAACGAAAGCGTGTCGCTCGCACAGGTACGCGATCGGCCGTTCGTCGCGATGGAGCTCGGGTCGAGTAGTCGCACGCACATGGTGAATGCTTGTGCCAGAGCGGGTTTCGTACCGCGCATCGCCGTCGAGGGCAACGACCTGTTCGTCGTCGAATCGATGGTCGGTGCTGGAATCGGCGTCTCGGTGGTGCCGCAGGGGATGACCGATCACCAACACCCCGGAGTTTCGCGGCTCCGGATCGTCGACCCCGCCCCAGCGGGCCGCACGGTGCTGCTGGCCTATCCGCACGCCGCGGCCCACCACGAAAGCATCGAACACCTCGCCAGGATCGCCCGCAGCCAGGGCCGACGGCGTCAACAATCGTTGCAGAAATTGCAATAATCCCGTCCGGGAACGGTGTTGTTCTGCACCGACGGTGTTCTTACCGTTCAGAACATGCCTTTGACCACTGTGACTCGCACCACTGAGTTCTGTCAGCAGTTGCGAGACGCTCACGACGCCCCATTGCCCGAAGCCGCCGCGACTGCAGCCAAGCGCAGCCTCTTCAACGTGATCGGGACGACGATCGGTGCCGCCAACTCGCCCGCGGTCGACGCCATCGTGGCCGCGGCGCGGGAACTGTCGGCACCGGGCCACGGCCGCGTGCTTGGCAGGTCGGAGGAGCTCGACGAGCATTGGGCCGCACTGCTCACTGGCACCGCCGGGCACTACGACGACTTCGACGACACCCATCTGGCGACCGTCATCCACCCAGGGGCGGCCACCTTGGGTGCGCTGATCGCCGTCGGGCGCCATGCCTCGGGCAGTGAGGTCTTGGCGGCCTTCGCGCTTGGCTGCGAGGCGCAGCTGCGCATCGGCAATGCCATCTCGCCGAGCCACTACGACCGCGGCTGGCACATCACCGGGACGTGCGGAGTGTTCGGTGCCGCCGTGGCCGCAGGCCTGTTGCTCGGGCTGGACGGCCCCGGTCTGGAGGCCGCGTTGGCCGCCGCGTCGACCATGACGTTGGGGCACCGCGAAGCCTTCGGGTCGATGACCAAGCCGTTCCACGCCGGAAAGGCCGCAGCCAACGGGGTTTTCGCCGCCCGGCTGGCGCTTGGCGGATACCGCGGCATCGACGACCCACTTGGCGACGAAGGTGTCCTTGCGATCTTCGCCGACGCCACCGTCGACGGCGAGCTGTTCCGCCCGTGGTCGTCGGACTGGGAGTTGGAGCGCAACGCCTTCAAGCCCTATCCCTGTGGCATCGTCGCGCATCCGGCGATCGACGCCGCGATCGAGGCGGGCGCCGCGATCGCCGACACCGACGCCATCGAGGCGGTCGACGTGGCCTGCCACCCGCTCGTCCCCGAACTCATGGGCACCGTTGCGCCCGCCGATGGACTGCAGGCACGGTTCAGCGCGCGCCACGGCGTTGCCGTCGGACTGCTGGACGGGCGAGCTGGGCTGGCGCAGTTCTCCGACGCGCGCGCCACGCAACCGGACGTGTCGCGGTTGCGGGCGGTCACCAACCTGATCCCGACCCCCGACTGCGACCGCGACTCGGTCACGATCACGGTTCATCTCACCGGCGGCGACGACGTCGAGGTGCACGTCGCGCACGCAAGGGGAAGCCTGGCCCGGCCACTCACCGACGCCGAACTGGACGCCAAGGTGCACGACCTGGTCGAGCCGGTGCTCGGCGCGGGGGCGGCGGCCGAGATCCGCCGCGCCGTCGAGGGGATCACCACGCAGGCGGGATTCGCCGACCTTCTCGCGGTCGCACGCCCGAAGCGAGCCGTCGCATGACCCTCACCGATGCCATGGTCGAGTTCGTGGTCACCGCGCGACCACCGGAAGCCGCTCTGCGGCAGGCGGATGCCCGCCTCGACTCGCTGGACACCGCACTGCGGCGAGGCGGCACGACCGTCGAGGACGCCCATCCCGGTGGCCCGCCCACCGCGATGAATCGAGCATGGCGGATCGCACTTGGTGCCACCGACGCCGACGGCTGGCCCGTCATCGACGCCACCGTCGTTGCGCTGCAGCAGCACTCGCCTGGAGGACGGGACGCGGCGGATGCCGTCGCCGTCGGAACCGCGGTAGCCGAGTGGACGTCGAACGCACTGGCAACGGGGGCCGACGGCTGGAGTATCCGCGGGATCGCCGGTGCCATCGGGGCTGGCGTGGCCGCGGCGCGCCTGCTGGGCCTCGACGCGGCCGGGGTGCGCAACGTCGTCGGACTGTGCGCCACCCAGGCCGCGGGCCTTCGCGCCGCAGAGGGTTCCGAGGCAGGCGCGGTGCAATCGGCCAAGGCCGCCGCCGATGCCGTGGAGGCCGTCACGCTGGTACGCCACGGGTTCACCTCGTCGGCTGACGGATTGGGCGGTCGCAGAGGACTGTTCGCATTGCTGGCCCCCGGTGTCACGCCGCGGCCCGACTTCGGCTGGACACAGACCTAGGAGTTCGACGATGACTCAGACGGACAGTGTGAACACCGGGCCCACCGCCGCGGTCGAGGAGTCGGAGGCGGCATCCGACCATTCGGTGTTGTCGACGTCGCCGGTGGCGCAGGCCGGACTCGGTGCAGTCGCTGCGGCATTCGGCGTCATCGCGCTCATCGACGCGTCCGGACTCCACATGTTCGGCAAGAAGGGCGTCCCAGGGCCCGGCTTCTTCCCGATCTCGCTGTCGGTCGCCGTGATCGCGCTCGGTCTGTTGCTGGCGGCGGTCTCCGTGCTGCGTGGGCTGCGGCACGGACGCGGGCCCGCTGGCCAGATGCACGGTGTCGGTGCGGAACTGCTGCGTGCGGCCGGGGTGTGGCTGGGCTTCCTGATCGGCGTTGCGCTGATGCCGCTGATCGGGTTCGTGCCTGCGACCGTCGTGCTCATCGCGTACCTGGTGTTCGGCGTCGAACGGATCAAGGGCATCAAGGCGGTGCTGGTGATCATCGCCGTGCCGCTCGTCGCCTACGCGCTGTTCGTGTTCGTCCTCGGCGTGGAACTGCCGACGTCGACCCTCTTCGAGGGCCCGTGACGCCCCCCGATCGACGCGCTGCCATGGCGGCTTCGCGGAAGGAGATCTGATGGATGCGGTACAGAACCTGCTGGGCGGGTTCGCATCGGCGTTCACGCCGATGAACCTGTTCTGGGTTGCGGTCGGCGTGGTGATCGGGACCCTGGTCGGCATCCTGCCAGGCCTCGGCCCGCCTGCCACGCTCGCGATCCTGTTGCCGGTGACGATCAGCCTGCCGCCCACGACCGGGTTGATCATGATGGCGGGCATCTATCACGGCGCCAAGTTCGCAGGGGCCACCACCTCGATCCTGTTGAACATTCCTGGCGAGACGTCGTCGGTGGTGCTGTGTCTGGACGGACATCCGTTGGCCCTCAAGGGGCGCGCCGGGCCCGCGATGGGCATGTCGGCCATCGCGGGCTTCATCGCCAGCACGTTCGGTGTCATCGCCCTGACCTTCGCCGCCCCGTTCGTCGCGGACCTGGCGCTGGGCTTCGGCCCTCCGGAGTACGCGGCGCTGATGGCCTTCGGTCTTCTGCTGGTGATCCTGCTGGCCAGTGAATCGCCCATCAAGGGCTTCCTGTCGATGTGCATCGGGTTGCTGGTGTCCACCATCGGCATCGACATCTTCACCGGACAGCAGCGGCTCACCTTCGGCACACCCGCGCTGTACGACGGCATCGAGTTCATCGCGATCAGCGTCGGACTGTTCGCCGTCGGGGAGGTGCTGCTCAATGCCGAGAAGAAGATGGAAAGGCCGATCTTCAACGTGCCGAAGGGCATCCGCAACCTGCTGCCCACCAAGGCCGACCTCAAACAGTCCCGGCTGGCCATCGCGCTGGGATCGGTGTTCGGGTTCTTCATCGGCGCGCTGCCCGGTGGCGGATCCACCGTCGCCTCCTTCCTGTCCTACGCGCTGGTGAAGAAGACCTCGAAGACGCCGGAACGGTTCGGCAAGGGTGCCATCGAAGGGGTGGCGGGCCCGGAGGCCGCCAACAACTCAGAGTCCAGTGCGGCCATGATTCCGCTGCTGTCCCTTGGCATTCCGGGGACTGCCAGCACCGCGGTGATGCTAGCCGCACTGCTGCTCTACGGTTTCCAGCCTGGCCCGCTGCTGTTCACCGATCATCCAGAGATCGGCTGGCCGGTGATCGCCAGCCTCTACATCGGCAACGTCATGCTGCTCGTCTTGAACCTGCCGATGATCCCGATCTGGGTCCGGATCCTGAAGATCCCGTACTGGGCGCTGTACCCGGCGATCCTGGTGCTGGCAGTGGTCGGCGTCTACAGCGTTCGCAGCTCGATGACCGACGTGTACATGATGGTCGGCTTCGGTCTTCTCGGATATCTGTTCGGCAAGTTCGGCGTTCCCGCCGCACCGCTACTAATGGCCTTCGTGCTTGGGCCGATGGCCGAGAACGCGGTCCGCCAGTCGCTGGTGCTCTCGGACAACAACCCGCTGATCTTCGTCGAACGGCCCATCTCTGCAACGATCTTCGGCGCCGCCGTTCTGATCGGGCTGTTCCTGCTCGTCACGTCGAGGCGACGCCGATCGGTGCAGTCCGCGGTGCTCGCCGGTCAGCCCGCCGCCCTGGTGGAAGCGAAGGGCGAATGATGGACACGCCGCAGTTCTCCCGACGCACGATGTTGATCGGTACCGCAACGGCATTCGCACTGGCAGGCTGCGGCCTTCAGCGCGGCGGCATGTCGAACGGTGTGCCAAGCCGCACCCAGGTGGTCGTGCACACCGGACCGGGCGGCGGCAGCGATGTCTTCGCCAGGCAGGTGGTCAAGCTGATGCAGACCGACAAGCTGATCGACGAGAACTGGCCGGTGCGCAATCAGACCGAGGGATCGAGCATCGGTGCGATGTCCTACCTCCGGGGCCGCAAGGGCAGGGCAGACACCATCGCTGCGGTCACGCCGACTTGGCTGGTCACCCCGCTGACCCTGTCCGGGAGTTCGGTATCGATCACCGAACTGCAGCCGATCGCGGCTCTTCTGGTCGAACCGCAGATCGTCGCCGTCCGTGCGGACTCGGCGTACCGCACCGTCGCCGACTTCGTCGAGGACGCCCGAAAGCAACCCGACCACCTGGTCCAGGTGGGTGGATCGATCACGGCCACCGACTCGTTGACGGGAAAGGCAGTGCAAGCCAAGACGGGGACGCAGTGGAAGTTCCTGTCCTTCTCCGACAGCGGCCAGCGCATCGCGGCGCTGCTTCGGGGCGATGCGCAGATGATGATCGGCGCCTCGACCGACTTCGTCGACCAGGTGAAGGTCGGTGCGATCCGGGTGATCGCCACGGTCGCCGACCGCAAGGTCGCCACCTTCCCCGAATTGACGTCGATCAAAGCCCAGGGCCTCGACGTCGGGCCGCTGCCCGAGGAGTTCCGCGGCTTCGTCGGCCCACCCGACATGCCAGCCGAGGCGCTGAAGTACTACCAGGACACGTTCCAGCGCCTGGTGACCGCGCCGGGCTGGGACGACTTCGTCGACGAGAACGGTTCGGTGACCAGCTATCTCGACGCCGCGAAGTTCGGCCCCTTCCTCAAGGAGCAGAATGACTCGCTGGCGGTGCTGATCGACAGCATCGGCCTCGCGCAGCAATGACATCCACTGTGAAGATGGTGACCGTGAAGACCGGGCTGACCGCCGCGCTCGCAGACTTCGCCGCCAACCTTCGGTTCGCCGATCTGCCCGCCGAGGTGGCCCACGAAGCCAAGCGCGCACT
>Ga0137412_10001716_pt1 | contig 17173 bp, 19 predicted proteins | sample CZODoug2_1_16fun_FD_122160 | JGI IMG/M metagenome (GOLD analysis project Ga0137412, IMG submission 122160) | Vadose zone soil fungal communities from Angelo Coast Range Reserve, California, USA - CZODoug2_1_16fungal (Hybrid Assembly) | ecosystem: Environmental > Terrestrial > Soil > Vadose zone...
CACGCCCATATAGTCCAACATGGATTTGACGGGGTATTATCCTAAAGGAAAATTCGGCTACACCCTCTGGGCCGAGTCTAGTCACGCCTGCAATTCGGTATAAACCTAATATCGGGGTAAAAGGGCACCACCCTGGGCGCGCTGCACGCCCCACACGAGTCTAGTCAGGGGCCCAATTGGTATCGATGTCGGGTGGGAATAGGAAATAGCGTAAAACGCCGCCCCCTCACCCGGCATCGCCATTTTCGAGAGGGCGGGTGGATTTATGAGGACGGAGGCAACAGCTCAGAACATGAGTTTCAGCCCAAATTGAATCTGGCGAGAACTCGTGGTTGTGCTCGTGATTTTGCCTGCCGTGGCACCGATCGTGCCGCCGGAAAAGATGTTGGGGTTCGGAAGACCGAAATTGGCTCTGTTGGTGATATTAAAAAATTCGGCCCGAAATACCACGCGCGTCGTTTCCGTGATGGGCGTGGTCTTAAACACCGAGAAGTCGAACTCCGCGAGACCCGGCCCGTCTAACACTCCGCGGCCCACGTTTCCCCAGGTTCCTGCCGTGGGAAGGCTGAAGGCTTTCGGGTCGTACCATTGGTCAACGGTACGAAGCATCACAGCTCCTTGAAAGTTGGGATTCCAATTGGGACGGTCTGGACTGAATTGGTTGCCATTGCCGGACTGATTGGACCCAACCAGAGGGGTGAAAGGAAAGCCGCTCAAGAGGGTCACGATGCCATTAAGCTGCCAGCCACCGGCAAGCTTGTCAGGCATGCCATTCAACCCGTTCAAGAAGCGCTTGCCGCGGCCGAGCGGCAATTCGTAACTGAAGTTTCCACTGCCCTGATGGCGGAAGTCCAGGGCGGAGCGGCCGTAGTCCCTCAGCGGATTGCGCGGATCCATCACGGATTGATTGTTATTCTGAGATTGGCTGCTGGCTATCCCGGTGCCATCGTCCAGGTTTTTCGAGAAGGTGTAATCAGCACGGAAGGTCAGCCCGCTGCTGATGCGTTTGGTGAGGTCGGCCTGCAAGGCGTGATAACTAGCGACCCCCTCCATATACCAAAAATAAGCACTGCCCAAATACTGATTGGGCCGACCAAAAGGACCTCCAAATGGACCTACTATCGGAAAATACTGCGTTCCCGCCTTCACAAAAGTGGTTGGGGGATTGGGTGCGTTAACACCACCGCTCGGGCAACCACGAGGGTCGGTAGGGCTCGTGCAAATCTGCGGCGCAATCGAGTTCGCATCGATGTCGATAATGTTATGGTACGCGTGGGAGCCCACATAGCCGACGCGAATAGACATGTTTTGGCTCACTTGCTGCTCGATGAAATAGTTCCACTCCACCACCGTCGGAGTCTTCGGGTCGACTTGAGTTCCCCACGGGGTTAGGGGGGTGCAGGATGGCGCCGGGGGGAGCACTGGCAGGGGAAGCCCCGGTCCGCAGAACGGCTTCAGGCTCTGGCCAGGAATGACCGGGAGGTACTTAGAAAGGGGAACATTTCGGTACTGGAATTGAGCGTTGTTGGGGGCGTTATAGTCCAACTGGAAATTGAGATCATCGAGCAGCGTATAGTACATCCCAAATCCGGCCCGGATGGAGGTTTTGCCATTGCCGAACGGGTCCCACACTAGGCCCACGCGGGGACTAAACAACTTGGTCGCGTTATTTTGCGTGAACGGCGACGTGCCGATGTGCGTGGCGCTATTCTGCGCGTCGCTAAGGGGCACGCCATTGGCATCGGGGAGATAGTTCGAAGCCCTCCCATACTTTTCGTTAAAACCGTTCGTGAATTCGTGCCGAATTCCGGCGCGGAGAGTCAGATTGTGGCCCAATTGGATGACGTCCTGAACATACCAGGCGCCTACTGTTGACCTCCAGTACATGACCGTCTTATTGGGAACGCCCACGAAGTTCATGGGGATCCCTTCCAAGAAGGTTTGGAGGCTGGTAAAGTTTGCCTCTCCATTTCCCCGACCCGCCGAGTTCGCGTTCACCTGGATGCGCTGAACCCAGACGCCGAAACTCATTTGGTGCTTCCCGCGGATGAGCTGCACATCATCCGATCCGGTGAAGAGGTTTCTATTGTTCCAGATATTACCGGAAATGCCGCCGCCAGCCGGAGTGAATGAATTCACTGCGGCAGCGGAGGCGCCCCCGATGGCAATGGGCCCAGACGGTCTGCCCGCAAAGAGCGTAAGGTTCGGCGCAAGAGTAGGATCCAGGGCGGGCGAATCGTACCAAAATACCGCGCGCGAGAATCCCGCCCGGACCGTGTTGATGAGTCGCGGGGAAAAGGCGTGGGTTTCCTGCAGGCTATCGACTTGGCTGCGCAGCCGCGCGACGGTGCCGAAAAGCGGGTTAATGAGAGGGGAAAGGTTGTACCCGTCGTCCCCAGTGGCCGCAGCGGTGAAGGTATCCTTAGTCGAAATGTTCTCATCGAACCGCACCGTGCCGAAGTCTTCTCGAATCTTCTGGAGAGGGCTGTTGAAATTCTCAGCGGTTCCACTGGGCAAGCCGTTGACGAACTGCTCGGGGCCGTTGGCAGCCGGCCACAAGCGCTGAGCAAAGAGCAACATCAAGGGGTCCGCCTTAACGTCGGTCAGGTTCGAGCCAGCGCAGGTCTTTGAATAATGGTAGGTGTAAGGGGAGCCGTTGGAGGGATCGATCACGTTGGCGCGGAGGTTCTGAGTGGCGACCACGTTGCACGGCAGCATGGCCTTGCCTGGATACAGCGGGTTCAAGCCTCGCGCACTGTCGTCGGGAACAATGGCCACGTTCGGAAGTCCCAGCCGCTGACGAAAGCCTTCGTAACTGCCGTACAGGAACGCTTTATCTTTTTTGATCGGACCTCCCAGCGAGCCGCCAAATTGGTTCCGCTTGAAGGGCGGGATCCTCTTTCCTCCCAGTCCCTCACTCGGGGGATCGAAAAAGTTCCGGGCGTCCAACGCGCTATTGCGCAAAAACTCGAAGAGCGAGCCGTGCAGAGTATTGGAGCCGGACTGCGTGACCACGCTGACTTGCGCGCCTGCCCGCTTGCCGTATTCGGCCGAGTAAGCATCGGTCAGCACGTTGAATTCCCGGACGGCGTCAATACCCAGCAGTTGTCCGCTGACGCCCCCCGGCGTAATGCCGATGTTGCTGCTGCCCGTGTATTCAATGCCATTCATCAGGAAGAGGTTGTCGAGCGGCCGCCGGCCGGCCACAGTGAAATAGGCCCCTTCCCCCGAACCCACTGCCGGCCCGGATTTGAGCGCAGAATAGTTGACGGCCCCGGGATTGAGAGTGATCAAGTTATCGAAGCTGCGACCGTTGAGCGGCAAGTCCTTAACCTGCTTCTCCCCCACCAGTCCCGAAATCGACGCCGTGGTGGTGTTGACTATTGGCGCTTCCTCCGTGACCGTTACTTCTTGCTGTAGCTGGCCCAACTCCAACCGGAGGTTCACCACCGCTTCCTGGCCTACCACCAAATTGATTCCCGTATGTACCACTGCCCTGAAGCCATCACTCTCTACCCTCACCTCGTACCGCCCAATCGCTAGCGACAAGACGCGATAGTTGCCCCCGTCGTCGCTAGTGACAGTTCTAGCAGTTCCCGTATCCACGTTCCTGACGGTGACCGTCGCTCCAGCGATGACGGCTCCCGACGAATCTTGGACGAACCCGGAAATTGTTCCCGTGTTCACCTGTGAAAACAGAGAGAAAGAGAACAGCAACACCCCCAGAATTCCACCGAGCACGTTGATGGCTTTTCCGGCTCGGGTCATCTTCAAAAGGGAATTCATAACGCCCCCTCTTTCAAATGCCAGAAAATACCTACAAACCTTGGAAAGGACCGCCGAAGAAAAGGTCTCCTACTTATCGCTTCATTTAGCACTTTCGGGTTAAAGCGTCAAGAGGAATCGTCGGGATTGGGCGACCGCGGGGTGATATGCGGGCACGCATCGCGCGACTCGGAAGACCCCCCAGATACGATCCCAAGTCCTCAGAAGTCGGATTATTGGAATGTGACTTTCTCCGCCCGGGAGGAACTGGCCAGATCCCGATAATCTCGTTTCTCGCATTTGGGCGAGTTGGAAGCTCGATCCTTGGTATGGAGCAGTATCAGAGAGATCGGTTATACGGCAGCAAGGGAGCCGCTACGCTGCAAGAGCGAGTCGTCAGAAGCCGGCGATCCCGCTGGGCCTGCTCTAGCCGCAAAATCGTTGTATCGACGGCAGGGGAGGCGTACGATGCGCCAGAAAGTCTGCCAAATCGGAAATCGCGATTGGAGGGACACTGTGAGAAAAACGAGTATGTCAATTCTGTTATTGCTTGTTGGCCTTTTCGAGGTTTCAGCCCCGGTGTTTGCGCATCACGGAAACGCGTCGTACGACTACGCCAAGACGATTACTCTCAGGGGGACCGTGACGCAATGGCTGTGGTCCAATCCCCATTGCCTCCTAAGGTTCGACGTGAAAAACGACAAGGGAGATGTACAGCATTGGGTCACGGAAGCTAGCAGTCCGGTGGACATGCTCCGCATTGGTTGGACCAGCAATGCAGTGAAGGCCGGAGATGAAATCACGATTGACTTGATGCCAAGCAAGAACGGCGTACCCGTCGGGCGCATCAGACAGGTCACGCTGAGCGATGGCACGGTTTTGAAAGCGATTTCTAGAAACAGCATTTAGGCGAAAGACCCAGAGGGAGAAGAGCAAGCAGCTCGACAGGTTTGCTCCGGAATGTGTGGCAGCGCAGTATGGGTTTCTGTGGCTGCCTCCAACTGAAATCTGTGAGGGATTTCCAAAATGCCAAAACAAGCGGTGGTCTGGACCATTCCGCTGGTAGTAGCTTTGATAATCTTGATGTTCCCGCGCATCCCGCGAGCTCAATCCGATCCTCCGAAGCAGTCAACAGCCGCTCAGAAGCAAGACTGGTGGTTGCACCACGAAAAGTGGGATACGCCCTTGCCGGATGATAAGTCCGTATACGTCGGCAGAAAGTCAGAACCCGCGCCGCGCCGTGACCTGTCCGGCACATGGGATGGATTTTCGGAGGGGGGAACCCAGGCAAAAGGGGCCAAGGAATTCCCTGATGACTTCCGGCATTTGCCGGACGTGCCTTACACCGCTCTGGGGAAGGCAGCGCGCATGGCCAATAAAGCGGGGGAGGGAGAAGAACAAGTTCCTGTAAGGCTGGTGAACGACCCAGTGCACTCCTGTGAGCCGGTCGGGTTCCCGCGCTCAGATCTCTTCAATTTAAAGACGATGGCGATCGCTCAAACCCCGAACTATGTTCTTTGGTTAAATCAATTTTACACCGTGTTCCGCACCATCTGGACGGATGGGCGGGAACTCCCCAAAGATCTCATACCCAGGTACTACGGGTATTCGGTTGGTCACTGGGAGGACGATTACACGTTTGTGGTCAACACAGTTGGGTTGAATGAAAAGACCTGGCTGGATAATGCGGGCCGTCCGCACAGCGACCAGTTGCGGGTGGAAGAACGCTTTCACCGGCCGAGCCGTGAAATCCTGGAGCTCACGGTAACGATTCACGACCCGAAGTTCTATACCAAACCCTGGGTGGCCGCGGACAAGTTGATTTTTCACTTGCTGCCAGCCGATTTCGATATGGGGGAGATAATCTGTTCACCGCAAGAGATGGAGGAATACAAAAAGCAAGTTGCCAATCCAGTTGCTGACATAGGCAAATAGGCTTCAAGTGGTCATGCTTTGATAGGGCCACATCCCGATAAAAGTCGCCTTCTCGGAAACTGGCTTTTTGCGCCCCAAGAGGGCTGATTCCCACATTCCGATAATCCTGTTCATCAGGTCTTGACCGTCAGAACGATGCGATCCTCGCTGGGCCTGCTCTGGCGGCAAACTCGTTGTGTCCCAGGCGGGAGAAGCATACGATGCACGAGCGAGAGGTCTAAATCGGAAATTCCGGTTGAGAATCCTTGGAGGTGACTTATGGCCGTATCTGACCGTCGCAGTTTCTTGACCAGCGCAATTGCAACACTTGGAGTAGTGGCGACCGCCGACCGCGCGGACCTCTTCGCCGGTCGCCCGCAAACGTTGGATACTTCCAAGAAGTTCCGCATCGACGCACACCATCATTTTGCGCCGCCGACTTGGGTCGAGGCGATGAAGGGCAACAAGCTGCTGCAGGTTGCGAATACGACCTGGACGGCTGAAAAGTCGCTCGAGGACTTGGACCGGGGCGGCGCCTCCGCCGCGTTGATATCCATTACCAATCCGGGTCTATATCTCGGCGATCAGCAGCAGACAATCCGCCTCGCCCGCGAGTGCAACGACTTCGGCGCGAAAGTGGTGCAGGACCACCCGACTCGATTCGGGTTGTTCGCCGCGATGCCGCTACCCGACGTCGGTGCCACATTGAAGGAGATTGCGTACGCCTACGATCAGATCCACGCCGATGGGATCGGCTTCATGACCAGCTTTGGCGACACCTGGCTGGGTAACGCCGCCTACAAGCCTGTGTTTGAGGAACTCAATCGGCGCAACGCCGTCGTCTTTGTCCACCCGACCGCAGCCGATTGCTGCCGGAACCTCAACTACGGCGTGGCTCCGGGGAGCATGGAATACGGGACCGACACGACCCGGGCCATCACGGATGTCTGTTTCAGCGGATACGCCGCGCACTTCGCCAATATTCGCTGGATCTGGTCGCACGGCGGCGGCTCCATGCCGTTCCTCGCTGGGCGCATTTCGGGTGGCTCGGCCAGCCACAAGGAGCAGATGCCCAATGGCATGATGGCCGAGTTGAAGAAGATGTATTACGACCTGGCAGGCGCAGCCTATCCGGGCGTAGTTGCTTCCCTGCGCCAGCTCGTGACGCCGGACAAGATTCTGTTCGGGACCGATTTTCCGCCCGGAGGCCACATATTGGAACAAGCCCAGGCTATCCGCGAATTGAAGATGTTCACCGATGCCGAACTGAAGTTGGTCGAACGCGACAATGCAACGAAACTCATACCGCGGCTGAAGAATACATAGGCCGCCGGAATAAGAACCGGGGTTCGTTGCCACATCCTGATAAGTCCTGCTTATCGGAATGTGGCTTGCAGTCTCAGTTGCAGTGCGGAAAGCGATAAGAGGGCATCCAAATGTTCCACGAAACGCGCATTGAATACGTGTAATCCTGGCAGGTTCGGCTCAAATTCCGAATAGTCGGCAACTCCGAAAGTTGCTTTCCGTCAGATGGTCATGCGTGTTAACTTCCGTGGCGCGCCAGGACTTATCCGCTTCTTGAATGACTGAATTTATCTGCAGCAATCGGATGCGCGGCAATTTTAGAACCGGACGCGGTCTTTATCCCCGGTTCGCTCAGAGGAGGGAACATGAGGATCCTAGTGATTGGTTTGATCGTGTTGGGTGTGGCGGTCTCCGTCTCCTATGCACAGAGCCAGAACAATACACGCCCGACGATCGCAAACGAAGAGGACTTCCATCGGGCGATGAAGGAACTTTCCAACTGGGGACGATGGGGAGATGACGACGAACTCGGCGCCGCCAATCTGATTTCACCCACGAAGCGGAAACAGGCCCTCGCTTTGGCCAAGGAAGGCGTGGCCATTTCACTCGCGCACGACGTCGCCCAGGAAAAGGCCGCGGATGCGCCCTTCATTCTGGAGAGGACACTGAACGACGTCACGGCGACGGGCACCACGGATCGCTACCAATATACGGGCACGTATCATGGCGTGGTTCACAGCCATCTGGATTCGGTGGACTGTCACATGATGGTCGACGGCAAAGGATACAATGGCCGGTCCATGGAAGAAATCAAAGCTGCGGCAGGCTGCCCGAAAGGGAATATCAATGCTCTGAAAGATGGAGTGGTGACGCGTGCCATCCTGTTCGACGCGACGCTCCTGGCCGGGAAGGCCACGCCCGAAGGATGGCTTGAACCGGGAACGCCTGTCCATCGGGAAGACCTCGAAACCCTGGAAAAGTTGGAGCACGTAAAAGTGGCTCCCGGCGACGTGATCCTTCTCTACACTGGCCGTTGGAAACGGCGCGCCGAGAAAGGCCCGTGGGGGAGGGATACCGGTTTCGCCGGTTATCACGCTGACGTCGCATACTTCCTGAAAGAACGCGGCGTATCCTTCATCGGATGCGACGGTCCGAATGACGTCTTGCCCACGGGCTTTCCCCCGACGGTCACAAACCCTCTACACCGCCTGGCGCTAGTCGCGATGGGCGTGAGCATTTTCGATAATCTGGATTTCGAAAGAGCCGTTGAGCATGCGAGGCAGTTGACTCGCTATGAGTTTCTGTTCTCGGCTGCCCCGCTGCGGATCGCCCTGGGAACGGGTTCACCGCTTAATCCGCTGGCGATCTTCTGATCCGGGAACGGTCGCGGGCGATTGGGAGAATTCAAACGTGCTCAGACGCGCGTTCGTTCGTGCGCCTTCCCTTCCAGCATTAAACGCAGCCAAGTTCCGGGAAGTCGTCTGATCGGAATGCTGCCCTGGGTGTTAGGGGTATTTTCCACATTCCGACAATCTCGGGCGGTGGGAGGCTGGTGGGTCTTAGGGAGAGATTTTAAGAAGCAAATTAGGGCGCATTCCCGATCCACCAAAGAACCTTGCCCATGATTTTCCACTCGTGTTTGCTATCCAGTACAATCGAATCGCACTCTCTGCTCTCCGGCTGTAGCACCTCCGTATGGTCGTAGCGCTGTAGTCGGGACACCGTCAATCCCATGTCTCTATGCCACGCAATTACGACTTTACCGTTGAGTTTGGCGGGGTCTGTTTGCGAAGAGTCCACGACGAGGATGTAGCCGTCGTGGATCAATGGCATCATCGATTTTCCTCGCACGCGCAAGCAGGTTGTCGCAGATGGGTTCGGGCACCAATCCTTAGGAGCTGCAATCACGGATTCAACTGGCGCGTCGTGAAGTATCGCCGAGGTGTCCCCCCTTTCGCCATGGGACGCCGCTACAACCTCCTGTAAGGGAATCGCTACCAACTGCGGAGCCTTGGAGGTCTTAAGACCACTCCCCGCGCTCGCAATTTGAAAGTTGAGGGTGCCGGTCCGGCTGAGTTGCCTGCCGAATTTCGGCATGGCGCGCCTCAAGTCTTCGGCCCGCAGACCGGCTCGGCCCCAAAAATACCAACAAAGAGGGGCACCTGCGAGATTTCCAAGCCCAATGTAGCCGCCTGCACTCGGTTCCTGAGTGCCGCGCTCCCATCGCGATATAGCCATTGCCGTGCAGTGGAGCCGTTGTCCGAAAGCATTCTGACTCAGATTTAGGTGCTGACGGAATTTGAAGACACTCGTCGCCCAGTCCGCTTTAGGAGAGATTTTCGAGTTGCTTTGCAACTTTCGCATTGCCTTGCTGTTCTTGGGAGGAGTCTATCGGTCTCTGGCCCCAGAGGGCGGCACTTTTAAATAGCACTCAGTGACACCCCTCTTCAATCGGGTAAAAGCTGTAGGAAAACTGGTTCAAGGCCGTCGGTCACTGCTTATCAGGGACACCGAGTTTATCGCGCTTAAGGTTCCGTATGATAAACAGGGCATCATTTATGGCATCTCGCTCACTGTGACCGTCGCTTCCTTGGCGTAGCTGCTGAAGTCGCTCGAAAATCAGGTTCTCCACTTTTTGTATCCTCTCAAGCACCTTTTCACGGTCAAATTCGAGGATCAGGTCCTGAAGAGGAGCTTGCCATCCCGGGTATTTCAATTCTGCATCGTTCATTGTGTGTCTCCTTCTCTGACTGACCTCCGATCACCGCTCGTTTCCCCTGGCCTAGGACACTTTCTCCTCAGAGTAGCAGATTAACATTAATGTTAGATATCACATGTTAGTCGCGATTTCAAGCCATCTCCCGCGAACGCCGGGGTATTGCTTGCAAAATGTCTAGGGGTATCGAGCGGGTGCATCGTTGCTCGCACTACATACGCCTTGAGAAGTCCGCTTATCGAAATGTGCCCGTCCGGCCAAGATCAAGACGACTTAGTGAGACTCGGCGCTCCAATGGACGCGGATAAACTGCGAGGCATCGCCCACCTCTGTTCGATTCAAACTCAGCATGTCCCGCGACGGACAAAATGCCTGGCCCTTCATTAACTGTTAGGTTAAATTATCTCATAACTAATCCGACCACGATTAACTACTGGAATCATTCGCGTTGTATGGAGGATCAATCCATGATTATCGGAGAGCGTTTGCGTGCATTACGTGAGGAAAAGAAGTTTTCGCAAGGCGAGGTCGAGAAGCGAACGGGATTGCTTCGCTGCTACATCTCTCGGGTCGAGCACGGACACACAGTTCCAGCTGTCGAGACCCTTGAAAAATTTGCTCGCGCCCTCGAAGTCCCGATGGACCAACTCTTCTACGACGGCGAAGAACCGCCCAAACTGCCGAACCTCCCGAAGCGGAAGACTGCCAACGACATCTTGTGGGGCAGCAAGGGCAAGGACGCTCGCCTGCTTACCCAGTTCTGCCGGTTGTTCAGCCGCATGGAAGAAGGTGACCTGGGAATGGTGCTGTTCATGGCACAGAAGATGGCGAGGCGGAAGGCAGTTTGAGATTATCGTTGTAGGAAACAAGCTTGCCGCCATCTAGTACGGCTGACCATTCACCTTCTTTTTCAATCGTTACGCGGTATCCCTGCTCCGCTGAAATTAGCGCTGTGCAGGTCCACGTATGCAACTTCAGTTTTTTGTGGCAGGCGTTCATACCGACGCCTACTTTTGCCGCGAACTGTGCCACGGTTTCGCCTATGAAGTGTTTGGAGGATATGTTGGCGTAGGCAGAAACTGCGAACGCCAAACACAAGAACAGCAATATCCCTGTACGCTTCCTGGTAGATATCTTGCTCTCATTCATGGAATTGGACTCTTGTTTTCCTTTGCCTTCCACCTTTGCGACCGCTCTCGCGGACAACAGCAGCCTCGCCAAGTCCTGGTGAATAGGAACCACGCCATCAATACCAAACAGTTGCTGATATGCCCGTCTCAAGTAACTTTGCGAATTGCTTTGCAACCACAGGCCGACTGAAATAGTATCCCTGCCCCTCATCGCAGCCGTGAGCCTGAAGAAACGCCAACTGCTCTATTGTTTCGACACCCTCAGCGATGACTCTGTGCTTGAGACTTTTGCCCATGGCAACGACCGCGCTCACGACAATAGCATCATCTGAACCGGCAATAATATCGGGCAGGAATGACTGGTCGAGCTTCAGGGCGTCAATGGGAAACCGTGTCAGATAGCTCAAGCTGGAATAGCCGGTACCAAAGTCATCCACTGCCAGTCGCACACCGATGGCTTTGAGTTGTCTAAGCGCGTAGGCAGTGGACTCGGCATGCCGCATGAGAACGGTTTCGGTTAATTCGAGTTCAAGATAATTTGAATCCAGGTTGCTGTTCTTCAGGGCAACTTGAACGCCCTCCAAAAAGTGCTCGCTCCGAAATTCCAGCGACGAGATGTTGACTGCCACAGGGACGGCTGGTAGGCCCGCATCAAGCCATTCCCGTGTTTGTCTGCATGCGTCGCGCAATACCCATTGGCCGATTGCTAGGATCATGCCGGTGTCTTCGGCGATGGTCAGGAATTGTTCCGGGAGAAGCAGCCCTCGCTCAGGATGTTGCCAGCGTAGGAGCGCCTCGACACCCGTAAGGGCTCCTGTCTTGAGATTTACCTTCGGCTGGTAATGCAGCAATAACTCCTGGCGTTCGAGAGCATATCGAAGCTGGCCCTCCAGGGATTGACGCTCGACGGCGTTGAGACCCATATCTGGTCTAAAGAACTGGCAATTGTCGCGCCCTGATTGCTTGGCGTGATACATCGCCGTGTCGGCATTCTTGATCAGCGTGTCCGCATCTTCACCGTTGTCGGGGTAGGTGCTGACGCCAATGCTCACAGTAATGCGCAGACGGTGTTCGCCGAAGTTATGCACCTCCTTAAGCTCGGTGATGATCTTTGCGGCACTAATGGCGGCATCTGCTGAGTGTGTGACTTCGGGAAGCAGGATCACAAATTCATCGCCACCCTGGCGGCTCACCGTGTCAGATTTGCGGACACAGGCCGATAAGCGTTCTGCTACGGATTGGAGGAGTTGGTCGCCAACGGAGTGTCCGAGGGAATCGTTGATGTGTTTGAAGCCATCTAAATCGAGAAACAGCACTGCAAGTTGGTGGTGATTGCGACGGGCAAGCGAAATCGCTTGGGTGAGCCGGTCGCTTAGCATCATGCGGTTGGGCAAATCGGTGAGTACGTCATGTTGGGCCAAATGAGACATTTCCTGCACAACCGACCGAGCCATGCTCACGTCATGAAAAACGATCACTGCCCCGGTGACCTGACCATCCCGGTCATGGATCGGAGCGGCGGAATCTTCGATTGCACATTCATGTCCGTCTCGCCGAACCAGGATACAGTTCGCCTTCAGTCCCACGGTCCTGTTTTGTTGAACTGCTAATTTCATGGGATCTGGTGAGGGCTTATGCGTGGTGCCGTCAATGATTTGGAACACGTCACTGAGTGGATGACCCACGGCCTCCTTCTGGGGCCATCCAGTCATGTGTTCCGCAACTGCATTCAAGTAGGTCACGTTTCCCGACATGTCGGTGCTCAGCACGGCGTCACCAATGGAGTTCAGAGTGACCTGAGCACGTTCCTTTTCTATGAATAATTCCTGTCGTGTAATTTCGCGCTCAATAATGTTGCGGATCGCTCGTGCAAACGAGTAGCTGTCTACGTGACCCTCTAAAAGGTAGTCCTGCGCTCCGTGTAGCATGGCTGCTTTACAAATGTCTTCGTCATCCACGCCGCCGAGGACAACGATTGGAGCGGTGGAAGTGACTGACAGGAGCTTGTCTAAAGTGTGGAGACCTCGACTGTCGGGCAAGAAGAGATTGAGAAAGATTGCCCATACTCCTTTGTGGGCCAGTCTTTCGAGGCCGCTGGAGAGGTTTCTGACCCATTCGAAATGCGATAGACCGTCACTTGCGGCGCTCAAGGCTCCTTCAAATGCCTTGGCGTGACACGGGTCATCATCGATAAGAAGTATATCGTGGTCCATACGGCTCATCGTAAGCCTCGCTTGAACGTATAGGAGTGGGTGAATCCCGTTAATGTTTCAGACCGGATGGTCATTGGGTCTTGCCTTGTTCTCGTACCAGCGCAAGCGGTGAAGGCCATGTACCGTAAGCGCACCCATTTCGACCCTATGTGTATCAAGACCCTTACTAAACCACTCGTCGTCAAAACGATAGTGAACTTCGATATAGACGAGGCATGAGTATCTTCCCTGTGGCCTTCCCGCAGCGTCATAGATGGCCCCAGCGAGACTCAACCCTAACGATTCGTTGGCTCTAACATTTTGTCGAATTTCGCGCCTTGCTTGGCCGGTTGGAATCGAGGTCTGCCAATTCGCGTCAAGATCAGTCAGAACTACCGTAGCTTCTTCGACCCAGACCGTCATACTGGCATCGTTCACTAGCAGCAGATCGAGTGACACCCAGCCGTCATGCCGATTGATTCTCAGTTCCGACGCAAAAGAACTTTCTACGTATTCTGATGCGGCCCTAGTCTTCCGCCACAAACGAAACAATCTGCCTTTCGAGACTCCGCCGTCTAGCATATGGATGCCTCCATTTCGAGAGTAATATTTATTGCTAGCGTTAATATACTTTCGCTTATCTAATATCCTGGATATTGGTTCGCAGTTTAGATCAAATACCTCGTCGTCGGTTTAATGGACCATCGACAACCTTGGTGAAAAGGTGCGGATTGCCACGCCCCATTTGTCCTCTTCCAGTCTCTCGACCCGCACGACAACACCTGCCACGGCGTGGTCCATGGGATTCTCGGATTGGAAATCGCTTGTCACATAGACGTACACGCCCCGGGCGTAATGACCTCTCGAAGTTGCAAAATACAGCCCGTCCTGTGAAACATTGAGGGTTGTGCAGTCTTCTGGAAGCAAGTTCGAGTCGAAGGGACGAATCCGCACGACCTGTGACAAATTAGTTCGTGGTTCACGGCGTCGCTCTGTGGATTCAGTTGGCAAAATAGAATCACTACTACAAGCTCGGGCCGAACTAAAATCGACGCCAATTTCCGAGCGCGGCGTATCTCGGGATGTGCGCGTCGCGTGGTGTTCCTCCCATGTTCTAAGGTGCATCACACGATTGACCGTGCGGGCGAGTTCTTGCAGGGGACAGGATTTCGAGACGAATGCATCTGCGCCAACCGACCGGGCTGTGGCAGGTATCTCGTGGGCGCTAAAGAATACGACTCTGGTCGACGGCGCGATTAGACGTATTCTGGCAGCAATTTCAAACCCGTTCATTCCCGGCATGCTCAGATCAAGAATCACAAGGTCAGGTAATAGTTCTGAGACCGTGCGAATTGCTTCAACTCCATTTTGGGCTTCGCCACACACCTCATAGGAGTCGTCTTTGGCGAATAGCATTCGCACACCCAGGCGAACCACTTCGTGGTCATCGACAATTAGGAGACGGGCGGGCATAGCTTTTCTGTAATTATTTCCCATAATGCTTGTGCTGAGTCACGAATGGTGACAGAAACACACATCAAATGGTATACGGTGAACCCTGTATTGAGGATTACCAGTTCAGCACATTCCGATTCTCTGAATCCACCTGTCGCTTCTAGGGTTGGCCCCGTGAAGTCGGCTCCTAACAAAGTGGCCGCTGAGTTATTCATTCCTCAGGGAGGGGCAGAGCCACTTTCTTCCGTCCCCGTCTGGGCGGAGCCCGGTCAATTGCTTATCGGAATCTGGCCGTCCGGCCAAGATCGAGACGACTTTGTGAGACCCGGCGCTCCAACGTACGTGGGTGAACTACGAGGCATCGTGCACCTCTGTTCAATTCAAACTCCTTATGTGCCGTGACTGACAAACTTCCTGGCCTTCCATTAACGAATAAATTAAACTCGCACGCAACCAGCCTGACCACAATTAATTGTTGCAATCATCCATATTTTATGGAGGCTCAAACCTTGATAATTGGAGAACGGTTGCCAGCATTGCGTGAAGAAAAAAAGTTTTCACACGGCGAGGTCGAAAAGCGAACTGGATTGCTTCGTTGCTACATCTCGCGTGTCGAAAACGGACTTGTGAGAGTGCAAGTCCTGGACACAATCGGTGACTACTTGTATTCGTTAAGGGCAAGAGACAAGAGAACGGTTTTTCCTTGAATAGCCAAAGACGACAAAAATGCGGTTTGTCGCGCAAATTGTGTCCATCTATGCACTGCGAAGTACTAGGGGTTTTTCAACTTCCAATCTACAGCGTTCTCTTTATTGTTAGGTTCGAAGCGATAGTGTCAAATAACATCTCTGGCACGATTACTACCCAGGAATCGAAAACGAAAGGATGTCCAGATCGATCCTATGAGGAGAAATATTTCATATATGCGAGCAGGAGGCGCGATGCAGCCGCGCCGGTTGAGTGCCACCGAAATCATACAGACTATACGGTCCCGGATTCCCACCGCGAGGTCTTCCCGGCATTACACGGCACCAGCAGAACAAGGAAATTGCGCGGGAGCTGCACATTTCGGAGCGCACCGTGAAATTCCACAGCTTGATGATATTCAGACGCCCGATTCCCCCGGCCAAGAAATGAAATGGCCTAGAGGAGACATGCATGTGGGAAGATAACAGTTACTGCTGGGTGGTTTTGTGCAAGAACAATTGGTTTCACAATCGAGAGAATCTATTCTCCAAGCATGGTATTCCGCTTGGTGAGACAGATGTCTACACACCTGCGCCGGCTCTGAAAAGCAGTTTCACGGTCAGGTGCGATGAATGCCACAAGGAGTACCTCTATAAACCCTCAGATGTGCTGAGGCACGACCGAGAGCTTCCCGCGTCTTTCATTCCCCATCCCCTCTTTCAACAGGATTTCATGCCTCGCGCAGTTGAATTGACTGAGCAAAAAGCCGTCGAGGTCGCGGCGGGCGCAGATCGCCGGCGCAGCGAACGTTTGCCCTTGGAAGTGCTTCTTGTCGTCAGAGGACAATCCGCTGAAAGGAAATTATTCCAGGAAGCGACTTTCACAACCTCCGTGAGTGCCCACGGCGCACTGGTAGTCTTGTCCACAAAAGTGGAGCTCGGGCAAACGATTTACCTGAAGAATCCAAAAAACCAGAAGGAAATGGAAGGCCGAGTCACTCGTTTCGGCCCTCTGTACGGCGACCAGCCTCAGGTGGGTGTCGACTTCGCGCAACCTACTCTAACGTTCTGGCCGGCTGTGTTTCCACCGAAAAGTTGGAAGACCATCGCGACCCAGTCGCGAGCCGTGGCGTAGAAATTCGCAGTATTACTGGACACGTGAATCGTCAGATTAGGCGCCTTCCGCCTGTTTCGCATTCGCAAGCTCAAGGGGGCCGAAACCACAGCCATGCGCTGTTTCATTATGTGACTCCACTAAAGGCCGAATACATTGGCGCAGACCATCTGCTATTCTTCGTTTTTCGCTTGCAACTCTGCGGCGGACCATACAATCCGGTAAGCCCCGTTTCTCGGGAGTTGGGGCTCAGTGACAAACTGCGATATTGAAGACCGGAGTAGCCGTGAGACTTTCTATAGATTCAGGACAGAAATGAGGAAGGCCCCGGGTTCGTCAGGGGGGAAGAACCCGGGGCCGGGGGTTAAGGCAGAGGCAGGTATCTTCGCAGCCGCAATTCGCTGTCTCAATGGGCCGCACGATTCAAATTTTCCGGTACCCGGGTTGTAGTACTGGCTTTGAGTCTGTCACCATTGGCAACAGGCATAATGGCGTAAGCGGTTTTCCCATTGATTTCAACCGAATTGGTCCTAGTAAGTCTTAGCGACGTGGCGTGGGGCAGCAAGGGCAAGGATGCACGCCTACTTGCCCAGTTCTGCCGCCTGTTCAGCCGCATAGAAGCAGGTGACTTGGGAATGGTGCTGTTCATGGCACAGAAGATGGCGCGGCGGAAGGCAGTTTGACGATTCGGCTCTGTTGTCGGGCATGGTGGATGATTGCCTTGGCTACACCGGGAATGGGCCGCCTACAATCCTATCAGGGATCGTTACCTTGAAATGATTGTTGCAGTTGATGCATTGAATTGTCTGGTTCCCCACCTGTGCGCCGTCAGTGCTGGCGGCAATAGGAACCTTCTGCTTGGTTTTACAGTGTTGGCATTCCACCGTCATCACGAC
>Ga0137412_10001717_pt1 | contig 17172 bp, 17 predicted proteins | sample CZODoug2_1_16fun_FD_122160 | JGI IMG/M metagenome (GOLD analysis project Ga0137412, IMG submission 122160) | Vadose zone soil fungal communities from Angelo Coast Range Reserve, California, USA - CZODoug2_1_16fungal (Hybrid Assembly) | ecosystem: Environmental > Terrestrial > Soil > Vadose zone...
AAACTGTGAGGGCCTTCGCGTTCCGGGCGATGGTGGCCAGTCGGTCTGACGATTCGGTAAACACAAGCACTCCCTCTCCGCCCACGAATTGGATCGAGGTTGATGGTGCAATTCCGGGCATGCGTGGACGAGCGATCAGTTCTCAACCCATGCGGTGGTTGTTCGACCGCCGTCACATAGTCCGTTCTTAGTGCTGCGTGCGGACAATTAGTGGCATAAAACGACGCGTTCTGCGCCTCTGTGGCGCAAAGGAATCTGCGTATTTACATTTCGCTCTGCGAGGCGAGGAGCCTCGCATGGACGCTGGACACCAGTTCTCGGTGTTAAATAGTTAACCAGATGACCGTGTCGGTATCCGGCGACAGCGGGGGCCGATCCGGTCAGGCTAACAAAGTTATGCCGGCGTTCTTCGCGGCGCCTCGATCAAAAGTCATCGTTCTCTCGCATCCCGCCGCCGCTGCAGAGCGCTCAATCAGGCAGTCGGCAAAGTCCACGTTTGCGGTTTGAAAGATACGGAGCGCCTTCCAGACGATTTCTGCCCGCTCGACGACCAATTCCTTCGCGCGAAGCAGGCCCTCGAGTGCCGCGATAATCTGACCTCGGTCGAGTTCGTAGGCGGACGACATGACCCAAAAAAACTCGACGACCGTGACCAGCGGTACGAAGCCACGGGATTCGACGGAACGCGACTCGATGAGTCGAGTGGCCAGCGGGGACTGCTTGAGGTCGTCTTGCATGATGTACCGGACCAGCACGTTGGTGTCCAACCCAATCATTTGGCCGATGCACCACGACGGGCAATCGCCGCATTCATATCCGCAATCGATACCGCCTTCCGGGGCTTGCCAAACATTCCTTTCAATGCGGTAACTGACTGGGTTGCAGCTATGAACTCGTAGCGCCCGGGGGCCACCTCGACGAATTCGACGCGATCGCCAGACTCCACGCCGAGAGCCTCGCGTACCTCGGCAGGAATCGTGATCTGACCTTTGCTGGTAAGGGTTGCCGTTGTCATAGTGGTCCTATAGCATTCCTTACTTTAGTGTAAGGCATACCTTCGTGCAAGCCGTTTTGCCGATCAACAAGCCACATTTCGCGGGCTATTCTGCTCGGGGGTGCCCAGCTGGGCCAATTGGAACCGCGGACCCGCCATCTACTGTCAAATGGGCCCCCCAACGTCGCGAACCTTCGAGATACTGATACCGTCGCACCAGCGCGGGCGCTGTCGTGTAGCGGAGACATAGTGGCGCGCATCCCGTCCGGCGGGATAATCGCCGCCGCTCCCATCACGTCGCATCGCGGTTCGTGCGCTGCCTATACCTAGGGGGAAGAGTAGCCGCGTGCGCCGGCACGCTGTTAGGTCATACGCGGCATCCACGAAGGAGAACAGCATGTTTCAGCAAGTACGCTTTCTTGCACTCGCATTACTCGTGGCAAGCGCGCTCGGCGTCGCCGCCTGCGGCGGTGGCAACTCGATGATGCCTGCGACGAGTCAGACTCAGACCAGTCAGATGAATCAGATGAAGTTGTCGGTCGCCGACGCCCCACCGGCCGACAATGCGACGCACGTCGTCGTCGTGTTCACCGGCGTCGAGCTGACAGGCAACAGCGGAAATCCGGTGACCATCACGTTTCCCGCCCCGAAGAGCATCGATCTTATGACGCAGAGCGACACCGCCTCTGCGGTGCTGTTCGATCAACCGATCCCTGCGGGCTCCTATGGCCAAATTCGGCTGATGGTGACTGCGGACGGCAGCGCCAACAATTCCTACATCGATTTCGCCGACGGCTCGAGAATGGGGCTGCAAGTGCCAAGCGGCTCCGAAACCGGTTTCAAACTGGTCTCTGGGTTTACCGTGCCGAGCAGCGGCGTTGTCGACTACACAATCGACTTTGATCTGCGAAAGGCAATCACCTGCCCGCCGGGGCAGGCCCCCGCGTGTATCCTAAAACCGGCGGAGCGCCTCGTCGACAACACCTCGGTCGGCAATATCCAGGGACAAATCACAAGTACACTGCCGAGCGGATGCACGCCCGGCGTCTATCTGTACAGCGGCGCCGTGACGAAGCTCGAGGACATGAACAGCACGGCACTGTCCACCGATGCCAACCAGCCGCTGGCCTCGAAGGTGCCGGTCGCAACCTCGGCGCCGCCCTACTATTACCAGTTCACGTTCCTGCCACCCGGCACGTACACCGTGGCGTTCACGTGTGAGTCCGCGCTGGATAACCCAGATAAGACAGACCCATCAGTGATACTCACGCTGGTCGCGGCGACGGCCGTGAGTGCCGGCCAGACCGCGACGGTCGACATCGCTCTCGGCGGCATCCAGGGGCAAGTCACCAGCACGCTGCCGACCGGATGCACGCCGGGCGTCTATCTATACAGCGGCAACGTGACGGCACCGGAAGATTGGAACAGCACTGCACCCTCCACCGATACCAGTCAGCCGCTGAACTCGATCCTGCCCATTGCTTCATCGGTGCCGCCTTATGGTTACCAATTCACGGCTCTGCCGCCCGGCACCTACACACTGGCGTTGACCTGTCAGGCCGCGCTGGACAACCGGGCGCAGGCGGATCCCACCGTGACCTTCAGCCCGATCGTGACCGGTATCGTGGTGACCGCCGACAACACGACGATGCTCAACATTACCTAGTCTGCGTCGGGGCTAGTCGGGCTAGTTCTCCGTGTGAACAGGGCTACGCCGGATACACACATGAAGCGTACATGGACAATCATCGGCGTGCGAAACGTTCCGTTCAGCTTCAAATGGTACCAGTCGCTCTTTGGGCAGCCCGAAACGGCTCCGGGTCATGACTACTGGGGTCAGATCTGCGACTCGGATGGAACCGTGTTGCTGTGTCTCCACCAGTGGGGCTCGCACGAGCATCCGTCCTTGATGAGCCCCGACAAGGCGCTACCCGGAAACGGACTGCTCTTGTTTTTCCGTGTCGATGACTTCGACACGGCACTGCAGAGAGCCCGCGCTCTTGTGTCCCGACTCGACGAGGAGCCGCACGTGAACCCGAGCACCGGAACGCAGGAGTTCTCACTTCGAGATCCGGACGGATATTACGTCTCATTGAGTGCGCTCACCGCGGCATAGCCCGCAAGACGAGGCACCGGAGATGAAGCCCTTGCGGACCGCGCCGGTCCCTATCAGCGATGCCGTGGTTCGTTATGGGCTAACCCCAGCTTCCACCTAACACGTGGCCAGCGAGACGGTTATCAGTCAAAATCGGCGTCGACAACTATGATGCCTACGAAATAACCAAGCTCAATTCGCAAGTGTTCGAGATCGTTCATGGCGCGACACGTCAGCACTTTATTGCGAAGAAGGTGGCCAAGTCCTTTCAGTTACCCAGCGAAATATAAGGGATAAAGGCGATGCAATCGATACCGGTCGGATCCACGGGTTCATTCAGTCTGGTCGTCATGCCCGACCATCTCGCCAGCCGTTTCAAGGATGTGACATTGCCTCCGGTTCTGGCGACGCCGGTCATGATCATGGTCATGGAGAACGCAGCGCTCAACGCGATCAAGCCATATCTCGACGCCGGCGAAAGCGCGTTAGGCACTCGCGTCGACGTGCGCCATCTGGCGGCGACGCCGGCCGGCCGACGCGTCAGCGGCGAAGCGAAAGTGATCAACGTTGACGGGCGGCGCATCGAGTTTTCAATTCGTGCGACCGACGGCGACGAGGAGATTGGAGTCGGCACTCACGAGCGCGTGGTAATAAACCTGTCGAAGCTATCCGAACGGATGAAGGCCAAATTCGGCTAGCGATGGGAAATCGCTCCGGCGAATCAGCCAACAGAAAGCCCGGCAAGCAGAGAATCAGTGGGACCACTATCATGGCGCGCGCAACCTGGCCGCGCTCAGGATCCTCTCAAGCATGGGTGAAACCTCGGTACATCGGAAGCTGAAAAAGCGGAAGCTGAAAAAGCGGAGGCTGAAAAAGCCTGTTACGGTACATGCCGCCAGCCTTGCGAACCATTTCAACATCGCTTATTTCCGAAAATTCTATTTGAACGCCTCGACCCGGGTTGTCACGGCAGCGGAAATGCGCAGTCGCGCGGCGCTGATTGCCGCCTCTTTGAGGCAGTGCCAGATTCCCATTCGAAGCATTCTGGATGCAGGTTGCGGCATAGGTCTGTTGCGCAAGCCCTTCAAGGAGTTCCTGCCCCGCGCGCGCTATGTGGGTCTGGAGGCGAGTCACTATCTCTGCACCCGCTTCGGCTGGATACAGGGCTCCATCATCGACTTCGCGCCGCGCCTGCCTTTCGACCTGGTGGTCTGCTACGACGTACTACAATATTTGCCGGACGCGCACGCCGCGCGCGCCATCCACAATTTCAGCAAGCTGACCCGCGCCGCCCTGTATGTGTCGGCGTTGACCACGGAAGACTGGCGTGAGAATTGCGATCGCAGCCGCACGGATCGCGCGGTGCATTTGCGCAGCGGCGCGTGGTACCGGCGGCGGCTGAACAAGTCCTTTCGCTATGTCGGCTTCGGCATTTGGGTGCGCAAGAACGTCACTGCAATACTCTGGGAAATGGAGCGCGCGCGACGCTAAAGATTGCCCAGTATCCATGCCACGAGAGCCGCATGCACGGGCTCGGCCGCCCCGAAGTCCGCGCGAACGTGATTGACCAAGGAAACCAGGATGTAGGTTTTGCCGGCGGAGTTGGTGACATACCCGGCGACACCGCTGACGCTGTCGAGGTGTCCGGTCTTCAGGCGCACTGAGCCTGCCGGGCTGCTTTTCATTCGCGCTCGCAGGGTGCCGTCCATCCCCGCCAGGGGAAAGGATGCCAGGTATTCCGGCGCGAATCGGCTCTGATACGCGGCATTGAGGATATTCGCCATCTGCAGCACCGAGATATGCGTACTGCGAGACAGGCCGGAGCCGTTGTCGATGTCCACGCCGGCCAGATCGAATCCTCTCTCGTGCCCCCAATCGGCGATGGCTGCAGCGCCTTTCTCCACCGTCGCCGGATTGCCGAAACGCTCCTTGCCCAGCGTCAGGAGTAGATGCCGCGCCATCAGATTGCTGCTGTGCTTGTTGGTGAGGCGCACGATTTCGCCCAAACTCAAGGAATCGAAGCTTAAAAGAGGCTTGGCGTCGGGCGGCGTGGGTTCGAGGCGCAACTTGCCGGTGAATTCGCCGCCGGATTCGCGCCACAACTCGACAAAGGTGCCGAAGGCATAGGTGGCCGGCTTGAGCAGCACGCGAGCAAAGCTGCGCGCGGCGCAATGCGGCGACAGCGCGCCGGAAAACACCACCCGGTCCCATCGGGCGGAGGCCACCTGAAAATCCACCCGGCCCGCGGAACCGCTGCAACGTCCCGGCGCAAAGCGGATGTGATTCTCCACATCGAGATTGACGGGAGTTGGGTTCGCGATGACCTGTACTTTGCGGCTGTCGGCATCGGCGATGAGCTTGAAGTCGATCGACTGGAAATTCACCATGAGCGCATCGGGCAAGACGTTGTACGAGCGATTCGGCCGCCCATCGAAGGCGCCCGGATCCTCACTGCCCACGGAGAAGGCGGTGTCGTCGATGACGATGTCGCCGCGAATCGACTTCAGGCCCTCCGCGCGCAAGCCCTGTACAAAGCTCCACCACCGCTCCATCGTCATGTACGGATCGCCGCCGCCCTGCAGAAACAAATCGCCGTCGTGAGTCCACGCGCGGGTTTGCCAGACGAAGGCGGGTCCCAACATGTCGAGCGCCGCAAACGTTGTCACGGTCTTGATCGTGGATGCAGGACTCCGCGGCGTGTCGGCATTCTGAGTCATCACGACATGACCCGAGTCGGCCTCGAGGATGACGAAGCTGACCGCGCTTGCGGGCAGGCGTTGGGCCGCTATCGCTTGCGTGATGCCGGCAGGCACCGCGGCGATCGAACCTAAGGGTAGCGCGGTAGAGCAAATGCAAGCGAGAGCGATGCGATGCAGAGCGAGCATGATCGGGTTCATCAATTAAGGGGCAGCGCGATGCCAGCCCAAGCGCGCGAGCGCCAGCGAAAAAATAGCATCCACCCCAAGAAAAAGATGTAGACCAAAGCCGCAAACCAGCCGCCCACTGCCCCCAACCCATATTGCGGCAGCCAATCCACCCAGCCTTGGCCCGGCGCGAATGACAGGCTGTGCGCGAGCGGAACGAAAATCAGCCACGAAAGCCCAAGAACCATCAGCGCCGGGAGCCGCACGTCGCCGGCGCCGCGCAATATCGCACTGCTGCTGATATTGAGCCCATCGAACAATTGATATCCCGCGGCAATCCACAGCAAACCGCAGCCGCGCCGCACCACGGCCGCGGCTTGCGGATCGGCAGAGTTGGTAAAGAACGGCAACACCCACGGTCCCAAGGCGGCCAGCAACAGGCCGATCGCACCCATGTACAGCACCGCAATCAAGATGATGCCGTTACCGACCTTGAAGGCCCAACTGCGGTGCCGTGCCCCGATGGCTTGCCCGACCAGAGTGGTGCCGGCCATGGCGATGCCCACCGCCGGCATATAGCAGAACGACGTGAGCATCATGACGATTTGAGTCGACGCACCATCGACGGTGCCCAGGCGCACCTGCATCAATTGGAACAGGGCGAACCCGAGAATATCCGCTGCGATGAGCAATCCCATCGGAAATCCCAATTGAAGCTGGTGCCACAGAGTCCGGCCGTGAAACCGCATGGTGAGGTGCGATCGATACTGCTTGCGTGTCGCGGGCCCCAGGAACCAGATGAGTGCCGCCGCAACGCCGGCCAGTTGCGCGGCATTGGTTGCCCAGGCCGAGCCGGCGACTCCCATGCCGAAATTGAACATGAACAGTTGGTTGAACAGCGCGTTGATCAGCGCCACGCCGACCGCGATTCGCAACGTGATCGTCGGACGGCCGATACCGTTGAAGAATCCCAACACCGCCCACAAGGCGACGCCAAGAGGTGCACCCTGCATGCGCGGATACCAGTAGGTGAGCGCCAGTTGCATGATGTCGCGAGGCAGTCCGAATGGGCCAAAAATCTGCGCGCCCGTCAAGGCCAGCAAGGTAAACAGGGGGATCGTGAACAGCGACGCCCAGAGTGCCGTCCAGGTGGCTTGCGATGCCCGCACATAGCGATGCCCGCCGTAGGCCTGCGCCACCAATGTTTGCACCGACAAACCGACCCCGCCGAACAGCAGCACAAACACCAGTACCGGCCAGTACACCGCGCCAATCGCCGCCGTGGCAGCGGGCGATACGCGGCCGATGAACCAGGTATCGGTGGCATTCAGCGCGGCCTGCACGGCACTGTTGACCATGAAGGGAAACGCCAACGTGGCCACGGCCCAGTAGTCGAGGCGCGGCCTGCCGCTCTTGCTGAAGGCCTGTCCGGGAAGTAATTTTATCGGCTCATCCAATGGCAGAATCCTTGCGTGCTAACAGTCGAATCGCGGGTAGGATGCAGTAATGAGCCCAAAGTTGCGACGCAATTTTTCCGGTGCGTTCATGGCGCAGGATCTAGGGAATGGCGCATGGCAGCTGACCCGCGCAGCACCGCACGATATGCAGGTATTCTTGCGGGACGCGGAACATGGCGCTGCGCGGGCTTTCGGCAAGACGCCCATTGTCGATCTCGGTATTGAATGGCATGCCGCCAAAGTGTTACTCACCTTCATGTCCGGCGATCGAGTGGCAACCGTGGAAGCCGCGAGTGCGATCGTTCATGAGCCGCTGGGGCATCTGTACGAGAGCCTGCCCCTGGCCGGTATCGACGCTGATGCGCGGCGCTTTTGGCGCAGGGTATTCCGTTTGGTGCGCATTCCCGGCGGCCGCTTCCTGCTGAGGGTTTTGAGGCCCTCGGGGAGGGGCTAACCTAAGGTCTTGAGGCGAACCGCGATATGCATCACAGGAAGTGGTACATATTGTTAATTTTCAAGCATTTTTACGGCCAACCGCACCGCGATCCCCCAAATTCTTGCGTTGAACTGCGACGCTCGTCAAAGCTGCTGGTCAGGGTTTGCCGCACATTGATCCGTGACTTCGAACTCAAGCAATCCCCGAGCAGGCCTCAGTCTGGATATCAAGTCTAGCGCCGTCGAAATTCCCGCAGCGGACGCGTCATTCGACCCCTACGGCCGCTTGTTGCGGATGCTCATGCCGAGTTTGCGCGGCGTGGTGGTGCACGACGGATATTCCAACCTCGTCTGGGCCTCGGACGACTGGGACTTGAGCGACGAACCCGAAGTCATCAACGATGCGATCGCGAATGCCCTGTCGGACCGCGGGGAATTTCCGGGCGTCGCCAGAACCCTGGATGCGGATCGAGTCGTCTACTCCTTCGCCATACGCGGCGAGCGCATCGAATTGTTGGGTATAGTCAGCCTGGTGGTTCGCCTCGCGGGAACGAAAATCGAGCCGCGTCCACTGCAGAGCGTGCGCCAGCTGGTTCAGCCGGCCCTCGAATGCCTGCGCCGCGAACTGGCACTGCGCGCAAAATTGGGTTCCAGTGAACGAGATCTGAACGTCAAAGAGCGCGATCTTGAGCTCATGATGGAGATTTCCTCCAATCAGGCCGTGGGGAGCGATGCGGACGAATTTTCACAGATACTGAAGACCGGGCTCGATCGCATGGGCTGTGCGCTGGCGGCGCTGTGGGTGCCGGATAAAAACGTCTCCGTGTCCATGACCCGCAGCGGCACGCCGATGTCTACCGAAGCGCTGCACCGGGCGCAACACCATTTGACGGCGTGGATGCAGATGCAACAGCGCACCATCGTCATCAATCACATTTCCAAGGTCGCGACCGACGTGGCCGCGCCGTACAAGATATTGGCCTGCCCGATACGGCACACTTCCGGCCGCGTCATGGGCGTGCTCGCGCTGTTCAATCCGCCGAGCGCGCCGAATTTCGACTCGCAGCAAACCCGCGTGGCGGAGATGCTGGCGAAGCGATCGACGAACATCATCCAGGCGCAATACGACACCAGCACCGGACTCATGACCCGACAGGCTTTCGAGCGGCATGCCGGCGGCTTGCTGCTATCGGCCGGTACCGCGGATTCGCACATCATTCTGTATCTCGATATCGACCGGCTGCATGTCATCAACGAAACCTTCGGCATGCATGTCGGCGATGATGTCATCATCAGCGTGGCGGACCGCATGGCCAAGACGCTTCCGGCGCAAGCGCTGTCCGCGCGTATTTCCGGCGATCGGCTCGCGGCGCTCATCCCGAACTCCAGCATGGAATCGGCTGCGGTCATCGCCGAGCAGATTCGCGCCGCCGCCGAAAAGATCGTGCCCCGCGCCGGACAAGGCTCATTCGAGGTGTCGGTGTGTTTGGGGGTGGCGCCGATCGGCCGTTCCGACAATCCGCTCGCGCACGCATTGGCCACGGCGGAAATCGCCTGCAAGGCAGCGAAGGACCGCGGCCGCAATCGCGTGGAAATGTTTCAGGATTCAGACCAAAGCATCATCCGGCGGCACACCGATATCATGGTGATCGGCCAGCTGCGAGAGGCGCTGGACAGCGACGGATTCCGGCTCGATGCCCAGCCCATCCTGCCGCTGCGCGGCAACTACGGTCGGCCGCGGTTCGAGCTGCTGATCCGGATGCTCGGCGAGCGCGGCGAAATAATTCCTCCGGGCAAGTTTCTCTCCTCGGCGGAACGCTATCAGCTCATGCCGACGATCGATCGCTGGGTGGTACGCCGCGCCTGCGAGCTGCTCGGAAAACACACCGCCGTGGGCGAAGAATTCGCGCGATTCGCCATCAATCTTTCCGGCCAATCGCTCCAGGACGAATCGTTCCTAGGGTTCGTGATCGATCAACTGAAGTCGAGCGGCGTGCCGCCCGCCGTACTCTGCTTCGAATTGACCGAAACGGCGACCATCGGCAATCTCGCCAAGGCGCAGGTTTTCATGCGCACGCTGCAAGAGCTGGGCTGCCAGTTCGCGCTCGACGATTTTGGCACGGGCGTCAGTTCGCTGGCTTACTTGAAGGATTTGTCGGTCAATTACATCAAGATCGACGGCAGCTTCGTGCGCGATGCGGTTACCAATGCGCGTTCCGAATCCATGATCAAGGCCATCGCACAGCTGGCCAAGGTCATGTGCATGGAAACGATTGCGGAATACGTCGAGACCGATGTGTTGCGCGTGCGCATGGCGGATCTCGGCGTGGATTACGGCCAGGGTTTCGCCATGGGCAAGGCACAGCGATTGGAGGATTTGCTGCAAGAGCTGGCCTTTTATGAGGCCACGGTCAGCAATTGGGGTGTGCCGGTAACCACGGTTGAACCGGTCATCGCCAAACGCTAGCCGCGATTCGACTCCTTGGGCCGTGGGCGCGTCGGTGCAGTCCTACAGCGGATTAAAAGTATTGCCCACAGGAAAAAATTTGACCGCGTGTATAAATGCGCCATGCTCATTCTTACCCGGCGCGCCGGTGAATCGTTACGGATTGGTGAAGATGTGGAAGTGACCGTCATGGCGGTCAATGGCGCCCAGGTTCGCATCGGCATCAAGGCCCCCATCAACATCTGCGTAGATCGCGAAGAAGTCGCGGAACGCAAACGCCGCGAGAGAGACAATCCGGTCGGATCTTTAAATCGTTAGTCGCTAAGAGAGGACGAAGCGAACCCGGATTTGAGTGCGCACCGGCACAGGCCTGGCATCGCGCAAAATCGGCTGATAGCGCCATTGCGACACGGCCTTGACCGCGGCATCTTCGAAGACGCCAGGAATGCTGGCCGCGCGTACCGCAACCTCCTTCACTTTTCCAGCCTCCGACACGGTGAACTCCACGTCGACCCAGCCTTCCAGCTTCTTGCCCTGAGCCTTCGCAGGATAGGCGGGCTGTACCGACCTCAGCAGCGTGAGTTGATTGGCCGGGATCAAATTCGTCATGAAGTTCTGTTTGGCGAGCGCCGCATCGACATCGTGCTGCGCCGAGCTGACCTCCGCGGAGGTGAAGCCGATCGCGCCCGCTTCGTCCAGCCAGCTCTTCGCCGCGTCGGTTTGCCCGAGAATCAGCGCGCGCCGCGCTTTGCTTGCCAAACGCGTTCCAAGATCCTGCAGCACCGAGCTGAGGGCGGCATTGCCTGGATCAAGCTGCTTGAGCGTCAGATAAAAATACTTGGCATTGTCGTTCGCCGGTTCGATCAGCCGGTCCTGGAGCAATCGCTCATTGGCGCTTTTCAAAAGCTGTCCCCAGGCATCGACATCGGCTTGTTTGCGCGCGGCGGCGAGCAAGCCTTGCACCGACTCGATGTTCGCGGGCACGGCGATGCCATTGGCGCTGTCGATCAACGCCGCGGCGTGCGCAAATTCTCGCCGATCGATGGCGCTGCGTACATCCTCGAGCAGGCGTGAGGCCAGCGCGCGCTTCGTGTCCAGCGCCGCCGTGCTTTGCGGATCGGCGCGCAGTGCTTCCAGTACATAGAAGCGCGCGCTGTCGCGGTCCGGCTCGAGCAGCGACCCGCCGGCGATGCGCTGGGCCGCGAGGTTGAGCAAGGGCGTTACGCGATCCTCATCGGCCTTGGGCGCGCTGCGTGCGCGGGCCAGTTGCTGAACCTGCGCCTGGGCGGTTTTGAGCTGTTCGCGCGACTTCGCGAGCTGCGCCGTCAAGAAAGCAATGCGGCCGCCTTCGACGCCGGATTTGCGCGCCGTTTCGATCGCCGCCGCCGCTTCATCCAACCGCTCCTCGAGCAGTGCATTTTCCGCACGCGCCAGCAGCCGCTCGTGGACTTCGGAGAGCCCGGCCCGGGCGCTCGAGTCAGCGGCATTGCGCGCCAGCAAGCCCACATAGAGTTCCAATGCATTCTCGCCGGGCGGCTCTGTGAGCCTGTTGGCGGCCAGTGCGGCCGCGGCGCGTGCCATCTCGGAGACTTCCGAAGCAACCGGCCTGGCCGCCTCGGCTGCCGGCGGAGCAGTTGAATCTTCGCTGCCGCTTTGCTGCACCATCCACGCAACGGCAACGACCAGCGCCAGCGTCCCCACCGCGCCGGTCAGCCAAATGCGACTCGAGGACGATGCTTCTCTAAGGCGCGGGACTTCCGCGGCCCGGCGCCGTTGGTCCTCGTACCTCTTGATGGCGGCTTCTGCAAACAATTTTGCCCGCGCCGGGGACATTGGTTTATGGATGAAGCGATAAACCACTCCCGCGCTGATCAAACCCGCCAGCGACGTTTCGTCGTCGCGGTGGCCGGCTGCGACGACCACCAGATCGGGAAATTGGCGCTTGATCTGCGCGACGAATACGCCGGCCGCCTCATGCAGTGCCTGCGCGTCCAGTACCACGATGCCGACCTCGCCGGCGACCAGGAGGTCGCTGACCTTGTCGGCGGACAGGACATGCCAAAGGCGCCGTGCTCCGCCGACCGCGTCGCGCAGGGTCTGTAGGAAAATCCCGTCAGTGGTGAGGACGAGCAGCTCGACAATGTCGCTCGCGAGGCTGAATTTCAGAGCCTCCAGCGTGCCGCCATCTTCGTCAGAAGCTAGCACCAATTGTTTCCTCGCATGCAAAACCTGATTTGGAATGACCGCTTGCGATACTGCAGCGCAGCAATATTGGGGGCCGCGGCGGCTAGTGTCATTCCGTGGGCGACGCTATACGATACGGGGTCTTGAGGTGCAGACAACCTCTGTTGCACTGCGTTAACACCGTTCTGTGACTGGCCGCTCATTTAGTGGCGAAGATGCTCGGGGGTTCATTGGGCGCGTCAATCGGCATTACGTCGAAGCTAGCTGCAGAGCAGCGATCAGCCCTGGAACAGCTGCTTTTCTTCAACGTCAACCAGCATCGTGTTCGAGTGGGCATTCAACAGTCGATCGACACCTACGGGGTGCCGGAGATCTATGAGCAGGACGGCGGCTTGCGCGTCCGCGTCGGCGACATTGCCGGCGTGCAAACCCTGTTCGCGATTTCTGATGAAGGCAGACCCGTGGGGGTCGCGGTTTTCGTTCGATCCGCGCATGAACGATTCGCAGTGCTGCATCTCGGGGTCGACCCCCGGTGGAGTTTGACGGCGGACTTAAGCACCCGTGTGCTGCTCAAGCTCATGCACGAAATACGCAGCACCGCGCGCCGCACTCGCGGCGTTGATTGCATTGAATTGGTTTATAAGGTCCGTCACGCCGTGCGATTGCACGGTTAAATCATCAGGGGATGCGATGTTCAGCATGATCCAGGGGCGCAAGCTCATTCTCGCCGTGCAAGTCGCCGCCCTCGCCGCTCCCGGAGCGCTGGTCGAAATCGAGGTCATAGCAGCCAAATCGCATTGATCGCGATCCGTGGCGACCGATCGAACGAAACTGAAAGCGCAGCGCCATGCCGACGGCAAGCGGCGCTGCGCTTGGTGTCCGCAGGACCCCGTGTACGTTGCCTATCACGACACCGAGTGGGGCGTGCCGCTGCGCGCGGACCAACCGTTGTTCGAGATGCTGTGTTTGGAAGGAGCGCAGGCGGGCTTGAGCTGGATCACCGTGCTGCGCAAGCGCGAGACATACCGGCAGGCGTTCGACCATTTTGACGCCGAGAAAATGGTTCGCTACAACGCCGCGAAACGCCTGCGCCTGCTGCAAGATCCGGGCATCATCAGAAATCGCCTCAAAGTGGAAGCATTCATCGCGAACGCCGCTGCCTACCTCAAGATCCGCTCCTCTGCGGGATCTTTCAGCGACTACATCTGGCAGTTTACGGACGGCAAGGTGTTGCGCCGCAGGCCCCTCTATCTCGGCGACATTGCGCAATCGACCCCGCACAGCGATGCGATGAGCAAGGCTCTTAAACAAGAAGGCTTTAAATTCGTGGGATCAACCATTTGCTACGCCTTCATGCAGGCCGTCGGAATCGTGAATGAACATCAACGTTACTGCTGGGCGGCCGGCAATGAGATCAACAATGCTTGAACGAATTTCGGTGAGGCGATCTTCACTGAGGCAGATTTCGGTGAGGCGAATTTGCGCCGCGACGATTCTCATTCTCAGCGTGAGCGCGCCGGTTCTGGCGCAGTCGCAAAAACCGGCATTGAAGCCGCTCGACGTGTTCGATCTGCAATGGGCGGCCGATCCGCAAGTTTCGCCCGACGGGCGCAGCATCGCCTATGTGCGTATGGGTTATGACATCAAAACCGATCGGGCCCGCGGCAGCGTCTGGCTGGTCGGGGTCGACGGCAGGAATGAGCGCCCGCTGTCCAGTGCGCCGACCAGCGGCTCACCGCGCTGGTCGCCGGACGGCACGCGCATCGCCTACATCGGACGCGCCGCGGATGGCTCAGCGCAGCTGTTCATGTATTGGCTCGCCGGCGGCGTCAACGCGCCGATCAGCAACTTCACCGATTCACCCGGCGGTCTGGCATGGTCTCCCGATGGCAAGTGGCTCGCCTTCACCATGGCCGTGGCGCAGGAGCGCAAGCCGCTGAAGGTGGAATTGCCGGAGGCGCCCAAAAACGCCAAGTGGGCAGATCCGCCGAAGCTGATCGACAGGATGGTTTTCCGCGCTGACGGCGAGGGGTATCTGCCGAGCTCATTCAGCCAGGTCTTTATCGTCTCCGCGGACGGCGGCGCTGCACGCCAATTGACGCGGGGCGACTTCGACCATCAAAGTCCGCCGGCCTTCACGGCCGATGGCAGCGGCGTCCTGGTCGGCGCAAATCGCCGCGCCGATGCCGATTACGATCCCCTGGACAGCGAGATTTACCGCGTCGACCTGGCGGACGGCTCCATGCACGCGCTGACCGATCGGCGCGGTCCGGACCGTCATCCCGTGCCCTCGCCGGACGGCAAGCACATCGCCTACCTCGGCTTCGATGACAGGCAATTAGGCTATCAGGCGACGCAGCTCTATGTCATGGACAGCGACGGCAGTCATTCGCACTCACTCACCGCTTCGCTCGACCGCGATGCGGCGTCTCCGAGATGGCTGGGTGACAGCAAACAATTGGTTTTCCAGTATGACGACCACGGCTCGACCAAGATTGCCGCCATCGATCTTCTGGGCAAGATGCGCGTCCTGGCCGATGGGGTGGGAGGCAACGACGTTTCGCGGCCCTACTCGGGCGGTTCGTTTTCGATCTCTCCGAACGGCCGCTTCGCCTTCACCAAGGCCAGCGCGACGGCTCCTGCGGTGCTGGCCACCGGCACATCGATGCGCGATATCACGGCGCTGAAGCCCTTGAGCGACAATCTGCTGGGCCAGCGCAGCATCGGTGCGCTCGAGGAAATTACCTTCGACTCCTCCGCCGATCACCGGCGCATGCAGGGCTGGATCGTCAAGCCCCCCGGCTTTGATCCTGCGAAGAAATATCCCTTCGTCCTGGAAATTCACGGTGGCCCATTCGCCATGTATGCACCGAGCTTTGCCGCGGAAATCCAGCTATACGCCTCGGCGGGTTACGTCGTGCTGTACATGAATCCGCGCGGCAGCACGGGCTATGGCGAGGAATTCGCCAATCTCATTCATCATGACTATCCGAACAAGGACTACGATGACCTGATGTCGGGCGTCGATGCAGTGCTAGGGCGTGGCTACGTCGACACCCAACGCTTGTTCGTCACCGGCGGCAGCGGCGGCGGTGTGCTCACGGCGTGGATCGTCGGGCACACGGATCGCTTTCGAGCTGCCGTGGTCGTCAAGCCCGTGATCAATTGGACCAGTTTCGTGCTCACCGGCGATATGAACAACTACTTCTATCGCTACTGGTTCGGCGAGTTTCCCTGGGAGGATATGCAGGCCTATTGGAAGCGATCGCCGCTCGCCTATGTCGGCAACGTGAAGACGCCGACCATGTTGATGACGGGCGAGGCGGACTACCGCACGCCCTCGAGCGAGGCTGAACAATTCTATCAAGCGCTGAAACTTCGCAAAGTCGATACCGCGCTGGTGCGGGTGCCCAACGCCTCGCACGATATTTCCGCGCGCCCGAGCCTGCTCATCGACAAGACGGCCTATGTGCTGGCGTGGTTCAAGTCGCACGATGTGAAATCGCCCTAGCGATGTCTCGCATGGGCCGCCGGTGCGCCGGTGCTCACGACGCTGCGGATGGAAAGTGAACGCCACTCGCACTCGAACTCTTGCAGGTTTAAGAGACTCACGGCAGGCATCGCACCGCGTATGTCAATGGGTGAATAACCGGGCACACCGAGCAATTTTTTTGCGAGCACGACGGCGGCGGTTGCAGGAATCTGCGGCCCATCCCCGTGCTCTGCAATGAGCGTCCAGGTGCAGGCGTGCGGGCGGCCATGGGCGTCCGGTCCGCGCAATTGCACATGCATGGCGCCGTTATCGCTGCCCAAGCCATCGAACCAGCCCGCCAAGCGCTGCAGTGCCGGCGCATGACGCGCCAGATCGCGGATCAAGCCCATGCGCACCAGCAACCCAAGCCCGCACAGCATGTGGTGCACCAGGGACACCTCCAGGCCGGCGCGAATGCTTAGCTGCGTCAGGCGTGGCAGCTTGAGCGGGATGAGCGCGGTATCCGGAACGTCCACCAGCGATAGATAACGCAGGCCCACCGGTGGCGGGTACCGATGAAGCCTGGTATCGCTCCAACCATACGCGCGCTCGATTTTTGCGTTGCGCCAGATCGGAATCGCACGTCCCGTGTATCCCAGTATTGAGCGGATGGTGGCGAGACCTCGCGGCCCCAGGTATCCCGGCGCAATTCCGATTTCGATCTCTTCAATAGCTGAAAAAGCCGGCGCCAAAAAATCGATGGCTGCCGATGACAACGCCGGCACGGTGGAGGCGCCACTGACGACGAGAACACCGTGTTGCAGAGCTGCGTCGTTGAGCTCATCGACGCTCTCGACAAATTCACGGCCGTCGCCCAAATCGATATAGTGAATTCCCAGGCCGATGCAAATTTTCGCCAGCCGGCGATCGCGTGACTGGAATGGACCCACCGCGTCGATGAGCAGCGCCGGGTTGAGTTGCCTCAGGTCGCCGACGCTCAGGGTAGCGGCGTCGGTGGCTAGCGCATTTACGCCGTCCCACGGATCAGGGAGTTGCGCAGGAATTCGTCTTCCCGCGGCGATGAGCGGTAGATCCGTGGTTCGCGCCAACGCCTCGGTTATGCGGCGGCCGAATGAGCCGAAGGCGCCCAGGATCAAAATCGGCCGGCCGGCCGCGGTAATCTCCGCCTGGCCAACCATCATGGCGAATGATCCTCCCGGAAAAA
>Ga0137412_10001718_pt1 | contig 17169 bp, 13 predicted proteins | sample CZODoug2_1_16fun_FD_122160 | JGI IMG/M metagenome (GOLD analysis project Ga0137412, IMG submission 122160) | Vadose zone soil fungal communities from Angelo Coast Range Reserve, California, USA - CZODoug2_1_16fungal (Hybrid Assembly) | ecosystem: Environmental > Terrestrial > Soil > Vadose zone...
GGCGTGATCGGCGGCTTCTTTGGGCGTGGCGAGTTCGCGCGGCGGGTAGCGGAGAAAATCGACGGCGGTTTTGGCCATGACGATTTTCATGATGGCTTCGCCGAGGCCGGTGCAGGAGACGCCGCCAGCGGTGACATCGGCGTAACAACCGCAGCCGATGAGCGGCGAATCGCCGACGCGGCCGGGAAGTTTGCAACAGGTGCCGCCGGTAGAGGTTGCGGCAAAGAGGCGGCCGTCTTTGTCGAGAGCTACGGCACCGACGGTTCCCTGCGCGTGGCCGCGATGATGCTCGGCGGCGTGTTCATCTTTGCTGCAGCGGAGATAGGCTTCCCATTCGGCTTCGCTGACGAGTTCTTCGGGTTTGCAGAGCTCGACACCTTTTTCCTTTGCAAATTTCTCGGCGCCCTCGGCGATGAGCATCATGTGCGGGCAGTGTTCGTAGATGGCGCGGGCGGCGCGAATGGGGTTTTTTATGCGCTGAAGGCCAGCGGCTGCGCCGGAGCGGAGAGAAGCGCCGTCCATGACGATGGCGTCACATTCGACTTTGCCTTCGGCGTTGAGATGAGAGCCGAAGCCGGCGTCGAAGACAGGAGCGTTTTCGAGCACGACGATGGAGGCTTCGACGGCGTCGAGCGCAGAGCCGCCTGCAGTGAGAATTTTCCAGCCTTCGCCGAGAGCCGCGAGACAACCCTGTTTGCAGGCGTCGACGGCTTCATCGGGAATGTCCCACGCGCCGCCGTGAATAATTAGAGAAGGCTTCATGCTCCTGAGAATCGCAAGGCCGCGACGATTTGTCCACACGACTGGAAAGCACTAAATCGCCCAGATAAGGATGAGCGTGGCTAAAGTTGACGCGTGGAGCGCGACGTGAAGCGAGTTGGGCGTGATGCCGTGGCGTGCCGGCAGGAAGGAATGAGTAGCGCTAAAAAGTGCACGATAGCGTGCGACGCGCTCCGCGCTGGCGCCGAAGGCATACGGAATCCACCGGGCCTCCAGTTCACCGAGAAATAGAAATCCATAAACGGCGGCAAGGATGCGGCGGAATGAGACGCGATGAGGAGTCGCCGTGTGCAGGAGCGTGAACGTCAGACCAAAAGCGACGGGGGCGGAAGGAATCAAGAGGGAGAGAATCTTTTCGGGAAGCGTGGTCGATTTGTGAAAAGCGGCGACGTCGTTCCAATGGCCAAGCGGCAGCCAATCGTGGAGAAGGACAAAAAGCAGATGGAAGATCTGCAATGCGACAAAGAGGAGCCATAACGGGGACTTCATGGGCAGATCAGACCCACGCAGGGTGGGAACGAGGAATGGTTACTCATCCTCGTGGATGGTGACGAGCTTTACGATTTCGAAAGCTTTATGGCCGGCGGGCGTGGCGACCTGAACTTCATCGCCGACCTGCCGATTGAGAAGGGCTTTGCCGATTGGGGAGGTTGTGGAGATGTAGCCTTTTTCCGGGTCGACTTCCTCGCTGCTGACGAGCTTGTATTCGATTTTGATGTCTTTATTGGTGTCGAGAACGAGAATGCGGGAGCCGTAGCCAGAACGGTCTTTTGGAATGTTGGTGAGATTTAACATTCCGAGGTCGCCCATGCGTTTTTTCAACTGGCCGATGCGGGCGTTGACGAAACCCTGGCGCTCTTTTGCGTACTTGTATTCGGCGTTTTCCGAGAGGTCGCCGTGGGCGCGAGCGACAGCGATTTCTTTGGGAAGCTCGACGTTTAGCTCGTGGTCGAGGCGATCGATTTCTTCCTGGAGCTTCTGCTTAATTTTCGCGATCGGGTCAGGCATTGCCATCCACCAAAAAAGAGTTGCGCGGGAAGGATGGTCCCTGTGGACGAACCGCCCCCGCGCAGAAAAACATTATAGATGGTGCGGAATTGCGGCGACAAGGTGGGAATTAGAGTACTGGGTTATTGGACTTTGACGGTGAAGCTCTGGGAGGCGGAGTGGCCCGCGTCGTCGGTGGCAGTCAGCGTGTAAGTGGTTGTTTTGGAGGGAGTTACATCGAAGCAGCGGGAATAAGAGGGCCAAACTGGGCTTGCTGGCGGGTCGAGCGTGACCTTTTTCGCGTTGGCGACGCCATAACAAAGTTGAGCGGATTGGCCGCGACGAATCTGGGAATTGCCGTAAAAAGATTGAATGGAGAGTTCGGAGCCGCCCATTTGCTCGACGGTTCTACGATCTTGTTCCTGCTGCTTTTGCGCGGCGGCGTCGCGAGCCCGCCGGTCGATCTGGCGATTTTCACTCCAGCGGGAAAAAACAATCCAGCCGACGTAGATGGCGACGAGGAAGAGAATAGTGCCGGTGTAGACGAACGGATTTTTCCAGATGGATTTTTCGACCGGCGGGGGCGCAGCATTCATGTTCGCTACTCCGTTTTGGCGGGAGGATTCATGGTGCGGCCGATATCCCGCCACGTAATTAGATGAATTTGATTGTCGCGGAGTAACTTTTGAAATTCAGCGCTGGAGAAAAAATCAAAATCGCGCTGGCGCCATTCCGCGCCCCAGGTATCGCGTTCACGAGTGGCGGCTTTCATTTCGGCATCGGCGTAAGCGAGATGGATGACGAATTCGTTGACGCCGGGTTCGAGATGGTTGAGAGCGTCCCTGTAGAAATCGTTCCATTTTGAAGGAGGGACAGTGGGGTCAATGGTGATGACGTGATCGATAACGACGTCGTTTGGGCCGAGATTTGTTTGGAGATAAGGAAAATCTGCGAACCAGCTACGCGGGATGAGGGTGGGTAGATTATTTTCGTGAGCGACGCGGAGAATGACCGCGAAGAGATCCCTGTTGGTTTGGAAAAGGCGGTTCTGGTGAGAATCGAGATGAGTGGGCTTGACGCCCATGGAGCGGGCGCGGGCGATTTGTGCGCGAAGTTCGGTTTCGACGTCGTTGGGATCGATGCGCGTTTCGGGCGACCAATCGTGATGAAGGTAACCGTCGGCGTCGACGAGCGACGGAACTTTGTCGCGCGGAGCGACTGGACCCCAGCGATAGTAGACGCGTTCGCTGGTAAGCGTTAGATGAAGGCCAAAATCGGCGGCGGGATGAGACTTCGCATAATCGGCGATTTCCGGAAACCAGGGGCATGGAACCATGATGCTGGCGGAATTGATGCCGCCCGATTCGAGCGCTTGCGTGGAGGCGGCGTTGACGGAGTGGGTTACGCCGAGGTCGTCGGCGTGGACGATGAGGAGTTTTGCGTCGCGCGGATAGCCGAGCTTTTCCTGGAGAGTTTTGGCTGGTACTTGCGCGGAAGAAGAGTTCAGAAAAACGCCGCAGGATAAGATGAGGAAAAGAGAGATGTATTTCATTGGGAAAAAACCTTTCGGAAGAGATAAATCATGTCGGCGAAGGCGAGGTCGGTACATTCCGGGTCGAAGCGCGGACCTTCGTCGCGCATGAAGGCGTGCTCGGCAGGGTAAAGCTGGATGCGATGTTTGGCGCCGGCGGCGCGTAGACCATGCTCGACGGTGTCGCGGCCTTCGCTGGGGACGTGAGGGTCATTCGAACCGAAAATCATAAGAAGTTCGCCGCGTATTTTCGAGGCTTGCGCGAGGGAGCCGGCGTCGGCGTCTTTGCCGAGTTTTCCGTTGTGAATGCCCGTGCCGTAGAAGCAGACGGTAGCGCGGACATCGGGTTGAAGCGCAGCGCGAAAGGCGAGGTGCCCACCAATGCAGAAACCCATGGCGCCAAGATTTCCGAGCGCGGTTTTCGGATGAGCGCCGAGCCAGTTGAGCGTGGCGCGGCAACTGGCGTCGAAATCGGAGACGGGCGTTTTGGATGCGTTTTCGAGGCCACGGGTGCGGCCAGCGTCGTCGAAGGAAATGGCCGTGCCGGGCGGCTCGATGCGGTGATAGATCTCGGGGGCAGCGGCGATGAATCCGTAACCGGCCAGACGGACGCACACGCGAAGCATGGGGCCGGTGAGTTGGAAGATGTCCGAGTAACAGAGGATGGCGGGAAACGTGCCGGGGGCGTGGGGCGCGGCGACAAAGGTTCGCATGGGCGACTGCGGTACGGGGATATCAATGTAGGAAGTTTCGACGACCATTGTTTTGTGTTTTTCTCGCGCTATTGAGACTAAAACAAGACGGGAGAATTTAACAGCGGACGGTCCGGAGCGGATTGCGCATTGCCGCAAAAGCTACAAGGGTCGCTGCTGCACTTGCGACGCGAGGCGTTCGCCGCAATGATGGAATGCGCGATAAATCCCTTACCCCAGCAGGCAGCAAGTTCGAAAGTCGAGACAGGTATGGTTGCCGAGACAACGGAAAAAAGTGCCGAGAGGCGAAAGATACTTTTGTTGGCGCTGGCGCTCGCCGTTGCGACGATGGTGCTTTATTTGCCGGCGTTGCGAAACGGATTTGTGAGTTTGGATGACCCAGATTATGTGACACAGAACAGTCACGTGCAGCAGGGACTGACGGCGGCGAGCGTGAAATGGGCATTCTCGCCGGGAAATTCAGTGGCGAACTGGCATCCGTTGACGTGGCTGTCACACATGCTGGATGTGGATTTGTATGGCGGGCGGGCGTATGGGCATCACCTGACGAATGTTTTGCTGCAGGCTGCGGACGTGGCGTTGCTGTTTCTGTTGTTCGTGGCGGCGACTGGCGAAACGATGAAAAGCGCCGCGGTGGCATTGCTGTTCGCAGTGCACCCGTTGAACGTGGAGGCAGTGGCTTGGGTGGCGGAGCGGAAAACAGTACTTTGCATGTTTTTTTTCCTGGGCGCGAGCTGTGCATATGTCTGGCACACGAAAAAACCGAGCATTGGACGCTACGCGGTGATTATGGTGTTGTTTGCGCTGGGGCTTTTATCCAAAGTGATGGTGGTAACGCTGCCGCCTGCGCTGCTGGTGATGGATTACTGGCCGCTTCAGAGGATGAAAAACGAGCGGCAGGATGGGTTCAGTTGGAAAGCAGCGTTGAAACTCGGCGCCGAGAAATTGCCGTTGCTGGCGATGTCCGCGGGCGCGTCGCTTATGACGCTCTACATTCATCACCGGGAGCACGCGCTGGCCAGCGGTTTTCCGGTTAGCTGGCAGGTGAAGAATGGCACGTATTGCTATTTAGCGTATTTGGGCAAGTTTTTCTGGCCGGTGCGATTGGGAGTTTTTTATCCGCACCCGGAGAATTCACTGAGCTGGCTGGTGGTGGGATTTGTGGCAATCGCGCTGTTCGGAATTTCCGCGCTGATCTGGAAATTCCGGGAACGCCGATATCTTGCGGCGGGATGGATTTGGTATTTAGCGACGCTGTTTCCAATGGTTGGCTATATCCAATCAGGCCGGCAAGGAATGGCTGACCGGTATATTTATATTCCGATCATCGGCGTGATCTTTGCGCTGGTCTGGCTGATTGCAGATTTGGCGAAAGAGAAGAAATGGAATCCGCAGGTTTTGTCGCTGGTGCTATTGCTCGTGACTGCGCCCTGCGTGTATTTGACGGAGACGCAGATCGGATATTGGCGCGACAGCTTCACGCTTTTCGCGCACACGCTTGCGGTGACGAGCCGGAACGGGCTAATCGAAAACAGTTTCGGGAGCGTGCTGTACGAGCGCGGGGACGTGGCTGGAGCGGAGCAACACTTCGAGGCGGCATTGATTTACGCACCGGATCTTCCGACGCCGCATTACAACCTTGCGATGATCCGGCAGCGCGAAAACAGGGCTGCGGAAGCGGAGCGCGAGTACAAGATCGCGTTACAACTGACAACGGATCCTATGGAAGCGGCGCCGACACACAACAATCTGGGAGTGCTGTACATGGCAGCGCAGAACTATCCGGCGGCGACAGCGGAGTTCGATGCCGCGATCAAGCTGAATCCGGCCGAGTACAACAGCTACATGGGCCGCGGACGAATCGAGCTGCAGCAATCCAGGTACGACGCGGCGATACGAGATTTTGCGCGGGCAGCACAAATCTCGGGGACACCGGAGGCATTGTTCTTGCTTGGCAATGCATGCGAAATGAAGGGCGAGTCGCAACGGGCGATTGACGCGTACAAGGCGGCACTGCAAGTTGCGCCCGGATTCGCCGAAGCGAAAGCGCGACTCGACGCGCTGGTTGCAAGCCGGGGGACCTCGCAATGATCGCGACGGACCACGACAAGGCCACGCAGGCCGCATGGGGGCCGGACGCGCTGCGCGGCGTGCGCGAGGCGAGGCGGAAACAACAAGAAGGAATTGCCGCGGGAAGAGGAGCATACGTTCGCAAGAACCGGTATTTCTACGACAAGCTGAAGACGACACTTCGCTACATTGTCGAGCCGGGGAAACGAGTGCTCGAACTGCGATGCGAAACGGGTCATTTGCTGGCAGCCGTCGAGCCGGCGTACGGCGTCGGCGTAGAGATCAGCGACGCGATGGTGAGGGTCGCGCAGGAGAAGAGTCCGTCGCTGCATTTTGTGCGGAGCGAACTGGAAGATTTCGAACTGAACGAGACGTTTGACTACATCATTTTCAGCCACATTTTCGACACGGTGGATATTCTGCGGACGTTCGAACGGATTCGAGCGCATAGTACACCGGAGACGCAAGTAATCGTTATGAACTACAACCAGTTTTGGGAGCCCGTGCTCGAATTGGCGAGCAAGTTGGGTTTGCGCGCACGATTTGTCGAGCCGAATTGGGTGAGCGAGAACGATGTGCGGGGATTTCTGAAGCTGGCGGGGCTTCGGCCAGTGCGTAAGTATCGGCAGATTCTCTTTCCCAAATGGATTCCGCTGATTTCGAATTTTGTGAACGGCTTTCTGGCGCGACTGCCTGGTGTGCGGCGGCTGTGCATGATGCAAATCATGGTGGCACGGCCGATGCGGGCACCGCTTCGAGATGAAGAGGTGACAGTGTCCGTGATCGTGCCTTGCCGGAACGAAGTGGGAAATGTGGAGCAAGCGGTAAATCGCGTGCCGAAGATGGGCAGGCATACGGAGATATTGTTCTGCGACGACAAATCCACGGATGGAACGCTGGATGAAGTGCGACGGATGCAAGAATTGCACCGGGACAAAGACATCCGGTTGATTGAAGGACCGGGGATTTGCAAGGCAGAGAACGTCTGGACGGGGTTCCGCGCGGCGCGCGGCGATGTGCTGATGATTCTCGACGCGGACCTCACGGTGATGCCGGAAGAGCTGCCGATGTTCGCTAGTGCGTTGACGAGCGGGCGCGGCGACTTTGTGAATGGGAGCCGGCTTGTGTATCCGAGGCAGGAAAACGCGATGAGATTTTCGAACATGATTGGGAACAAGTTTTTTGGCTTGGTATTTTCGTTTTTGCTGGACCAGCGAATCAAGGACACGTTGTGCGGGACGAAAGTTCTTTGGAAAAGAGACTGGCAGCGCATGGAGCGGAATTTGGGGAGCTGGGGAATCAAGGATTTGTGGGGAGACTACGAACTTCTTTTCGGCGCCAGCAAACTGCATTTGGAAACCGTGGAGGTCCCGGTTCATTACCAGGAGCGAATTCACGGTGTGACAAAAATGACGAAAGTGTTTGCCAACGGCTGGCGCATGCTGAAGATCTGCTTCCGAGCCTGGTACCGGCTGGGAGGATAGGATAACTTGGCGGCGGAGCTACTTCGACGATGGCTGGCGCATCCTTTGACGGCGTCGCTGGCGGATGATGATCCAAAGACGACAGAGCTGCGAAAGCAGATCATCCAGTCGAAGCCGTTCCTTAAAGCGATTTATGAAGAGTGGTATGAGCGATTGGCGGCGGAAGTTCCACGTGGAACGGGCGGCGTCCTGGAATTGGGTTCCGGCGCGGGCTTTTTAGAGAGCTACATCCCCGGACTGATTACTTCGGAAGTGTTCTCCTGTCCGAACATCGACGTGGTTTTGAACGCACAAAAGATGCCGATGGACGAGGCCTCGCTCCGGGCGATTGTGATGACGGACGTCTTGCATCACATGCCGAATGTGCGCAGATTCTTGGCGGAGGCCGCGCGGTGCTTACAGAGCGGCGGGAAGATACTGATGATTGAGCCTTGGGTGACGGCTTGGTCGAGGTTCGTTTACCGCAGGTTTCACGCGGAACCATTCTTGCCGGAAGCTGCGAAGTGGGAATTTGCGCCAAGTGGCCCGCTGTCGGGTGCGAATGTGGCGCTTCCGTGGATGGTTTTTGTGAGGGACCGGGCGAGATTCGAAAAAGAGTTTCCAGAGTTCGAAATCGAATCGATCCGGCCATTTATGCCGTTCCGGTATTTGTTGTCCGGAGGAGTCTCAATGAGGAGTTTGATGCCCGGATTTACGCGTGGGGTATGGGCGCTGCTGGAGCGGAGCCTGGATTTTCAAAGGGACCGATTGGGAATGTTTGCGTTCGTTTCCGTGCGAAAAAGGTGAGATTAGCGAGCGAATTGGCGGACAGTGCGGACGGGGAAACAAACGGCTTGACAGGTCTGGCGAAATGAGCGAGTTTTTTTGCGCGTCGAAATGCGGAGGAAGTTCATGAAAACAGGAATGATGTGCGCCGCTTTGGCGGCAAGTCTGGCGATGCCGGTGCTGGACGAAAAATCTGCGGAAATGGCGAAACCGATGGAAAAGAAAGTGTTTGGCACTACGGCAGATGGAAAAACCGCGGACCTTTACACGCTGAAAAATAAGAATGGAATGCAGGTGAGCATTACGAATTTCGGCGCGACGGTGGTTTCGATTATGGCGCCGGACAAGACCGGGAAGATGGCCGACGTGGCGCTGGGTTACGACGACCTGGCCGGATACGAATTGAACAAGAATTACCTGGGAGTTCTGGTTGGCCGGTACGGAAACCGAATTGCGCACGGGAAATTCAGCATTGATGGGACTGAATACACGCTGGCGAAGAACAATGGAGACAACAGCCTGCATGGGGGGATCAAGGGTTTCAACAAGGCGATGTGGGAGGCGAAGGATGTCTCGAAGGGCGGCGAGGCAGCAGTCGAGATGAAATACGTGAGCAAGGATGGCGAAGAGGGATATCCAGGGAACTTGTCGGTGACGGTGGTTTATACGCTGACGAATAAGAACGAGCTGAAGATTGATTATTCGGCGACGACGGACAAGAAAACAGTCGTAAACCTGACAAACCATACGTATTTCAACCTGGCGGGCCAGGGGAACGGCGATATTTTGAAGCACGAGTTGATGATCAACGCGGACACGTTCACGCCGGTGGATTCAGGACTGATCCCGACGGGCGAGTTGAAAAAAGTGGAAGGTACGCCGTTTGACTTTCGGAAGGCGACAGCGATTGGCGCGAGAATCGATGCCGACGATGAGCAAATCAGATTGGGCGGCGGGTATGATCACAATTTTGTGTTGAACCGCCAGAAGGCGACAGGGCTGAGCCTTGCGGCGCGAGTGAGCGACCCGGCGAGCGGGCGAACGATGGAAGTCTGGACGACCGAGCCCGGCGTGCAGTTTTATACAGGGAATTTCCTGGACGGGAGCTTCAAGGGTAAAGACGGAAGTGTGTATCAGAAGCGGACTGCGTTGTGCCTGGAAACGCAGCACTTTCCCGATTCGCCGAATCATCCAAGCTTTCCGACGACTTTGGTGAAGCCGGGCGAGAAATACCACACGACGACGGTTTACAAATTCGAGGCGAAGTAAGAGAGCAGTATTGGTGCATCAGCAGCCGCTAAAAAGTGCCGGCGCAATGTAAGCGTTTACCTGGGCGTTTAGAGGCAGCATGTGGCGGCTTGAACAGGAAGAAGGAATATGAGCGGGCGAGCGAAACGGCAGATGACGTTGGGGATGATTGTGGGGAACCGGGGATTTTTTCCGGATCATCTGGCGCGTACCGGTCATCAGGAGATGAAGGCGGCGCTGGAAGCAGCGGGCGTCGACGTGATTGTGCTGACGGAAGCGGACTCGAAGTACGGCGCGGTGGAGACGCGGCAGGAAGCAGCGAAATGTGCGGCGCTGTTTGCGAAACATCGCGAGGCGATGGATGGGGTGGTGGTGACGCTGCCGAATTTTGGCGATGAGCGCGCGATTGCCGATACGTTGCGGTTGGCGGGGTTAGGTGTACCGGTGTTGGTACAGGCAACGCCCGATACGCCGTCGAAAATGACGATTCGGGACCGGCGCGATAGTTTTTGCGGAAAAATGTCGACTTGCAACAACTTGACGCAGTACGGAATTCCCTATTCGCTGACGACGCTGCATACGGAAACGCCACAATCGGCGGAGTTCAAGAGGGATATAGATTGGTTCTTGGCAGTCTGCCGTGTCGTGAAGGGCTTACGGCGGTTACGAATCGGAGCTATCGGGGCGCGGCCTGCGGCGTTCAATACGGTGCGTTACAGCGAGAAGATCCTGGAGCGCAGCGGGATTTCAGTCGAGACGGTGGACCTCTCGGAAATTCTTGGCCGAGTGGACAGAATGAAGGACGGAGACGCGGCGGCGCAGGGGAAATTGGCGTCGATTAAGAAGTATGTGGAAGTGCAGAACATTCCGGATGCGGCGTTGCTGAAGATGGCGAAGCTCGGCGCGGTGATCGACGGTTGGATGCGCGAGACTGAAGTTACGATCAGCGCGATTCAATGCTGGACGGCGCTGGAAGAATATTTTGGCGTAGTGCCCTGCACGGTGATGAGCATGATGAGCAACGACGGCTTATCGAGCGCGTGCGAGGTAGATATCGCCGGGGTGGTGGGAATGCATGCGCTGCAACTGGCGTCGGAAACACCAAGCGCACTGCTCGATTGGAATAATAATTATGCGGACGATCCGGACAAGGCGGTGTGCTTCCACTGCAGCAATCTGCCAAAGCATTTCTTCCAAAGCGTGAAGATGGATTTTCAGGAAATTATTGCGGGCACGGTGGGCAAGGAAAATACATTCGGGACTTGCGTCGGCAGAGTGAAAGCCGGGCCGATGAGTTTCGCGCGCTTTTCGACAGACGACTTGAACGCGAAGATTCGCGGGTACGTTGGCGAAGGAGAGTTCACGAACGATTCGCTCGAGACATTTGGCGGAGCGGGAGTGGTGAAGATTCCGCAACTGCAGAGGCTGCTGCGGTACATTTGCGAAAACGGATTTGAACATCACGTGGCGGCGAATTTTTCGACAGTGGCGGGTGCGGTGCACGAAGCGGCGACACGGTATTTCGGTTGGGACGTCCACTGGCATAAAGCATGAGCGAGCTCGTTGCAGGAGTCGATTTTGGGACGCTGAGCGTGCGGGTGTCGCTGGTGGACAGCGAGCGCGGGCCGATTGGCGCGGGAACGGCCGAGTATCCACTGCATAGAAAAAAAGAAGACCCGGATTTTGCGACGCAGCGGCATTCGGATCACATGGATGCGTTGGTGCTGGCGATGCGCAAGGCGCTGGCTACGGCGGGTGTGAAGGGTGAGCAGGTTGCGGCGATCGCGTTGGATACGACCGGGTCAAGTGTGGTTCCGGTGGGAAAAAAGCTGGAGCCGCTGGACGACTATTACTTGTGGTGCGATCACCGGGCGTGGCGCGAAGCGGCACAGATTACGGAAGTGGCGCGCGCACGCGGCGTGAAGGCGATTGATTGGTGCGGCGGCGTGTATTCATCTGAATGGGGATTCGCGAAGCTGTTGCATTGGTTGCGGAATAATCCGGGGAGGCGGCGCGAGTTTGCGACGGCGCTGGAACACTGCGACATGGTGGCCGCAACGCTCGCGGGAATTAAGGCAGTCGAGAAAATTCCACGCAGCGTTTGTGCGATGGGCCACAAGTGGATGTGGAACCGGCTGTGGGGCGGATTTCCAGAGAACGAATTCCTGCGCGCTGTGGATCCGTTGCTCGATGGAATTGCGCAGAAGCTGCCCGGGCGTTACGAAACTTCGGACCACATTGCAGGAGAATTGAGTCCGGAATGGGCGGGAAAACTTGGGCTGCGCGCGGGATTGCCGATTCCGGTAGGAGCGTTTGACGCGCACTGGGACACGCTTGGAGCCGGAGCGCGATTGCAGGATCTAGTAAACGTGATTGGAACTTCGACATGCATTGTGGGGATTTCAGATTCTACGGAGCTGGTGCCGGGGGTTTGCGGCGTTGTGCCTGGGTCGGTGCATCCGAAATATACGGGGATTGAGGCGGGGCTCTCGGCGACGGGAGATATTTTTGAAGCGATTGCGCGACGTGCGGGAAGTTCTCTCGGAGAGCTCTCGAAGAAGATTGCGAACTATCGTGCGGGACAGACGGGACTGTTGCGAATGACGTGGGACAATGGCGACCGGACGGTGCTGGTGAATCCGGAGTTGGGCGGCGTGACGCTTGGCTGGAAACTGACGCACGGCCCGGAAGACGAATTGTTTTCGGCAATCGAAGGGACAGGATTTCATACGCGCGTGATCTTGGAGCGAATGGAACAGCACGGAGTGACGATCCGGCGCGTGATCAATGGCGGCGGGATTCCGCAGAAGAACGGGAAACTGAATCAAATCTATGCGGATATTCTGAACAAGCCGGTGCTGGTGCCGGAAGGCGACGTGACGAGCCTGGGATCGGCGATTTTTGCGTTTATGGCGGCTGGGACCTTTCCTTCTGTCGAAAAAGCGCAAGACGCACTGTGCCGGAAGTTCACGGTATTCGAACCGAATGCGGCGAGCGCGGCCGTCTATGCCGAATTGTTTGCGCTCTATCGCAAACTTTATTTCTCGATGGGACAGAGGAATGCGCCGGCCACGGCAATCGGAGACGTACTGCCGGAGTTGCGGCGAATCGCGGCGAATGTGTGGGGTTCACAATGATGCTGACAGCGTTGCGCGAGGAGGTGCTCGAGGCGAACCTTGAATTGGTACGCCGCGGATTGGCTGCGGATACGTTTGGGAACGCGAGCGGCGTATCGCGCGAAAAAGAATTAATCGTGATCAAGCCGAGCGGCGTGGCGTACGCCAAGCTCAGTGCGAAGGACTTGGTGGTGACAGACATGGATGGAAAGGTCGCGGAAGGTTCCTTGCGGCCCTCCTCGGATTTGGCGACGCACGCGTTTTTGTACAAAAAATTCACCGAGATTGGCGGGATTGCGCACACCCATTCGAGGTCCGCAACGATTTGGGCGCAGGCTGGGCGCGAAATTCCCTGCTTAGGCACGACGCACGCGGACTACTTTCGCGGGACGGTTCCTGTGACGGATAACTTGACGGCCGAAGAGATTCAGAACGACTACGAGCTTAATACAGGGATGTTGATTGTCCGGCGGATGCGAGATATCGATCCGATGATGATGCCGGCGGTGCTGGTGGCGGGCCATGCGCCATTTTGCTGGGGCGCATCAGCGACGGAAGCCGCGCACAACGCGTGGATGCTGGAAGAAGTGGCTCAGATGGCGCTGGCGACCGTGGCATTAAACCCCGGCGTGCAACCTCTCGATCCCGTGCTGCTCGACAAACATTTCCTTCGCAAACACGGCACGAACGCCTACTACGGCCAAAGAGAAGCTACGCCTAAACCTCGCAAGAAGCGCTAGAGCCTTGACCCGCCGCAGCAGCTTAATCGACAAAATCGATGACGGCTCCTTCACGACGGTCCAGAAAGCCCGCAAATTGCCCGAAGTTTGGCGAGTTCACGTTGTTGAAGACCGTGTTGTAATTGCCATAATTGGTTAAATTCAACGAGTAGAAGCCGAGCCGCACATGATGACCTTTGCCTTTTCCATGATCGGAACCAAAGAATGGGATACGGAATTGGCGATAGACCTTCACGTCCAAAGTGAAGAACGTGGCAAAGCGCTGGCCGTTCGGAGTTCCCACATAATTTTGCAGCGTATCGATGTTGGAATATGCCTGGCCGGAATGTAGATCCACGATTGGACTGAATTTGATCTTCTTCGGCAACGAAATAATTCCCCAAGTCACGAAGCGATTTGGGATGTCGTAAGGCAGAATTCCGTAAACATTGGCGCGGATCACCGGCTGCTCAAAGGGAATGAGCACGCTGGAAAGATTGTTTAAGTCTCCGCGCGTCTTGCTCCGTACATAGGAAGCGTTCACCTCGTTGGCCTTATGAACGGTGAAATGCACGGTGGTTTCCAGCTCGCGATAATGCGATGAGCCGGTGTTGGTCAGAGCCAGGAAAGATTGACTGGCCGCCACGGCCGTAAAAGGATCCACGGTAAAGAGGTACGAAGTGTGGCTATCGAGGTAACCGATGCGCAAAGAAATGTTTTTCCGCAATTCGCGTTCGAATTGCACGTTCCAAGTCAAATTACGCGGCGTTGTGTCCAGTTGGCTCGGTACACCGCCATTGGTCAGAGGATTCGATCCGCCGGCATACACGTTTGTGTAGGGCACGGAAGGCCCGCTCGGAATACCGCCAGGACCGAATGGCGTAATCACTTGACTTGGGTTCGCAGCGTAGTCACCGGCCAACATCGGCAGCAAGCTATAGAACAATCCGACGCCGGCTCGAATGGCGGTCTTGCCATCATCGCCGGGAGAGTAGGCCAGGCCAACACGCGGAGCCACCGCCGCGGACCAGCCGTTGGTCTCGCTCGAGAGTCGGGCCCCTAAATCCACCGCCCAGTGCGAGTCCAGAACCCAATGATCCTGGATGAATTCAGCCACTGCGGAATCCGATGCGTTCTGCAGAGTTCCGGGAGTAAAGGTCGTCTGCTGAGCCAGCGTTCCATCTTGATTCAGAATCTGAACGGGATTCGAAGTGCTGGTTCCAATGTAGGATCGATGATCGAAGTCCACTCCCACGTGGATTTCGTGGCGGCCGTGCCAGTCTTTCTCCGCAAACTGGTACGCGGAGACCAGTTGAAACTCCTTACCCCTCCGGGACCAGCGATTGAAGTAATTTCCGCCATAGCCTTCAGGCGAAATCAGCATGTCGTCAAAGCCCTGACCGTGGGCATTGCTGTCAAACCGGGTGTATTGCGCGATGGTGCTGAAGATGGCGCCGGAGCCGAACTGGTACCGATCCGTCAGACCGGCGGTAATTCCTTTTTGATTGAGATCGTTCGACGCAGGCTGGGGAACTAGCGCATTAATATCCGCATGTTGTACCCGCAGCGGGTACGCGTTCACGGTGAGCGTCATTACATGATTATTGGAGAGGATCGCTTCGAGCGTCGAAAACGTGCTGAATCCCTGTTTCTTGCTGATGTCATGCGGCCACGGCAATCCACGGACCGTCCGCTTCTTCATGTCGTACTGAAAAATCTCCGAGAATAGCAGTTTGTGTTTGATGAGCGGAGCGCTGAAATCCACTCCGGGTGTCGCTTCCTGCAGTCCGATCATACTTCCGGTCTTACCGAGCACCGACGGTATAAAACTTTTCAGCCGGTAGCTAAATCCGTCGTCAGGCGGCTTAGTTTCCACTTCCACCAACCCGCCGGTAAAACTTCCTGCACTAGCGTTATACGGCGTCTTATAAATGTTGAACGACTGCACGGCGTCGGTCGGTACCGGCACCGCGAAACTTCCCGTCACCGGATCGGTGGTACGGGCGGAATTCACCAGCAACAAACTTTGATTCTCGTCGCTGCCTTTGAAGTCCAGTTTCCCATCCATCGTTTTCACGACTCCGGGGGTCACGGGAAGGACTTCGCGGATCTTTTCCTGCGCCGTCGGCAGCGAAATCAGCTGATGCTGGGTTAGGGAAACGCTTGGAGTCGTGGCATCCTCGGTCGCCACGGACAGAGCCACTTCGCTAACCTCCACCTGCTCCGCGACGGTCAGCAACTCCAGTCGAATATCAACGACCGCTGCCTCGGCCGGTTTCACCTCCAGCGATTTTGTAACAGGCGCAAAACCCGATTGATTAACGGAGATCGTGTAGGACCCGGGTGAAACGTCCTTGAATTCAAAGCGTCCATTGTCATCCGATACGGCCGTCGAAGGATTTCCAGCGGACGACTTTGGGGCCAATTGAACGGAAATGCCCGCTAATCCCCCCGAATCGCCCGCCTGGCTGGTCGTCAGGGTCCCGTGAACGGACCCAGATTGTAACTGAGCGCGTCCGAGCGAGGCCGTTTGGCCAAGAGTCGAAATCGTCAGCAGTAGGAATGCCGATGCGACGGCGGCTCCCCGAAGCCCGTAAGCTGGCGTGCGGCGAAGGGGTGCGGTCAGCGACTCAAGAAATGTAAAGAAAATGGCTAGGCTAGTTGCAGGTCGGAATCGGCTCACGGTCTCACTCGATAGATTTAGGTTACTTCCCAATTGTCTCTTGACTAGTTGCGCCCGGCTCACTGCTATCGCAGGCTCCGTTGTCCAGCCAGTGAACACGTCCATGTTTGTCGATCTGGAAGTCTGACTCTTCGGCATTCAACGAAAGGCCCGGTGATGTTGGCAGGCCGGACGGACGATCGAATCGTGAAACGCTTGAGATGCCAAACATGCTGGGCGCGTTGTCCGTTGAGCTGAAGGATTCTGGCCGGCCATTCGGAAGAAGGTGTTACAGAAAAAAGCTTGCGGAGGACAACCAGCTCGAGCACGTCCGAGCTAGTTGTCCAACTTAACTTCCTTTATGAGATTGAATTCTATGCTGGCGCCACTTGGTTTTAGCGCGCCAATCGTTGCAACGGGCTGACCGCCTCCGATCCACACCTGCACTTTTCCTGGGACGATTCGATGAGCTCCGGATTGATCGACGATGCTTAAATCACGGTCGCGGAGTACAAAGCTAACGGTCTTTTTTTCTCCCGGTGCGAAGTGAAGCCGTTGAAAGCCTTTTAACGCGCGCAGGGGCGCGCCAGGGATACCCGCGTGGGTCAGGTACAGTTCGACGACTTCGTCGCTCGCCACGACTCCAGTGTTCTTTACCTCTACCGACACGGTTACGACGTTCTTGGGCAATAGCTGCGAGCCGTCGACGCGAGGCTTGTCATAGGAAAACGATGTGTAACTGAGGCCGAACCCGAACGGATAGAGCGGTTCGCCGTCGAAATAGCGATAGGTGCGTTTGGCCATGGAATAGTCTTCAAACGGCGGAAGCTGATCGACGGATTTGTAGAACGTGATGGGCAAGCGGCCGGCAGGGCTGAAATCGCCGGCGATGGCTTCCGCAATGGCGGCGCCGCCTTGTCCGCCCGGGTACCAAGCTTCCAGAATTGCAGGCAAATTCGCGTTCGCCCAATTGATTCCGAGCCCGCTGCCATTCATCAATACGAGAATAGTTGGTTTGCCGGTAGCGTAGATCCGTTCAAGTAGTTGTTCCTGCGGCACGGGCAAGTCAATGCTGGTGCGGTCTCCGCCGGAGA
>Ga0137412_10001720_pt1 | contig 17155 bp, 15 predicted proteins | sample CZODoug2_1_16fun_FD_122160 | JGI IMG/M metagenome (GOLD analysis project Ga0137412, IMG submission 122160) | Vadose zone soil fungal communities from Angelo Coast Range Reserve, California, USA - CZODoug2_1_16fungal (Hybrid Assembly) | ecosystem: Environmental > Terrestrial > Soil > Vadose zone...
TGCGCGACGCGCACCACTGGACCATGTCCGAGACGTTTTGGCTCCTTTCCATTTGGGCCTTCTTCCAGGCGCTCATCGCGTTTCCCGCAGGAAAGCTCCGGGAGAAGGACATCGTCTCGGCCAGGACGGCGATGTTGGCAGGCGCAGTCCTTTCGGCCATCGGCTTCTTCGCCATTGCCAACAGCGACAGCCTGGTCATCGCCTACCTCGGGTTCTCGGTATGCGGCGGCATCGGCGCAGGCCTGGTGTACGCGACGTGCATCAACCTCGTCGGCAAGTGGTATCCGGAGCGGCGAGGCGGTAAGACCGGCTTCGTCAACGGCGGATTCGCCTACGGCGCCGTGCCCTTCATCTTCATCTTCAGCTACGCCCTGCACCCGAACACCTATGTCTGGGTGCTCGACCTGGTCGCCGTCTACATGCTGATCGTTGTCGCCGGCTGCGGACTGCTGTTCCGGGATCCGCCGAAGAACTGGTGGCCGTCGGATGTCGACCCGATCAAGTGGGCGTCCAGCAAGAAGGGCGCGGAGAGCCTTCGCAAGAACCCTCCCGCCGTCCGGCAGTTCACACCGATGGAGGCGATCAAGACCGGCATGCTGCCGCTGATGTGGCTGTCGCTCGGAATCAGCGCAGGCGTCTCGCTGTTCGGCATCAGCTACATGGTGCCGTTCGCCAAGGAGCTCGGCTTCGGCCCGTTGATCGCGGCGTCGTCCGCTGGCGTGCTGTCGATCGTCAACGGCACCGGTCGCACGCTGACCGGCTACCTGTCGGACCGCTTCGGGCGCAAGCAGACCCTGCTCGCCGTGCTGCTGATATCGGCGGTGGCGCTCGTCGGCTTGCTGTATTCGGGCAAGGCGCACAACGAGATTGCGTTCCTGTCGTTTGCGTTCCTGGTGGGATTCGGCGGCGGTGCGTTCTACCCGATGTTCGCCTCGCTGACCCCGGACTACTTCGGTGAGAACAACAACGCCAGCAACTACGGCCTGATCTACAGCTCCAAGCTGCTCGGTTCGGTCGTCGGGATTGGCGTAGGTGCCAGCGTCATCGACGCCTGGGGTTACACCGGTGCTTACTGGATCGCTGCGGTGAGTGCGCTTGTCTCAGCGGGAATCGCGCTCTTCCTGCGGCAACCAGGAAGACGGACCACGGCGTCGGCGCCTCGAGAAGAGGCATTGTCGGAGCCCAGCCTGGCCGACCTCAAGGCCGACTAGCGGACGCGTGCATCGGCGGCGGCCAAGGGAAAGTGCCTGTCAGGCAACGCCCTTGGCCGTCGCTTGGCGCTCGTGGTACATCTCCCTGGTGCGCTCGGTGTGCCGCTGCATGAGGTCGCCGGCCCTGACGGCGTCGTGCTGGGCGATCGCATCGATGAGCTCGGCGTGCTCGTCCCAGGCGTCCTTCCCGCGGGTGCGCGCGATGGGCAGGTAGTACCACCGCACCCGTCGATCGACGGAGGCGATGAGATCGGCAAGCACGGAATTGCCGGACATGGCTACGACATTGGCGTGCAGTGTGGCGTTGGCGGTGACGAGACCTTCCTGGTCGTCCGCGGCCAGGGCCTCCTCCCCGGAGCGCTGGACGTCCCAGAGTTGACCCACCTGCTCGGGTGTCGCGTTCTGGGCAGCCAGCCTGGCGGACTCCGCCTCGAGCAGCGTGCGGACGGCGAGCAGTTGATCCGCCTCGGCGTCGGTGGGTACGTGCACGAACGCACCGAGCGCAGGGCGCAAGTCCACCCAACCCTCGGTCTGCAAGCGCTGCAACGCTTCTCGAACAGGCTGCCGGCTCACACCGAGTTGAGTTGCCAGCTCGCTCTCGACCAGATGGGTGCCCGGTTGCAGTTCGCGACTGATGATCATTTCGGTGAGGGCGTCGTAGACCGCCTCCCGCAGCGGTGCCGGGCGTGCAAGGGGGGACCGCATGGGCCGTGAATCCCCCGAGGTGCGAGTTGGCGCAAGGTCCTGTTGGGTCACCGGAGCCCTCCGCTCTCGTCGTGCTGCTGGCTGATCGAGGCTACGACCGGTATTTACCATACAGTCGCCAACATTCAGCGCATGCCCTGAACACGGTGAGATCTTCGGCACATTGCCGAGCTTTGCCTTCGCTCAGCGGATTGCGGGCGTCGCCAGTCGTTCCCGCGCGATCCGCGCGCCGAGTTGCCCGAGCAGGGGCCCGGCGCAGGCGATGGAGCGCACCAGGTCGGGCTCGAGCTCGCTGAGCGGATACACCTCGTCGATGCCCGCCGCGGCGAGATCGGCTGGCGTCAAGGTGGATCGGCCCGCCACTGCCACGACGGGGACGCCGGCAGAGTGCGCAGCTGCGCTGACCCCGGCAGGTGCCTTGCCCGCGAGTGTCTGCTCGTCGAGCGCGCCCTCACCCGTGATCACCAGACTGCAGTCTGCGAGGTGTTCGGTGAAACCGACCAAGTCCAAAACGATCTCGATGCCTGGCCGCAACACCCCGTCGAGCACCGCGAGCGCGGCAAAACCCACACCGCCCGCCGCCCCGGCGCCGGGTGCATCGGCCCAATCGGTGCCGGTCGTCGACGCAACCGCCTCGGCCCAGCGTCGAAGCGCGGCGTCGAGTAGCGACACGTCCTGTGGTGACGCCCCCTTCTGCGGTCCGTACACCGCCGCCGCGCCCTGGCCTCCGAAGAGCGGGTTGTCGACGTCGCACGCGACGACGATCTCGACGTCGCGCAGTACCGGATCGAGTCCGGCCAGCTCCAGCGTGTAGGACGTGTCGCGCAGCGGTAGCCGCCGCGGCGGGAGCTCACGGCCCCGCTCGTCGAGAAGGCGTGCGCCGAGGGCCTGCAGCATGCCTGCGCCGCCGTCGGTGCTCGCGCTTCCTCCGATGCCGAGCACGATGCGGCGGCACCCCGCGGCCGCCGCCGAGCCCACCACCTCGCCGAGCCCGAAGCTACTGGCGTGCAGTGGGTCTCGCCGACCTACCGGCAACCTGAGCAGCCCGCACACCGTCGCCATCTCGATGACCGCAAGATCGTCGCGCCGGGCGTAGCTGGTGTCGACCGGGACGCCGGTGGGACCCGACGCGCGCACCCTGACCGGAGTGAAACCGGCCTGAACCGCAGCGTCGACGGTCCCATCGCCACCGTCGGCGACGGGGAGTTCGCGAACGACGAGGTCCGGCAGCACCGATCGCAGCCCGGCGGCGACGTGTGCCGCTACCTGGGCCGCGGTCAGTGAGCCCTTGAACTTGTCGGGCGCGACCAGCACGTGCACGGAGCGCGTCAGTCCAGCAGCGCCATGGAGGTCGGGGCGTCCTCGGGAAGCACGGCGAGGTCCTCGAACTCCATGATGTTGTCGATCTCGGTGCCCATCGCGATGTTGGTGACTCGCTCGAGCATGATCTCGACGATGACGGGCACCCGGAACTCGGCCATCAGCTTCTTGGCGAGTTCGAACGCAGGCAGGATCTCGTCGGGCTCGGACACGCGCAGCGCCTTGCACCCAAGACCCTCGGCGACCGCGACGTGGTCGACGCCGTAGCCGTTGACGTCGGGCGCGTTGATGTTGTCGAAGGCCAACTGCACGCAGTAGTCCATGTCGAACGCGCGCTGCGCCTGCCTGATCAGACCCAGGTACGCGTTGTTCACCAGCACGTGGATGTAGGGCAGGTTGAACTGCGCGCCGACCGCCAATTCCTCGATCATGAACTGGAAGTCGTAGTCGCCGGAGAGCGCGACCACGGTCGCATCGGGATCGGCGACGCACACGCCCAGCGCGGCGGGCAGCGTCCACCCGAGCGGCCCGGCCTGACCGGCGTTGATCCAATGCCGGGGCTGGTAGACGTGCAGGAATTGCGCAGCCGCGATCTGCGAAAGCCCAATCGTCGTGACGTACCGGGTTTCCGGGCCGAACGTGCGGTTCATCTCCTCGTACACCCGTTGCGGTTTGACCGGCACGTTGTCGAAGTGCGTCTTGCGATGCAGCGTCCGCTTCCGCTCTGCGCACTCCTCGGCCCAAACGCTCCGATCGGGAAGCGTGCCCGCCGCCTTGCGCTGACGGGCCACGTCGACGAACAACGCGAGCGCTGCGCCCGCGTCGGACACGATGCCGTAGTCGGGCGCGAAGACCCTGCCGATCTGCGTCGGCTCGATGTCGACGTGCACGAACTTGCGGCCGGCGCGGTAGGTGTCGAGACCGCCGGTGTGCCGGTTGGCCCACCGGTTGCCGATCCCGAGCACGAAGTCCGACGCCAGGACGGTCGCGTTGCCGTAGCGGTGCGCGGTCTGCAGTCCGGCCATCCCCGCCATGAGCGGATGGTCGTCGGGAATCGTGCCCCAGCCCATCAAGGTCGGGATGACGGGCACGCCGATGATCTCGGCGAACTCGACGAGCAACTCGGCCGCGTCGGCGTTGACGATGCCGCCGCCCGCGACGATGAGCGGCCGCTCGGAGGCGACCAGCATGTCGAGCGCCTTCTCGACCTGGGCGCGGCTGGCGGCCGGCTTGTACACCGGCAGCGGTTGATAGGTGTCGGGGTCGAACTCGATCTCGGCCACCTGCACGTCGACCGGCAGGTCGATCAGCACGGGTCCCGGCCGCCCCGACCGCATCAGGTGGAACGCCTGCTGGAACGTCCCAGGCACCTGCGCAGGCTCCATCACCGTCACGGCCATCTTCGTCAGCGACTGGGCGATCGTGGCGATGTCGACGGCCTGGAAGTCCTCCTTGTGCAGCCTGGCAACCGGGGCCTGCCCGGTGATGCACAGGATCGGGATGGAGTCGGCCGCAGCCGAATACAGGCCGGTGATCATGTCGGTGCCCGCAGGTCCGGACGTGCCGATGCAGACCCCGATGTTGCCTGCCTTGGCGCGGGTGTAGCCCTCGGCCATGTGCGAGGCGCCCTCGACGTGCCGAGCCAGCGTGTGGTGGATGGTGCCGTTGTTCTTGAGGGCGGAGTAGAAGGGGTTGATGGCGGCGCCGGGCAGCCCGAAGACGTCGGTGACGCCTTCGGCCTGCAGGATGGCGACGGCCGCGTCGACTGCACGCATACGGGGCATGGCTGGTTCTCCCTAGTTCTTTTCGACTACTTGCTACGGCCGGAGAGCTGCTCGACGAGCTTGAGCAGCGCGCTGTGGTCGAGACCGCCGTCGCCCTGCGCCTTCAGTGAGGCGATCAACTGGGCGACCACCGCACCGAGCGGGATCACGACGCCCGCCTGCCGAGCGGCGGCGGTGACGATGCCCATGTCCTTGTCGTGCAGCGCGATCCGGAAGCCTGGGGTGAAGTCGCGAGCCAGCATGCCTGCCGCCTTGCGCTGCAGGATGGTGTTGCCTGCGAGCCCGCCTGCCAGCACCTTGATCGCGGCCTCGGTGTCGACGCCGTATGCCTCGAGGAACACGATGGCCTCGGCGACGAGCTCGATGGTGCCCGCCACGATGAGCTGGTTGGCCGCCTTGACGGTCTGCCCGGATCCGGCGGGACCGACGAGGGCCACGGTCTTGCCGACGGCCTTGAAGACCTCGCCGGCTGCGGCGAAGTCCTCGGCGGTGCCACCCACCATGATCGAGAGGATGCCGTCGATCGCGCCCTGCTCGCCGCCGGACACCGGGGCGTCCAGCACGCGGAAGCCGCGCTGCTGACCTTCGGCCGCCAGCCGCGCCGACACGTCCGGCCGGATCGACGAGAAGTCGATGATCAGGGCGTTCTCCCTGGCGGTGGCGAACACCCCGTCGGGCCCGGTGAGCACCTCTTCCACGTCGGGGGAGTCGGGAACCATGACGGCGACGATGTCGGCGTCCTTGACGGCCTCGCCGATGCTGGCAGCGCCGCGACCGCCCGCCGCGACGAGCGCGTCGATCGCCGGCTGGGCGAGGTTGTATCCGACGACGTCGAAACCGACGTTGACGAGGTTGATCGCCATGGGCTTGCCCATGATGCCCAGTCCGATGAAGGCAATGGTGGTGGTCATGTGTTTGGGTCCTTTCGTCAGCGCGGTGCGGTGGTCGCGCCGCGGCGCTCGCGCGGTAGCCACGCGAGGCTCTCGGTGGTGGTGGGGGTTGTCGGCTTGTACTCGAGGCCGACCCAGCCGCGGTAGCCTGCGGCCTCGATGCGGGTGAGGTATCCGTCGATGTCGAGCGCGCCGGTACCCGGCTCGCCACGGCCGGGTGCGTCCGCGATCTGCACGTGGGCGATGCCTGCCGCGTACTGGTCGATGACGGCGTCGAGAGCCTCGCCGTTCGCGGCCAGGTGGTAGAGGTCGCACAGGAATCCGACGTTGTCGTGACCGGCGGCTTTGACCCGACCTATCACCGCGGCGACGTCCGCGGCGGTGCGCAGTGGGTAGGGCTTCGGCCCGCTGATCGGCTCGATCAGCACTGTTGCGCCGATGCCTACCGCCGCCTTCGCCGCGAAACCGAGGTTCTCGACGGCCAAGTCGTCCTGCTCTTGCGGTGCCACGCCGTCGACGCGGTTGCCGTACAGCGCGTTGAAGGCTTGCACGCCAAGGCGGGTGCCGATCTCGATGGCGACGTCGATGTTGTCGCGGAACTCCGTCGATCGCGCGGGGATCGAGAGCACCCCGCAGTCCGGACCTGCCAGGTCACCGGCGAAGAAGTTCAGGCCAATCAGTGCGACGCCGGCGTCGGCAATCGCGTGCGTGAACGCATCGACCTCGGCGTCGGCCGGTACCGCGGTGGGGAACGGCCACCAGAACTCCACTGCGTCGAACCCGGCAGCCTTCGCGGCGGCCGGGCGCTGTAGCAGCGGTAGTTCGGGGAACAGGATCGAGCAGTTCGCCAGATAGCGGAGACGGTGCGTCATTGGGGTCTTCTTTCGCATTGTGGAATTTCTTTCTTGCGATACGACAACTCTAGAACGTATTCTGTATGCAGTCAACGAGAAGTTGCCGTGAGGGGAGGACCGGAATGGCCCAGCAACGTGACCCCGCCGGACGCCCGACCGGTGGTGTGCAGTCGATCGCGCGGGTCTTCGACCTATTGGAGGCGATGGCCGATCTTGGCGGCATCGCGACGCTGTCCGAACTCGCGCACCGCTCGGGCCTGCCCGTGCCCACCATCCACCGGCTGGTGCGCACGCTCGTCGACCTCGGGTACGTGCGCCAGGAGCCGTCGAGGGCGTACGCACTCGCCCCTCGACTGGTGCGACTCGGCGAGGGCGCCAGCCGGTTGATCGGCACGTGGGCGACGCCCTACCTGCGGCGGCTCGTCGATGCGGTGGGCGAGAGCGCGAACCTCGCACTGCTCGACGGTGAAGAGGTCGTCTACGCCGCCCAGGTACCCGGACGGCACTCCATGCGGATGTTCACCGAAGTAGGGCGCCGCGCAGGCATGCACTGCACCGCGGTCGGAAAGGTGATGCTCGCTGCGATGCCGCCCGACCGCGCCGTCGAGATCCTGCGCCGCTCAGGGCTGTCCGCTCAGACCGCGCACACTCTCACGACCGTCGAGGCCATGCAGGAGGAGCTCGGCCGCATACGCGAAAACGGTTACGCCATGGACGAAGAGGAGCAGGAGATCGGCGTGCGATGCGTCGCCGTTGCCATCCCCGGTGAGCGGGCCAGGGCTGCCATCTCCGTCTCGGGCCCGTCGACACGCATGACGGAGTCGCTTGTCGGCGCCGCGGTTCCGGCCTTGCTGGAAACGGCGCGCGCGTTTGGCAAGGAGCTCGATCTCGCCGGGGTCGTGGCCCCTGGCACGTGAGCGTCCCTATCTCAGCGGACGCAGCGTGGACTTCGCCGCCTTGGCGCGGCGCCGCGGTTGCCACGTCGAATGAGCAAGTGCGGTAAGCGCATCGGCGGTCTGGTCGCAGAATCGTTCCTGCTCGGCCAAACCCTGCGTCAGCGCACGAACCATGGTCGTGGCAACCAGGAAGTCGAACACCGCATCCGCGCGCGTGGCGAGTTGCCGTGCGGTGAGGTCGGTTAGGTAGCCGGCCAACAACTGGGTCAACAGCGCCCGGACGTCGCGCTCGGCTCGGTTGACGAGTCGCTCGTAGAGACCGTCCTCGTGCTGATAGGCCAGCAGCAGACCGGGGATGGCGGCCCGGGTCACCGGATCGGCGAGCAGATTGAGGAAGCTGAGCACCCACGCGCCGAGATCCGTGCGGAGATCACCGCTGGACTCGGGTACGGCTGCCGGTTCCGAGTGCCCGAATGCCGCGTCTTCGATGAGGGCTTCTCTGCTGGGCCACCGGCGATAGATGGTGGGTGCTCCGACGCCTGCCCGTCGGGCGATGGCGACGATCGTCGTCCCCTGATAGCCGTGCTCGACCAGAAGGTCGCGCGCGGCCTGCAGCACGTCGACGTCCTTCTGCGGATCCCGCGGGCGGCCGGGCATCGGCTGGGGTGCGGTGGTCATCCGAAAAAAGTACCTCAAAGCGCTAGTTTTATTACGTGTGACGCTATAACGTAATGCGCCATCGACCCCGAGAGGAGACGCGTTGCCATGCTGACGCCCCACGACGAGATGCTCGTCCATCAGTTGCCCACCACGTTCGATCACGTCTCGCAGAGTGATCTGCGCTGGGTGGAGCGCATCGTGATGTACGGCTTCGACAAGTCCGGGGAGGTCAACGTGATGACCGGGATGGCGCGCTACCCGAACCGCAACGTCACCGACGCCTACGCGATGGTCACCAAGCGGGGCGGCGAAACCAAGGTCGTCCGGATGTCGACCGAACTCAATCCGGAGTCGGGTGCCCTCGGCGTCTACGAAGTTGGGCCGTACACCTACAGCATCGAGGAGCCGCTGCGTCGGGTCCGATCCACCATCGCACCCAACGAACAGGGGTTGAGCCTGGACCTGAGCCTGTCCGGAAGGTTCGAGACCTACGAGCAGACACCGGCGTTTCATCGCAGCCGCGGCCGGGTCAGCGAGGACGCCAGGCGGTTCTATCAGAACGGTCGGCTCGAGGGCTGGATCGACGTCGACGGTGAACGCATCGAGATCGACCCGGATCGTTGGTGGTTCGGAAGGGACCACTCGTGGGGTGTGCGCAACGGGCCCGGCGGTGGCAGCCTGCCCGACGGTACCGAGAAGCAACCTCCCGAGATTCCCGAAGGCGTCCTGTACTACATGGGAATCTTCGAATTCGACGACGAGCTGGTGCATTTCGCGCAGCGCGAGTACAGCGACGGCACGCGGTGGCAGTTCGAGGGCGAGGTACTCCATCCGATCGAGTCCGGTCGTTCGCACGACACGATCATCGACGTCGAGCACGACCTGAAGTTCCGCGCCGAGCAGCGGGTGATCAGCGGCGGCACGTTCATCGTTCATCGCGGCGATCGCTCGACGAGCACCATCGACGTGAACCCGCTGACTGATTTCTGGCCCGGCCTTGCCGGCTACGACGAGTTCAACGGTTACGCGTCAGGGCATTGGCGGGGAAGGGATTTCATCGACGGTTTCACGGTGAACTCCGCCGATCCGGAGGTGGTCCGACCGGTGAGCCTGGTCAGCGAGACGTTGTGCGAGGTCCGGATGGACGGCAAGGTCGGACACGGGCTTGTCGAGATGGTGTGCATGGGTGCCTACCCACGTTACGGCTACCAGGGATGGTAGCAACGAGTCCGTCGACGGCGCGTCTGGCCGCCGACGACTTGCCAGCGGCGCTGGAACCCATTCTGCGGTCACGCATCCCGGGTGCCGGGGGCGCGACCATCGCCAACTGGGCGCCGACCGAACGCGGCTTCTCCACCGAGACGTTCCTGTTCGACGTCACCGGTATCGAGGGTGAGCAGTCGTCCATCGGGCTGGTGTTTCGCAGGCCGCCGGAATTCGCGATCCTGCCCGATTACGATCTGCGCCGACAGTTCCTGACCATGCAGCGCCTGGAACCGTCACCGATCCCGGTACCGCGGGTGCGGTGGATCGACGCAGGGCCGGATGCGCTGGGGACGCCGTACTTCATCATGGATCGCGTCGACGATGCGGTCAGCGTGAGTGACTTTCCGCCGTATCACCAGGCCGGCATCTTTGCCGACACCGATGACGCCGGACGCGCCACGCTGTGGAACGGGTGTCTCGACATCGTCGCCGCCGTCCACCGACTCGATCCGGCCGAATACCGCCTGGGTTTCCTCGATTTGGCGGCCTACGGCGATACCGCGCCGCAGCGGCTGGCGAACTTCCTGCGGTACGCCATCACCTGGGCCACCGGCGAGGCTCCGATCAAGCCCGCCTTCGCGCGCGCCCTGGACTGGCTGGACTCCCACCTCTACGTCCCGGAGCGGGTGACGCTGTGCTGGGGCGACGCCCGCATGTCGAACGTCCTCTATCGGCCCGACCTTCGCGCCGCGGCGGCGCTCGACTGGGAGGTCGCCTACCTCGGGGACCCGGAAGCCGACCTGGCCTGGATGTTCATGACCGACTGGGTCAGCAGCCCGCTGGAGGACCGTGGGCTCGCGCCGGGGACGCCGAGTCGCGAGGAGAGCATCGCGCGCTACGAGCGACTGACGGGGCACCGGGTCCGCAACATGCGGTTCAACGACGTCACCGCCGCCTTGCTGCTCGCCGTCGCGCTGACCCGGCTCAACGAAAGGCTGAATCTCGACGGCGTCGACGTGGCGGAGATCTGCGCCGAGCGCGTGGATCTGGTGCTCACCGGTGGCTGACTGACGTCGCGGCTGTGGCACGCAACACAGAGTCAAACGGGAACGATCGGTTGCGTTAAGGGGGAGATCGCCATACTCTGATACAACAACGACCGTTGTTGTTTGGAAGGAGCTCGAGGTGACTCTTCTGCCTGGCAGTACCGATGTCCTCATCGTTGGGGCTGGACCCGCGGGCCTCGCCATGGCCGCCGGCCTGGCGCAATTGGGCGTTGACTGCGTGATCATCGACCGCAAGCCCGAGCTGGCCACGGGGTCGAAGGCGGCGGCGGTGCAACCGCGAACGTTGGAGTACCTACACCGGTTGGGCGTGGCCGCACCCTTGATCGACGACGGCATCCAAGGGCACGGATTCGCCGCGCGGGACGGGGACCGTGTCTTGTTGCGGGCGTCCTTCGACTCCCTCGATAGCCCGTACCCATATTTGTTGCTCATCGGTCAGCAGCAGACCGAGTACCGATTGGAACAGCGGCTGAGAACCCTCGGGGGTGCGGTGCACCGGGCAGTGCGAATGGTCGGGATGGTTGACGATTACCCCGGCACCACGGTCACCGTCGCCGAAGCCGACGGAGGTCTTCGAGCGATCCACGCGCGCTACGTGATCGGGTGCGACGGCGTGCACAGCATGGTTCGTCAGCGAGCGGGCATCGGATTCCCCGGTGATGCACCGGAGCAAGTGGTTGCGGTCGCCGACGTCGAATTCGACCAATGGCCTGCCGACGACCGCGACACCACGTTCTTCTTCTCCACACGCGGGCTGCTCCTGGTGTCTCCGCTTCCCAAGGGGCAGGTCCGCATCGTCGCCTCGGTGCCCGGCGATACGCCGGAACTGAGCGCCGACGACCTCGAGCAACTCATCTCCCAGCGGGGGAGCAGTTCCCTTGCCGCCCTGCGGGTGACACGGGTGGTCTCGGCGTCCACGTATCGGGTACAGCAGCGCATCGCGGATCGGTTGTCGGCGTCGAACGTGTTCCTGGTCGGCGACGCCGCCCACACCCACAGCCCGGCAGGCGGCCAGGGCATGAACACGGGGATTCAGGACGCTGGAAATCTGGCATGGAAACTGCATGCCGTGCTGTCAGGACGTGCCGCACCAAGCCTTCTCGAGACCTACACGGCCGAGCGCAGGCCCGTGGCCGAGCGGCTCATCGCCTTCACCGGCCAACTCATGGGGTTGTCCATGGTGTCCGGACACGATCAGGTCGAGCTACGCAACGATGCGATCGCCGCGGTGTCCCAAGTGCCGAATGCGCAGGAGTGGTTGGCGCTCAAGCTCTCCCAGCTCGACGTCGGTTACGCGGATCGGCGGTCCGACGACGAACTGTCCGCAGGCCACCGCGTGCCACCGTCGTTGTGCCCGATCGACACCCTGAGCTGGGCCGTCGTGACGCCCGACGACGATCGCAGCGCATACCCAGACGGGGTGGTCGTCATTCGGAGTCCAGAAGTACCGCGAGAAATCTGCGTTCGCCCAGACGGATACGTCGCAAGCGACGCGATGGTCTCGGAGGTACTTCACTCGGGCGGGGTCGGCATCCGATGAAGATCGTTGCCTACGAGGATGATTCGGGCCGACCCGCAATTGGCATCCGTCTCGATGACGGCGTGCTGCCCACCGGCCACGCCGACCTGACCGCTTTGATCACTGCCGGCCCCAAGGAACTCGACCGGTTGCGCCACTCCTGTGAGAGCCCCGACCAACTGGTTCATCCGGCGCGGTTCACGGCCCCGATATCGCCGACTTCCACGCTTTTGCTGGCTGGCGGAAACTATGCCGACCATCTCGCCGAAACCGGTTTGCATCCAACGGAACCGGTGTTCTTCTCCAAACTGCGCTCCGCGGTCATCGGTCCCGACGAACCCATCCGCATCCCGACACCCGAGACGCACACCGACTGGGAAGCCGAACTGTGCGTCGTCATCGGCAAGCCCGCCTATCGGGTGCCCGCCGAGCGGGCCCACGAATACGTCTTCGGCTACACGATGATCAACGACGTCAGCGCGCGCGACGTGATGGATCGCGAACCCATGCAGGTCATGCTGAGCAAGTGTCCCGATACGTTCTGTCCGATCGGCCCGCACATCGTGACCGCCGACGAGGTGCCCGACGTCAACGAACACCCACTCGAGATCAGCACCACGGTCAACGGCGTGTACAAACAGCGGACCACCACCGACACCATGATTCATTCCATTCCAACCCTTCTCGAGTTCCTCACGCGCAGCGTCACGCTGCAGCCGGGTGATGTGGTCAGTAGCGGCACACCAGGAGGCACTGGTGTCGGCCGCAGGCCACAGGAGTTCCTCCGCCCCGGCGACACAGTGAAGGTCGGGGTGGCCGGGATCGGATACCTCAGCAATCCCGTCGTAGCGGGATGGTGAGCACACCTAGCTGGCAGCTGTGCTGTTCGCGAGGACGTCGATTCCGGCCAGCAGTTGCTTGGCGGTAAGCGGCTTCGAAAGGTGGTGCGCGACGATCAATCCGGGCATCAGCGCGAAGAGGACGGAGGCTGCGGCGTCGGCATCGGCCTTTGACAGCGGGCGGTCATGGGACTGCCACTTCTTCGCCAGGGTGGTCAGACGCGCGCGCACTTCTGTGTAGAAGTCGACGGAGCGCTGATGAAGGTCTGGTCGGCGCAGGGATTCGCCCCAGGCTTGGATCGTGATCCGGCTCAGGTCGTAGTCCGCGGCGGTGGTTTGCCGTTCGAGTGATGCGACGAGGGCGTTCAAGACCTCCGGGGGCGACGGCGGCGGATCCTGTTCGGCCAGGTGGGTGAGTGCGTCGCGCACCAGCATCAGGGCTTCGTCGGCGGCCGCGGCGATGAGGTCGTCCTTGCTGCGGAAGTACCGGTAGACGGCGCTGGAGGACATTCCGGTCTCGGCGATGATGTCGTCCATCGATGTTGCATGGAAGCCGTTGCGCGAAAAGCATTTCCATGCGCTGACCTCGATGTGGCGCTGACGTTCGGCGCGGGTGCGATCGGAGAGTCTTGGCACCCCCTGACTGTAAACGGAAACGTACGGTTGCGCTATACCAAGTAACGTTCTAAACTCATATCAGAACGTACGTTTCGCTATGGAGGAGTGGGTCTGCTCATGAACGCCCCCAAGAACCCCACACACGGCGGGATTCACCACATCAAGCTGCCGGTCACGGACCTGGAGCGCAGCACGGCGTGGTACACCGCCGTTCTGGGCGCTCACCGCCTGAACGAACTGGACCACCGCCGTCCGGACGGGACCCTCTTCGCGGTGATCCTCGACGTACCCGGCCTGGCCGGGCGCCTCGAGCTGCGCCTGGACCCGGCGACGGCGAGGGCCCTCAACGGCTACGACTTTCTGACTTTGGCGATCGCCGATCGAGCGGCCTTGGACGACTGGATCGCCCGGTTGGACGCTCTTGGCGTTGAGCACTCGCCGCCGATCGTCGCGTTGGTGGGCTGGCTGCTGGTGGTCGCCGACCCCGACGGGCTCCGGCTGCGGTTCTACACCACCGAGCCCCACCGGCTGGGTGAGTCCGCCGTCGAGTTCGACTCGCCCTGGCTCGGCACCGGGCCGATCGCCGAACCCGCCGATGACGACGACAGCTCCGTCGTCTGCAACATCGGCAGGCTCGTGGCGCTCCCCGGTCACGGGGACGAGGTGGTATCCCTGATGCACTCGGTGGCCGAGGCGACTCGTCGAGAAGACGGCTGCCTTGCCTACCGGGTGCATCGGGCCAAGGACGATCCGAACACGACCGTGGTCTACGAGTCATGGGCGAGCCCAGCGGCCATGGCCGCACACCACGAAACGGCTCACATGGACGCCTTCCAGGAGGCGGCCGTCTCCCTCGTCGAGTGGCCTCCACGGATGGAGCTGCTCGTCCCGGTTGCGTGACCGTCCGCGCGATCGCCGCCGGTGGGTCGGTGCCGCCCCGTGTGCTGCGCGTGGTGGATCTCCCGGAACGGTGCCATGCCCGTCCCTTTGGCTAACTGAATTGCGGGCATGGTGTATGGCTTTTGCTCCAGGTATTTGGTTCGGCACCACGGACTGCCGGGAATGGGTACATTTCCGATAATCGAATGCCCGCACCACGTGACGTAGATGTGTACGCAAGCCGGTACAGAATCCTGCTGACGCAGGGAACATTCCACCGCACCGGCCTGCAGCTCTCCAATGTGTCAGTGGTACTGCCGTTCATTTGCGCTCAACATGGAATCTACTGGGCCGCTGGACTTTTGTATCCCGCGTACACCATCGGAGCGATCTTCGGAAACTCGATGTCGCCATTCGTTGTCGAACGATCTCGCCACCGTAAACATCTGGTCGTCGCCGCATCGTCGTCGATAACGGCGATGTTGATCGTTTGCAACGCGGTAGTCGCCGAGATCGGAGTCCTCGTCGCAACAGTGTTCATTGCGACGTCCTTGACGGCCGGTATCGCCGCCGGGATATCGAAGGTTGCCTATTCCGACGTGATCTCCAGCAAATTGCCCGAATTGCGTCGCGGCGATCTGGTGCTCACTCAAGGAGCCGTCGGTGCATTGGTAGCAATCGCCACGACACTCCTGCTGATACCAGTCATTGGCCGGCGTAATCCGGTCTCCAGCCACGTTGACCTGTTGTGGCTGGGTGCGGCGGGAATGGCGGCCGCGGGGATCGCCGCCGTATTCGTCGGCCCAGTTCAAGAGAAATCAGGGCGGCCCGCACGGCGGTTTCGTGACACCTATCGGGATGGCATGGTCGTCGCTCGGGACCATCCGTGGTTCCGCCGCTATGCCGTGACCCAGTTGATGTTCGTCCCAATCAGCCTTGGGTCGACCTTCTACAGCCTCCATGCGGCAGAGCAGCACGGCAACGTAGCTGGGAGTCTGCACGTCCTCGTCATCTTTGCGTGCGTCGGCCTCATCATCGGTTCCTTCCTGTGGCGGATCGTCTACCGCAGCAGGTTCGGCGTGCGTGGGATGTTGCTGATCAGCGCGTTGATCGGCTCCGCGGCGGCGGTGATCTGCATCCTGGCCGAAGTGTTCGACGTCTGGTCACAGGTATGGATGCACGGGCTCGTGATCTTGCTCGCGACCTTGGCCAACCAGGCGGTACTCGCTTCGGCAATATCCTGGATCAATGTCTACGCCGTAGATCACCAGCGGGCGACACTCATCGGATTCGGCGCGGTGCTGGTCGCTGTCGAAACGGCGTTGCTCGGCGCAGTACTTGGCACGATTGCCGAAAAGGCGTCCGCCATCTGGCCGGTCGCGATCATCTTGGTGTTGAATCTGGCCGCCGCCGGCGTCGCCTTGCGCGCGCCGACCAGGGAGTCGGCCGAATGATCGCGGAACTGCCGCAAGGTCCATACGACGGTGGGTCGGTGCCGACCCCTGTGCAACAGCGTGATTGGGACCGACTCGTCCATTTACTTCAACAAGTCTCGTCCGTTTTCACCGATGGTGGGCGTTTGGTCGGGCCGACGTCGGAAGGTGAGTCGTTCGCCACGATGAGACTCAAGAGGTCGAAGACCACGGTAGCGGCTGCCACGCAGGTGATTTCGGCGTGGTCGTAGGCCGGCGCTACCTCGACGACGTCGGCGCCGACGATGTTGATACCCGTGAGTTGCCGAAGCATGCGCAGCAACTCCCGTGAGGTCAGCCCGCCTGCCTCCGGTGTCCCGGTGCCCGGAGCGAACGCCGGGTCGAGGACGTCGATGTCGACCGACAGGTACACGGGCACGTCGGCGACTCGCCGCCGGACGACGTCCACCGCGGCCTCGACTCCCATGACGTCGAGGTCGCCTGCCCGGATGATCCGGAAGCCCATCCGGGCATCGTCGTTGAGGTCCATCTGGTCATAGATCGGGCCGCGGATGCCGATGTGGATCGAGTGGTCCTCCACCAGCAGGCCCTCTTCGAACGCCCTCCGGAAGATCGTGCCGTGCGTCACCGGCGCGCCGAAGTACGTATCCCAGGTGTCGAGGTGCGCGTCGAAGTGAACGAGGGCCACGGGCCCGTAAATGGAGTGCAGCGCACGAAGATTCGGCAGTGCGATGGTGTGGTCGCCACCGATCGACACCACCTTGCGCTGTCGGTCTCCGATGACCTCCCGCACGTGGCTCTCGATCTGCGCGCACGCTTCGGTGATGTCGTACGGCGTCACCGTCACGTCGCCGGCATCGACGATCTGGACCTCCTCGAGCGGGGCAACCCCGAGCTCGACGTGGAAGCCGGGACGCAGGGTACGCGCGGCTTGTCGCACGCCCATCGGGCCGAATCTCGCCCCAGGCCGATAGGACGTGCCACCGTCGAAAGGCACTCCCAGAACGGCGATTTCGTAGTCGCTTACCTCGTGGATGTCCGCGATCCGCGCGAACGTACCCTTGCCTGCGTATCGGGGCACTTGTCCCGATGGCGTGGCACCGATGATCGGGTCGTCACTGGTAGACATCATGGCCCTTCTGGCTCGATGGCAAAGACGCGTCCGCACCCGCGTCGCGCATGAACTCGACGAAGGCGCGGCGCGTCGCGAGCGTGTATCGATCCGCCTCGACCGAAAGCTCGTACTGCTCGCGATCGAACGGCACCTCCAGCGG
>Ga0137412_10001721_pt1 | contig 17155 bp, 14 predicted proteins | sample CZODoug2_1_16fun_FD_122160 | JGI IMG/M metagenome (GOLD analysis project Ga0137412, IMG submission 122160) | Vadose zone soil fungal communities from Angelo Coast Range Reserve, California, USA - CZODoug2_1_16fungal (Hybrid Assembly) | ecosystem: Environmental > Terrestrial > Soil > Vadose zone...
CCGCTCGCGGCCATGCTGGAATTGGCGCCAAGCCGCTCGGCGCAAAGCCGCTTGGTGCCGCGTCGCACGGCGTTAGGCCGCGCGGCGCCAGGCCGCTCGATTGTTGAAGGCTCACAGGTATTTGCCGCGGTTGGCGAGCGGCGGGGACGCGTGGCCCTGGTCGCCGGCTGCGTGACCCCGGTAGTTGGTCCGTCGATTCTCGACGCCGCCATACGTGTTCTCACGCGCCACGGTGTCGAGGTCGTGCTGCCCATGGGCCAGGGATGCTGCGGCGGGCTCGTCCACCACCTCGGGCGTGAGCACGAATCACTCGAAGCCGCACGACGCAATGTTGCGGTTTGGACTCGTGAACTCGACGCGCGGGGTCTCGATGCCATTCTGTTGACGGCTTCGGGCTGCGGCACGACCGTCAAGGACTATGGTTTCATGCTGCGAAGTGATTCGAAATTTGCGTCTTCGAGCGCCCGAGTGGCCGGGCTGACGATGGACATCTGTGAATATCTTGCACTCGCCAACATCCCGCCTGCGAGCTTAAATAATGGTCTCCGCGTTGCCTATCATGCGGCTTGCTCTTTGCAGCACGGCCAGAAAATCACGCAACAACCGAAGGAATTGCTACGTCGCGTGGGCTTCGTCGTGACCGATATTCCGGAAGCACATTTGTGTTGTGGTTCGGCTGGAACATACAACATTTTGCAGTCTGACATTGCGAAGAGGTTGCGCGCGCGCAAAGTCGGGCATATCGAGAGTGTTGAGCCCGATGTGATTGCTGCCGGCAATGTTGGCTGCATCACACAGATCGCGGCGGGCACTGTTATCCCGGTCGTCCATCCCATCGAGCTTATCGACTGGGCGACCGGAGGAGAGGTGCCACCGGCATTGCAGGGAAGGACCGCTGCTGTGCCGGCTTGTTTATCGGGGTGAGTGTTGCGGTCATCAGCCGAGACGATCGGGAGGTCGAACATGGCGAAAAAGGCGAAGAAGTCTAAGGCGAAAACAAAGAAGGCAAAGCGAGGCAAGAAGGCCGTTGCGACAACGAAAAAGAAGAAGAAAAAGTCGCAGGCCAAGGGGAGCGCTGCAAGAAAAGGCCCTGCAAAAAAGGCCTCTGTGAAGAAAAAGAAGAGGGGCGCGGCCAAGAAGAGAAAGAGTGCGGCACCCAAGAGTATGCCGGTGGCGAGTGCTCCTCCAATGAGTGCTATGCCGGTGAGTGCGCCGCCGAAGCCACCCCGGAAGCCGCGGCCAAAGAAGCCCGCGGCCCCACCTCCGGCGCCGATGCCGGAAGCAGCTCCGGACTCTGCCCCGGTAGATGCAATGCCGGGCCACGGCGAATCCTGAACGATCTCTGTCGAGATCCAGCGCGCGCAGCTTTGGCTGCGCGCGCTCTTTTTTTGATGAACGCCGATGCCGGGCCAGGCTTCAGCGGAACTCGTTGACGCGAATCACATCGCTTGCGGCTCTGGCCGTTTGCAAAAATGCGGACCTGAGGTGATTCGCACCAATGTTATCCACAACCTTTATGAAGCCTGTTGTTTTCGAGAAAATCGGCTCGCAAACACCCTGTTTGACACCCCCATATTGCGTTCATGCGGTGTTGGCGCACCGAGTTTTGTGACCAAATTGCCACACTCAAAATTTATCTGATTCAAAGTGTCTGATTTGCTCAAAAATGGGGCAAGTGCGACCCAAATCTGCTTGATCGAAATTCCCTCCATATTGTCTATTGGGCCAACCGCAGCGCCAAACGCGTATCCGGGGGTCGTACAGCGTCACGTTTGGCTAGTCACATGCGCCCTCCGGGGGGGCGTTCTCAGGTTCCCAGAAGGGGTCAAGAAGGGGTCGTACTGATGAAAAAGATTACTCTGTCATTTGTTGCAGCCGCGATGCTGAGCGCGACATCCGCGCTCGCCGCAGATATGAAGCCTATCCTTAAAGCACCGCCCCCGGCGGAAAGCCCCTGGGACATCGCCTTTGGTGGCGCCCTGATGTCGGACTATAATTTCCGTGGCATTTCGCAGTCACAGCGCGGGCCGTCGACGACCGCCTATGCGGAGACACGCTACAATGTGAACAAGGACCTGCAGCTCTACGTCGGCAGCCAGTATTGGGCCGTCGACCTGCCGACCAATCCGACGTGCGAATGCGATTTCTACGGCGGCATCCGGCCGACCCTCGGTGGCATCGCCTTCGATTTCGGGTTCATCTATTACTACTATCCGAAGGAAACTGGTTACTTTGGTACTTGGCCGACTCCCGCAAACGGGGCGACGTTCCCTGCATTTCTAAATGGCAACACCACCCTCAACGACACCGACTTCTGGGAAGTTTACGGCAAGTTCACCTACGAGGTCGTCAAGGACACATTCGCGATTGGCGGCAATGTGTATTATTCGCCGAGCTGGCTGCATAGCGGCGCGCCCGGTACCTATGCGTCGTTCACGGCGAAGTACACCGGCAAGCCGTTCCAGGTCGGGATTGGCTTGGTCAAGGACGTCGGCTGGTACGTGTCGGGTGAAGTTGGCCATTATTGGATCGGCACGACAGACGTGAACAACTTGTTCCTCGCCGCTGTCGACCTGCCGGATTATACGACCTGGAACGTCGGCTTGGCCTTCACTTTCGCCAAGGTGTTCACGCTTGACGTTCGTTACTATGATACCGACCTTTCGAAATCCAACTGCAATATTTTGACGAGCGACCCGCGGGCGGTTACCGGTGGTGTTGTAAATTCCATCAGCAACCCGAATGGCCTTCAATCGCGGCTTTGCGGTGCTGCCGGCATCGTAACGCTCAAGGCTGACCTGACCTACAAGGACAACCTGAAGTAAGAATCGGTATACGTTCTTAGTTGGGGCGGCGGTTCCTTCGGGAGCCGCCGCCCTTTGCTTTTTCAGGCCACGCCAACCAGGCTTTCCGACACCAGACGGTGGTGGTCGCCATCGCGCACAAATGCCAAGCGGTGGCTGTGGAAAGCGACGAGCGTCGAGCGGTGGGCAATCGACACGATGGTCGAACCAGTAAGGGTTTCGAGGAGAAGGCCGTAGACTTTCGCTTCCGCGGGTTCGTCAAGCGCCGAGGTGGCCTCGTCCAGGAACAGATAGTCGGGCTTTTGGAGTATCGCCCGCGCGAGGCTCAGGCGCTGTTGTTCGCCGACGGAGAGCGTGTTGTTCCAATGCGCCTCTTCGTCGAGTCGTTCGGCCAAGGCGGGTAGCCCGACCGCCACAAGGGCGACGACCAATTGATCGCGGCTGAAACTTCCCGCCGGGGCCGGATAGGTCACGGCAGCCGCCAGTGTTGCGATCGGAAAGTAGGGACGCTGCGGCAGCACCATTGTGCTTGATACCGCCGGCACCGCGATCGTCCATTTGCCGAATGGCCAAATGCCGGCGATGGCGCGAAACAAGGTCGATTTGCCGGCGCCTGAAGGTCCCGAGACCAGAACGCGGTCGCCGGCCTCGACCGTGATGTTGGCTGCGGTCACCAGGGGCGTGCCGTTCGGCAGCTGGACTAGGACCTCCTCGAACTCAACCGCGTTGCTGCCGGTACGATGAGCGATTTGAATCTCGGGGTTCGCCGCGACCGCACGGGCTTGCGAGATCGCGGTATCAAAGCCGTCGAGCCGATCGACCACGGCCCGCCACTCAGCGATTTCGCGATAGACGTCGACGAAGATCGACAGCGCCTCCTGCACGCGGGTGAACGCCCCACCGGCCTGCATCAGGCCGCCGAATTGTAACCGCCCAGCGAAATACGCGGGGCCGACCAGGATAAACGGGATGATGGTGGCGCACTGCCGAAAGCCCGTCGTGAACATTGTGATGCGCATGGTTCGGGCCATGATGTCGTGCCAGTTCGACACGATGAATCCGAAGCGGCCTCGCAGGCGCTCGTCTTCGGCAGGCTCGCCCTGCATCAGGGCAATCTGTTCGGAATTTTCTCGCACGCGGACCAGGTCGAATCGGAAATCGGCTTCAAAGCGTTGCTGTTGGAAATTCAAGCCGATGAGCGGACCGCCAATGAGATGGGTCAGCGCTGTTCCGAAGACCGCATAGATAAGCGCGCCCCAGACCAGGTAGCCGGGAATGGGTAATTCGTAGCCGAAGAAGCGGAACGGTGCGTTGTCCGACAGAGTCCAAAGGATGACGACAAAGGAGCTGAAAGACACTCCGGCGCCGAACACCCGAAGCCCGATGCTCAAGCCCCTTTCGACGAAAAGGCGTATATCGTCAGCAATACGCTGGTCAGGATTGTCCGCCGAGTCGCCGGACAACTGCATGCGGTAATGGGTGGCGCCGATGAGCCATTGGTCGAGGTAACGCCAGGTCATCCAGTTACGGAAGCGGATCTGCAGCCATTGCTGCAGGTAGAGCTGATAGCCGGCAAGCACCACATAGGTGCCTGCGAGGAGTATGAACGTCATCATTTCGGTAACGAAAGCGTCCCAGTTCTTAACCTCCAGGGCATTGTAGAACCGGGCCTGCCACTGGTTGATCAGGACGTTTATCCCGGTGAGCGACAGTTCGATGGCGATCACCGCCGCGAGGAGAATGCGGCCCGCCCGCCGGTCTTCGGAATAGAAATAGGGTTTGGCGAGCCGCCAGATGATGGCGGTCGTCGAGAAAAAACGTGACACGGGGACGTTCTCCTGTTGGGGCGACGGTTTGTCGAAGCGCAAAATCGGGCCATCCTACGCGAATTCGATCACGCCCGCGGCATTGGCGCAGGCCCCGAATACGAAAGAACGACCAAGAAAAGCTTGTGAATTGCCGCGGGACTGGTCAAATTAGCCCTAAGCCTGCTGTTGGCTGAAGGGACCATAGGGCCGCAGAGGCTTGAGTTCCCGGGCCAACTAAAAAGGGCTGTCGAAAAGTCCAACCACCGCTCTATGGAGGAGCGCCCCAATGGCCAATGATGTAAATCGCAAGTCCACTTCACGTCGCAAATTCCTGCTCGCGGCCGGCGTAACCGGTGCGGCCGCAGTGGCCATGCCGCAGGTGTCGCGGGCTCAGACCGTCACCTGGAAATATCAATCGACCTGGCCCACCAAGGACATTTTCCACGAGTTCGCCGCGGACTATGCCAAGAAGGTCAATGACATGACCGGCGGCCGCTTCAAGCTCGACGTGCTCGCGGCCGGCGCCGTCGTGCCGGCCTTCCAGATGGCGGATGCGGTTCATGCCGGCATTCTCGAAGCCGGCCATGGCGTTTGCTCCTATTGGTACGGCAAGCATAAAGCCTATTCGCTGTTCGGCACCCCGCCGTCGTTCGGTTGGGATTCCCATAGCTTCCTGGCCTGGTTCTATGCCGGCGGCGGCGAGGCGCTCTACAAGGAACTCGTCAACGACATCCTCAAGCTCAACCTCACGGGGTTCCTGTTCTACCCACAGGGGACCCAACCGCTGGGCTGGTTCAAGAAGGAGATCAAGGCCGGTGACGATTTCAAGGGCATGAAGTACCGGACCGTTGGGCTCTCGGCCGACTTGTTCAAGGAAATGGGCGCGTCGGTCACGATCATCCCTGGCGGCGAAATCGTTCCCGCCATGGACCGGGGCCTGCTTGACGCGGCCGAGTTCAACAACCCGTCCTCTGACCTCCTTCTCGGCTTCCCGGACGTTTCCAAGGTCTACATGATGGGCAGCCACCACCAGCAGACGGAGTGCTTCGAGGTCATCTTCAACAAGACCAAGTTCGATGCGCTTTCGCCCGAGCTGAAGGCGATCCTGCGCAACGCCGCCCACGCCTCCTCCGCCGACCAGTACAATACGGCCCACGACCGCTACTCGAAGGATCTCGAAGAGATCAGGAAGCGCAACGTACAGGTCATCCACACCAGCGAAACCGTGCTCAACGCACAGCTCGCGGCCTGGGACAAGGTGATCGCCGAGCAGTCCAAGGAGGCGTTCTTCAAGAAAGTGATCGACTCGCAAAAGGCTTGGGTCAAGCGCACGCAGCCCTATTTCTCTGTCGCGAGTCTGACCACCGCCGAACTCGCTGTCGCGTATAAGCACTTCTTCGGCTGATCAGGCCACCACCCGCCGCCGCGTGCCTGGGCGCGCGGCGGCTTCGCTGCAATTATTTACTCGGGTCGGGGGACCCAACCATGCTTGATCCTATTTTCGATCCCATATTTCGCCTCATCGGCGGTGCCCGGCAGCTTCCCATCTATCTGTTTCTGCTGCCGATACCGATTCTGCTCTGGCTGTTCTGGGCGGAATACCGCGCCTCGACCGGCCGGGATTCGCCGTTCGGCGAAAGAGTCGTGCATTTGGTCGACGGTTTGAATTCGGCGATCGGCAAGACCTTCGGCTGGTGCATTCTCGTCCTGACATTCACCACCGCATACGAGGTGTTTTCCCGTTACGTCTTTCGGGCGCCGACCGAATGGGCATTCGACGCAAGTTACATGCTCTATGGCACGCTGTTCATGATGGCCGGCGCCTATGCGATGGCGCGCAATGCCCATGTGCGCGGCGACTTCATCTACCGGTCCTGGTCGCCGCGCACGCAGGCCAAGATGGATCTCGTGCTCTTCATCCTGTTTTATTTTCCGGGCATGTTGGCGTTCATCTACGCCGGCTATGGCTTTGCCGAGCTGTCGCGCCGCATGAACGAACATTCTTCGGCCAGCCCCAACGGCCCGATCGTCTGGCCGTTCAAGTGGCTGATCGTGATCGTCGGTTGCCTGATGGTGATGCAGGGCATTGTCGAAGTCATGCGCTGCATCATGTGCATTCGTGACGGCGATTGGCCCAAGCGGCTGCACGACGTCGAGGAACTTGAGAAAGTCATCCTGCAAGAGGCCGAACAGCAGAAGGCTGAAGGCATTGTCCAGCCGGCGCTGCATGGCGGTGTTCCACAGTCCGACCAGTCGAAAGGAACCGCCTGATGTTGGGTCTCGGCAATCCCGAACTCGGCGTGCTGATGCTCGCCCTGTTCGTGGTCTTCATCATGTTCGGATTTCCAATCGCCTTCACCTTGATGGCGCTTGGCGTGTTCTTCGGCTACTTCGCGATTGGCGATCTGGTTTTCAGCCTGCTCGTCCAGCGCTCTTACTCCGTGATGACCAACGACGTGCTGATATCGATCCCGTTGTTCGTGTTCATGGGTTACATCGTCGAACGCGCCAATATTCTGGATCGGCTGTTTCGCTCGCTGCAACTTGCCGCAGGACCAATCCCGGCCTCGCTCGCGCTTGCAACTCTTGCGACCTGCGCGATTTTCGCGACCGCCACCGGCATCGTCGGTGCCGTGGTCACCCTGATGGGGCTTTTGGCGTTTCCCGCGATGCTACGTGCCGGCTACGACGTCAAGCTCGCGTCCGGCGTCGTTTGTGCGGGAGGCTGCCTGGGCATCCTTATTCCGCCAAGCGTCATGCTCATTCTTTATGGCGCGACCGCCGGCGTGTCGGTGGTCAAGCTCTATGCCGGTGCATTTTTCCCGGGGATCATGCTCGCCAGCCTCTACATGCTGTTTACGATCATCATGGCGCTGCTCAATCCGAAGCTGGCGCCAAGGCTGCCGGAAGAAGAGCGCAATGTTCCGTTCGGCACCGTGATCCAGGCGTTGATCACGTCCTTCCTGCCGCTGGCCGGCCTTATTGCGGCGGCGCTTGGAACGATCATATTTGGTCTGGCGACGCCCTCGGAGGCCGCCGCCATGGGTTCGCTCGGCGCGCTGCTGCTCGCGGTCGGTTACGGCGCGGATTACACGAAGCGCCGCAACGTCATCCTGGTTCAGGCGTATGGCATCGCGGCCGTGATATTTTTCGCCTATGTGATCGTCTGCAGCTTCACCGATCTCGATGTCGATCGCCGCGCGGTCGGGCTCATTCTCTTCGTGACGCTGTTTGTCGGCATCGCGCTCATTCCCGGCACGTCGTTCCGGCTTTCCCAACTCAAGGAATCGGTCTTCCTGTCGGCGCGCACCACCGCGATGGTGTGCTGGCTGTTCATCGGTTCGTTCACCTTCTCGGCGGTGTTCGCCTATCTCGGCGGCCACGAACCGATCGAGAAGTTCGTTCTCGCAATGAACCTGAACCAGACCGGCTTCATGATTCTTGCTCAGGCCATCATCTTCGTGCTGGGCTGGCCACTGGAATGGACCGAGATCATCGTCATTTTCATGCCGATCTTCCTGCCACTCTTGAAGACCTTCGATGTCGATCCGCTGTTCTTCGGGCTGCTGGTTGCGCTCAACATCCAGACGTCGTTTCTCTCGCCGCCCGTCGCCATGGCGCCCTTCTACCTCAAGGGCGTGGCGCCGGCCTGGGTCAACATCAACGACATCTTCCGCGGCGTTCTGCCCTATATGATGATCGTCATCGTTTCGATGATCATGCTCTACACCTTCCCACAGATCGGCCTCTGGCTTCCGAACCTGATCTACAAGTGAGACCATCATCTGCGATTAACTGAGGAACGGGAGCAGAACGTGATCAATCTGGCAGGCGGCTTTATCATCTTCATCCTGACCGCAATCGTGTTCTGGTATTGCCTGCCGCGCGACGGCAAGACTCATCGCTTTGTCGGGACTGAGTTTGAGCCCTATGTGAGTGTCGCGTTCTGCTCTGCGATCGCCTTGAGCCTCACGATGTTCATATCGGGCGCGATCACGTTATGGGGCGGCGGTTCGTAATGCGTGCGTATCAGCGGAGGGTATATGTCGCGTTTGTCCGGTAGCGTGCTTTTTATTTCGTTGTTGGCGATCACGGGCTCAGCGCCCGGGACCGGTTCGACTGGGTTCGCGGCGGAAAAGGGATTTCCCTACGAGCAGGAATTGCTGCTCGACACGCGGCCGATGAAAGGCTCGAAGCGTATTCCCATGATTGAAGTGATGCGCCGCGGCGATACCAAAATCGACCTTTGGTGCAATAGCATGCGGGCGCAGTTCATAATTGTCGACGACACGGTCACGATTATTACCGATGCCAAACCCGCGGAGCCATGCGTGCCCGAACGTGCCCGGGCCGATGAAGAATTGCTTGGGGTGCTCGCCGGTATCACCCATTGGCAGCGCAGCGGCGATGTCTTGACGCTGCGTGGGCCGAAGAACCTGAAGTTCCGTGCGAGCACGCATTGATTTGCATTTGGGGTCAGACCCCGTAAAGCAGGGGTCTGACTCCGATTTCCCTGGCTCCCTATCCGCCCACGCGTCGAAAACCCCAGGGTGCCTGATGCAGGCGCTCGACGCCGTCGTGGGTGATGCGCAGAAGTTCGCCGATTTGCACGCCGGCCTTGTGATCGCGGGTGACGACCGACGGCTGCAGCACGACCGCCATGTTCTCACGAAGAACAAGATCGGGAATGGGCCCTGACGGACGCTCATGCGTGCCGAGCACCGGCGGCAGATAGCCGCCGATGAATCCATGCAGGAGGTCGTCACATACCGTAAATCCCGATCTGGCGATCGGGGCCGCGGCGTCGAGGATTTCGATTGGCGTAGCGCCTGATTTCAACACTTTGAGAACGGCGTTGAAGGTTTCCTCCGCCACCGCATGAAGGTCGCGATAAAGCGGCGTGGGGTCGGCTGCGACGGCAAGAGTGCGCAGCACCTGGCCCGAATAGGCGGAGAACAAAGCTGAGATTTCGGCGAACACGACATCGCCCGCGTTGACGCGGCGCGCGCGTGGAAATTGGGACGGCACACAGCAATCGGGATCGCTCATTTGGGTCAATCCCACATAGTGGATGTGCGTGGCCCCGCCCCATGGCAAATAGGCGCGTTCGATGAGCGTTGCGAGTTCGTGCTCGCTCATGCCGGGCATGATTTCATCGGCCAAGGCCTCGATGCCGAGGTCGGACAAAGCGCAGCCGATGCGCGCCCAATCGAATTCCTCGTCTGACTTGATCAGCCGCATGGCATTATAGGCGCGATTGAGATCGACGAGCTTGAAGCCTGAGTTCGCGAGTTGTTGCACCAGCGCGTAATTGCACTGGCCCAGGATGGCGATGGTCTGGCCTTTGGCACCGCGCCCGCAAAGGGTTTCGACCGCAAGTGCCGCCGGTCCCTTCGCATCCCAAACCACTGTGGCGTCGGGCGCCAGCATCTGCGCCTGTGCGACATGGTTCGGATAAGGCACGAACAAGAGGTCGGGTTCTCCGGGCGACAGCACGCCCATGTTGAGATTGCTTGACGGTAATTCGGTGAGCCACTGCAATGCCGACATCCGGCGATCGGTGCCGACCACCAGCGCGTGGCTGGCGCCGGCTTCCGACAAGGCCTGTTCAAAGGCGATGCGCCGCCGCTGCATCTCGGCCGCGGAAAAGTGCGGGGCGGCGGCTTCGAGCAACGGGACCAGACGATCCGGAATGCGCGGCGGCTTTGCGCCAAGGCGAGGATGAAGGGTCATTCGAAATCCATGCGATCACACGGGTAGCCCGGGTTGATGCCGCCGGCATGTTACACGCGTTGTAAGACGCGCGTAACGTGCCGGCGCCGAAACCCGCGGCGGTAAACTCTCAACCCGGGCTGCGGTCACGACGCCCGGAATTCGTCACCGGCGAAAGCTATTCGACATGGTATTGTCAATTCCGATGCATTCAACAAGGAACACCGATGTCCGACATCACGCGCCGCGATTTCCTAAACGGCTCCGCTTTGACCATCGCGGCGGGCCTCACGCCGTGGGCGCAAGCCGTCGCACAACCCTTACGTTACCCGCCGGCATTGACCGGGCTGCGCGGCCATCATGCGGGCTCGTTTGAAATCGCGCATGATCTGCGTGATGGGCGGAAATTTTCCCTCGATGGCGCACGGATCGAAGAGCGATACGATCTCGTGGTGGTAGGCGGCGGCATCAGCGGCCTGGCGGCGGCCTGGTTCTATCGCAATGCCGCAGGGCGCAATGCCCGCATCTTGATTCTCGACAATCATGACGATTTCGGCGGACACGCCAAGCGCAATGAATTTCGTGTCGATGGCCGCTTGATCCTTGGCTACGGGGGCAGCGAATCCCTGCAGTCGCCGAAAGCGAATTTTTCCAAGAATATTGCGGAATTCCTGATCAAGAAACTCGGCGTCGATGTTGCGCGCTTTGAAAAGGCTTTTGATCGCGATCTCTATCCGTCTCTGAAACTCTCACGCGGGGTTTTCTTCGCGCGCGAATCCTTTGGGCGCGACGTTCTGGTTACCGGCGATCCGCAGCCGATGGTGAGCGACGATATTCGCCCCGAACAGCGCAATGGCCGGCCACTTGCACAATTCATCGCCGACTTTCCGGTTTCGAGCGAGAGTAAGGCGCAGTTGCTCGGCCTGTATGATGGGCGGATCGATCCCTTGAGTGGCAAGAGCCCCGACGAAAAGCTCGCTATTCTGAAGAAGACGAGCTATCGCGATTTTCTTATGAAGATCTGTGGCTGTGGCGAGGAAGTCGCCAATTGTTTTCAGGGACGCACGCTTGATTTCTTCGCGCTTGGCGCCGATGCGATTGCGGCCAATGACCTGCGTGAATTGGGCTACCCGGGATTTGCGGGGCTTGGGCTCGGCGAGGCGGGCAACCCCGATCTTGACGAGCCCTATATATATCATTTCCCGGACGGCAATGCGTCGCTGGCGCGGCTTCTGGTGCGCTCGCTCATTCCCGGCGTGGCGCCGGGCAAGACCATGGACGATGTCGTGCTGGCGAATTTCGATTATTCCAAGCTCGATGTCAGCGGCGCCCGCATTCGCATCCGGCTTCAAAGCACCTGCGTTCATGCCCGCAACGTCAAGGACGGCGTCGAACTCGCCTATATGCGTGGCGGAAATCTGCACCGCGTCGCCGCCAAACATGCCGTCATGGCGTGCTTCAATATGGCGATCCCTTATATCGTGCCTGAAATCGCGGAACCGCAGCGTCAGGCCCTGGGGCAAAACGTCAAGGCGCCGCTCGTGTACAGCAACGTCATGGTGCGCGACTGGGAGCCGTGGGTGCGGCTTGGTGTGCATGAGATAATGGCACCCATGTCGGCGCATTCTCGTGTCAAGCTCGACTATCCGGTCAGCATGGGGCGGTATCGCCATCCACGGCGTCCGTCCGAGCCGATCGGTTTGCACATGGTCCATGTGCCGGTCACGCCCGGCGGCGACGCGCGCACGCAGTTCCGCGTCGGCCGTTCCAAGCTGTTGGGAATGGAGTTCGCCGACTTCGAAAAGATCATCCGCGATGAACTTGACCGGATGCTGGGGCCCGGCGGTTTCTCAAGCGCGCGCGACATCCGCGCCATCACGGTCAATCGCTGGTCGCACGGCTATTCCTATGAGGCGAATTCGCTGTTCGACGACAAGGAGGACGAAAGCACGATTGTAGCTGCGCGCCAGCCGGTCGGCCGCATAGCGATTGCGAATTCCGACTCGCAATGGGAGGCCTATGTGCATTCAGCGATCGACCAGGCGGCGCGCGCCGTGCGGGAGTTGTTGGATTGAAAGCTAGGACTTGGTTGAATGCAGGACTTGGTTGAATACAGGATTTGGCGATGAAGGAAATCTCCCGTCGCGATTTTCTCAATGGTGCGGCGCTCACGATCGCAGCCGGGCTGACGGCGGAAGCCCAGATCGCGATCCCCGGGCGCTACCCTCCGGCGCTGACCGGCCTGCGCGGGCAGCATGATGGTTCGTTCGAAACGGCTCATGCGCATGCGCGCGACCGCGCGCGATTTGCGGTCGACCATGTGCCGGCCGAGGAGCGTTACGACCTCGTGGTCGTGGGCGCCGGCATCAGCGGTCTCGCGGCGGCCTCGTTCTACCGGCGCGCGGTGGGGCGTGAGGCGCGCATCCTCATTCTCGATGCCAATGACGATTTCGGCGGTCATGCCAAGCGCAACGAATTCACGGTCGATGGCCACAAGTTGATTGGCTATGGGGGCAGCCAGTCGATCGATTCGCCCGGCTCCTTGTGGAGCGACACTGCCAAAGGTCTGTTGCGCGAGCTTGGCGTCGACGTCGCACGATTTGAAACCGCGTTCGACCGGACACTCTATTCGTCGCTCGGCCTGTCGCGGGCGGTGTTCTTTCCCGCTGAGTCATTCGGACGCGATGTCCTGGTGCCGGGTGATGCGCTGTTGATGCCGGGTAACGAAGTCACCCGCAGCCCGTCGAATGCGCGCGAACTTTCGGAATTTATCGACGCTATGCCGATCGGGAGCGACAGCAAGGCGCAGCTGCTTGAACTCTATGACGGCTCACGCGATTTTCTCTATGGCCGGAACATCGACCAGAAGCGCCAGATTCTCAAATCGACGAGTTATCGCAATTATCTCACCAGAATATGTGGCTGCAACGGGGAGGTCGCCGATTGCTTCCAGGGCCGCACCCTCGGGTTCTTCGGTCTTGGCTGCGATGGGGTTCCGGCAGCGGACCTGCGCGACCACGGCTATCCGGGCTTTGCGGGCCTTGGCCTGTCGTCGGTGGGCGGGGCGCGTTCCGAGCCCTACATTTATCATTTTCCAGATGGCAATGCGTCCCTGGCGCGGCTCATGGTACGCGCTCTCATTCCCGGCGTCGCCGCTGGCCAAACCATGGAAGACGTCGTACTGGCCGGTTTCGATTACGATCGGCTCGATGGTAATCGACCCGATGCTAATCGACTCGATGCTAATCGACTCGATGGTAATCGTAGCGGCAATGTTCGCATCCGCCTCGATTCGACCTGCGTCGATGTGCGTCATGCCGGCGACGACGTTCTGGTCGGCTATGTGCGCGCAGGCCAAACCCATCGGGTCGCGGCCCGTCACGCCGTGCTCGCTTGTTTCCACATGATGATCCCTCACCTGATGCCAGAACTGCCGGCGCCGCAGCGCGAAGCCTTGGCGCAAAACGTCAAGACGCCGATTGTTTATACCAATGTGGTGATGCGCAATTGGCGCCCCTGGGAGGCGCTGAAGATCCATTCCATCGCGGCGCCGATGTCGTTCCACTCAAGCGTTGCATTGGATTTCCCGGTCAGCCTCGGGGGCTATCGCCACCCTGGCGACCCGTCCGAGCCTATGTGCCTGCATCTTGTGCATGTGGCCGGAGAACCCAATCGCGGCCTGACGGCGCGTGAACAGTTTCGCATTGGGCAGAGCAAACTGCTGCGGATGACTTTCGCGGATTTCGAAGCGAAAATTCACGACGAACTTGGCCGCATGCTCGGCCCGGGCGGCTTCGTACCTGATCGTGATATTGCCGCGATTACGGTCAATCGTTGGCCGCATGGCTACGGTTATGTGGAGAACTCGCTGTTTGATCCTGAAAATTATGGTGACACGCTCCTGCGAGCGCGGCAAAAGATGGGGCGCGTCGCGATTGCGAATTCCGATGCCGGGGGCGACGCTTACGCACATTTGGCCATCGACCAGGCGGCACGTGCTGTCTCGGAACTGGTCGGGTGATGACGGGACGATAGACGATAGACGAGGAGAAGAGCAATGATTGGTCGCATGCAAGGTCTCTGGTTCCGCAATTGGGTTATATGCGGTGCTTTTGTCGCGGCCACCTGTGCGACAATCACACCGGTTCAAGCCCAAGAAGCCAAAGAAACCCAAGCGGAGTTTCCCTTCGAGATAGAATTGCTGTTCGACGCGAAGCCGCTGCCGGGATCCAAGCGCGTCCCAATGCTGGAAATTTTTGAGGACGGCCGCGCCACGATTGATCTCTGGTGCTATGGCGGCAATGGCCGCATCGAGATTGCAGGTGAGATGATCAAGGTGACATTTGGGTCCATGCAGCCGCAAGGCTGCACGCCCGAGCGCCATCAGCTCGACGAAGAACTCGGCCTCGCGCTCTCCAAGGTCACGCAATGGCGGAGGGAGGACGATGTGATCGTGTTCGTTGGGACGACGGAATTGCGGTTTCGGTTGTCATCGCATTGAGCGACGAATCCACCGGCTTGAAGCGGCTCAATGGTGCGACGTGAAAAGTTCTCGTCCGCCAGGAAGCGCATCATTCAGCGGCTGTGACATCGAGGCTATTTGATCGCCTCGTTGAAGATCGCGAGACGTGTTACCGTCACTTCAATGCCGAGCGTCGTCACTTCGACGCCGAGCGTCACTTTGATGCCGAGCGCCGTGCCGGGTGCTCTCGCCCCAAAATAATATTGTCGACGGTGATTGAATAAAACGTGCGTCGCCCCAAGTCGCGCAGCGGCGAATTGGGGCGATAGAGAATGGTATCATCACACTTCAGAGGATGCGCAACGACGATCAATCGACGCGATTATTGCTGCGGGCTGGATTTTTTCTTGGCACTCGGCCGTGCGATGCGCGCATTAGCGGTTCCACCTGTTTGCGCAGCGTTGGTGGCGGTGTTGGTGCGATTTTCGCAAGGGCCCCAATAGCCAATGTTATTTTGGCCTGAGACAACATAGCATTGGCCGTTCACCTGCCGCGGGCCGTAATGCATATCTGCGTTGGAAGGAGAAACCATAGTGCCGAGAGCAAGAGCCACGAGCGCGCCGCTTACGAGCGTGTAGTGAGACATGTCGTTCTCCATTGTCAAAAGGACACCAATCGATGCTGGCGTTTTGATAATACGTGTCTTTGCCATGAACACGAGATGAACTCGCCACATTAGTTTGGTACGGTACCGTACAAAGTAATTGAGAAATCAATTATTGACCTTTTGCGATTTATCGGCACGTCAACATGTAAGCGATACTGCCATATGTCGTGGGTACCAACGTCGCTGAATGCGAGATTAACGGTTTGACGCCCACATAGCGTCGGATCGTCGCAGCGTGCGCGCAACCAATAGCTTATGCAATCAATTTGGTCGGATGAATTGACGGAAGATTGACAGTGGGTTTATGTGCAATCTGGATGTTCGCTCGAAATCAGTTCGACGGCGATGTCTATTCCTGATGCCTTACGGCTTATCACGATAGCGGATTGGCAGAGATACCAGTGTGGACCTTATTGGCGTCATGGTCGATGCATTGCAGTTTAGGGCCGACGATCTCGATCCATCCGGCACCTGTCACTTTCCGCTCCTGTTTGAACGCATCCGTCGAGAGGGCGTGCGGTTGTAATGGCTGCGGCGTTGCCTTCGGCTCATCTGCGCACCTCCGACGACGATGCCGGTAGGCCAGCAGGTTTTGCGCAATAAACATGAGCGCCTGCACCGGCCCAGGCATGCTCGATTGTCAAACCCATTGATTGGCCTTACAATTTTGTAGTTCTGTTCTCCTCGTCCGAATCCCGCGAATCCTCCGAACCCTACAATCACGGAATCCATATGTATCGAACCACGCCGGAGGAGAACCAGATCCTCAACGGGGTCCGCGCCGGGACGCCGATGGGGGAGTTCCTGCGCCGTTATTGGTGGCCGGTCGGATTTACCGAGAAACTCAAGGATCGGCCGACGTTCGTGCGCGTGCTGGGCGAGGACCTCGTATTGTTTCGCGATCAGCGCGGAAAGCTCGGACTTATTGGGGCGCTTTGTCCTCATCGCCGCGCCAATTTATGTCTCGGTTCGACGACGGCGAGCGGCGTGCGTTGCAAATATCACGGGTGGGTTGTCGGCGCCGACGGCGCTGTTCTTGAAGTGCCCGGAGAACCACGCGACGGAGGGTTTCGGGAAAGCGTCGCAAAGAACGCGGCCTACAAGACGGAGGAACTGGGACCGCTTATCTTTGCCTATATGGGGCCGCAACCCGCGCCTTTGCTGCCACGCTACGATTTTCTTGTTGGTGAAGGCGTTCATTACGTCACCATCCAGGGCTTTCAGAATTGCCATTGGCTGCAGTGTGTAGAGAACGGCATCGATCCGGTACATCCGAGCTTCACGCATGGCGGCGCATGGCCCGATATCGCCAATACGGAACCCGAGCTTGGATTTCACGAAACCGGACGCGGGCTTGTCTACAAGGCCTATCGTAAGACCAAGGAAAAAGGCGTCCTCAACTATCGGGAACATCACCTGATGATGCCCGGGGTGAGTTGCGGCGGCAGCGGTGGTCGCTATCTTGATGGCAAGAGCGCGGGAACTCCGGTTTCGGCGGCGCGCTGGAGCGTGCCGATCGATGAAACGCACACGATACTTTTCCGGGTACGGTTCAAGCCGGAAGACAATCCCGCCGCCTACAAAGGTGATCCGTTCACGGAACGCTGGCGGCCGCAAGGACAATTCATCGAGCCTTTCAAGGAATACCGTTACGGCAACGACCCGGTGTTGGGCTACGACGTTCCGCCTTTGCATTTTATCG
>Ga0137412_10001722_pt1 | contig 17147 bp, 9 predicted proteins | sample CZODoug2_1_16fun_FD_122160 | JGI IMG/M metagenome (GOLD analysis project Ga0137412, IMG submission 122160) | Vadose zone soil fungal communities from Angelo Coast Range Reserve, California, USA - CZODoug2_1_16fungal (Hybrid Assembly) | ecosystem: Environmental > Terrestrial > Soil > Vadose zone...
CCCGGCGCCAGCGGCATCAGGAACGCGATTGACGCGCAGCGAGGAACCGCTTCACAGACGATGATCTGACAAAGCCAGCAGGAACTTGGCGATTCTCGAGTTTTGCCGAAGCCTTTGTGGATCGGGCGGCGGCCCGCTTGACCGCATCCTTCTTCACTACGCGACGCTCCACGGCCAGCACCTCCTTGACAAATCCTCCGACGACCGTCGATTCTACCGTCGTCCAAGCAGATCGCTGCCCTCCACGGGGGTGACTGCTGGCAGTCGTTGCTCGACCCAATGCCAATCGATTCGCTCCTGTTCGAGACGCACTCGTTCACCCAACCCTTCCTCGACCAGTTCGACGTAAAGGTCGCGCTCATCAGGTGTCAATCGGGTGAGGGTCGATTTGGTCGGACTGTCCTCGCTCACCCATCGGTCACGATGGGCCAGCAGCGTCTCACGGTCCATCAGGACCGAGCGTGCTCGCGGCAGCCACGCCCGCAGTCGGTCCAGGATGGCGAATCCATGGGTGTCGATATCTCCCCAGTACAGGACGTCGGCGTCGCCCAGCCACCGTAGCCGGCCGACATTGTCGACTTCGAAACCCTTCCCCCAGATCACGACGCCGTCTTCCGGAATGTCGATGCTCAGATAGCTGATTTCGTTTTCGACGATCACCGCCGTTCGCGGCTCGACGCTGAGCTGCGCCAACTCCTCGGAGCGGGCGGCCAACTCGGTGAGCGGACGCGGTAGGCCCAGTGACTGCGCGGGCCGCAGCCGGACCAAGCCAGGCTTGGACCTAAGTCCCAGGCCCGCAAGGAATCCCGCGGCCGTCGACGGAACCCCGAGCATCGCAGCCAACACGGGTCGGTACCGTTCGGCGAACTTGGTGTCGACGCCGGGCGCGCTGATCTCGCGCAGATATCGCTGTGACTGGCGGTGGCCGTCGAGCCACACGAAGGCAGCGATCAGCTGCGGCATCTCGTCGGCCAGCTCGAGCGCGCGAAGCGGTTGCCCGACGACCCACTGCCGCACATGCGGATGCTCTTGCGCCAGAGCCAGCAGCTCATCGAAATCCCGCACCGCGCCCATCACCCCAAGCAGCGCCCAGGCTTGTTCGAATGTCGACACCAACGCACGGACGGGCAACCGGTTGCGGCCGATCTGCCTGCCGCCGATCGATTGCCACTGCAAGGTGTATCGGCTGTCGTCGCGACGGCCGGCGTCGAGGGCAGCGACCCAATCGCGGGCGGCGACAACATCGTCACCGACCTGCGACGGCTTCGGGCCACGAAGTACCACCTCGATCGGATCAAATTGGGCACCAACGGCATACGCGCGTAACAGTGATCCGTCGTCCCACCGGCGCCTGACCCTGGCAGCAATGTCGCCGGGCGTGGTCCAGCCCGCAGTCACGCCCGTCGCCCGTCGCGCCGTGTCCGGTACTCCTCGATCGTCATGGTCTGGAGGCGAGAGAACGTTCCGGTCGGATTGTCGACGAACCCGATGGCCTTCACGTACGGCTCGATGACGTGAACCTTCTGTAAGGGTGTAACGATGAGAAGTTGCAGCCCGAGCGTCGCGAAGAGTTCCAGCGCGTAGCGCGTCGAGACATCCGAGCCGCGCCCGAATGCCTCGTCGATGACCGCGAACCGGAAGTCCCGGGACTGCTCGGCACCCCACTCTAGGCCGAATTGGTAGGCCAGCGACGCCGCCAAGATCGTGTAGGCAAGCTTCTCCTTCTGGCCGCCGGACTTGCCATCGGAATCGCTGTAATGCTCCCATTCATCACCGGTTTCAAGGTCGCGCTCGGAGGCCGAGAAGACGAACCAGTTGCGCACGTCGGTGACCCGCCGGGTCCAGTTCTTGTCCGATTCGGCGTAGCCGTCGCGGCCGCGGAAGCGCTCGATGATTCGCTTGACGTCGAGGAAACGCTGCTCGGAGTATTGGTCGCCGTCGACCGCGAGGCTGTCGTTGGTCAAGTTGCGCAAGTCTGAACGGAACTGCGCGACATCCTGATTGGTGGTGGGCTCCTTCTCCAGTTTGATGTAGCGACCTGGGTTGTACGGCACCGCGCCCAGTGCCTCGTTGATGCGGTCGACGCGCTCGTCGATGCCGGACGCCTGCCGGTTGAGCCAGTTGTTGAACCCTGCCAGCTCCTGGATGGTGTTCTTGTTGAGCTGTTCCTTGAACTCAGACTCGAAACGCGGCAGGTCGTCGGTCGCGACGCGGCCATGGAACGCCAGGAACTCCTGGCGGGCTTCGACATTGGCGTCCATGTCCGCGCGAAGCTCGGGCCACCGGGTCAACACCTTGAGCATTGACTGGATCAGGCTCTGGGCATAGCCGCCCAGTTCCCTGTTGAGTCGGTCGATACGTTGATGAAGATCGTCCGAGAGGGCGTTCTCGGTCTCGGCACAGTCCGCTGCGCGCACCGGACGGCTCTTCGCCAGGCGTCCATCGAGGGCCTCGTACGACGCGTGGGCGGATGTCAGCTGCTCTTCTGGCTGCGCTGCGACGAACTCGTCGTCGCGCTTCTTCCCTTGTTCCGCTTGCCTCCTCGCCACCTCCGTGGTCGCGAGTTGGCCGGTGAGTTTCTCGATCAACTTCCCAACGGCGGCAGCTTGCTCGGCGTTCTCGACGAGCGCCCGCGCGATCTCCTCCAGCCGCGACGAGCCCGCCAGCAGTCGGGCGCGTTCGGCGTCGTGGTCGTTCGCGCGCGACTCGGCCTCGTCAACATCGAGGTCGGTCCAGGATTGGAATCCCTCCAGGCGAGCAAGAGCATCGAGCTTGGCCTGCAGCGCATCCCGCTGCCCGTCGAGCCTCGCCAGCTCGGTGATAGCCGTCGCGCGCTCTTGCTCCAGCTCGGCGAGCTCAGTGCGCAGCGCGGCGATCTTTCGTTCGTTGGCCCAGCCGAGGACCCAACGACGGGGGTCGTCGACGCGGTGCCGATCGTCCTTCTCGTGACGTTCGCCGGAGCGCACCTGTCCCTCGCGGGTCACGGCGCGCCGCTGGCTGCGGAACTCCTCGAGGTTTGACGCACATCGGTAGTCGGCCCGCTTTACGAGCTCGTCGACGAGATACTCACGAAAGGGCCCGTCTTTGACCTCGATGCAGTCGGCGAGCAAGAGCCCATCGTGCCTCGGCGATTGGAGGCGAACCCGTTGCCTGGGAACTCGTTCGTAGACGAGCTTGGCTCCCCTTACCTGGCCACCGCGACCGCGAAACGTGAGCCGACGGCTGTTCACCCATCCGGCAACGGCGTCGTAGTGCTGCTGTGGCACCAGCAGTGACAGCGCGAAGCCGCGCAACACTCGTTCCGCGGCGCCCCGCCACTCGGAGTGCTCATCGCTGACGTCAAGGAGCTCGCCAGCATACGGAAGCTCCACAGGCGTCAGCCCAAGGTCTGCGCATAGCTCTGCGCGCACCTCGACCTGCGCGAGGTCCAGGTTGCTGGTGCGTTGCTCGAGGCTCATGAGTTCTTCGGTGATGACGTCGCACTTGCGTTGGAACTCTTTCTCGCGTCCAATCGTGTCGGCGATGGCTGCGTCGAGAACCCGCTTCTCGGCGGTAAGCCGAGGGCGTGCGGTTGCCACCAGAGCGGACAGGGCTGCGAACTCCTCGGCGCCGGCGACCGCTTCCAGTCCGGCGCCGGAGACGGCTGCGTCGAACCGCGCTCGGGCCTGACGACGGCTTTGGGCCTGGGCTCGGGCCTCACTGGCAAGCCGCTCTAGCTCGCCGATGCGGTCCCCACCCGCGTTGGCACGCTCCTCGATGAGGGCGTCGCGTTCATGGTTTAGCTTCTGCTGCTTGGCTTTTGCGGTGTCCTGCTCCTTCCACAAGCTCAAGCCCTCGGTCTCCAGCTGGGCGATCTCGTCGGCAAGCAGATTGGAGCGAAGCTCTGCGATGAAGAGCCGGACGGCGGATCTCTCGCGCTCCCTGGCGTTGCGCTCCGCGAGGCCATCGTCGTACTTCGCCGCGGTCTGCACGACTGGCTCGAGCGCTTCGAGTTGCTCTCGCGCGCGCTTGACGGCGTCGTGAGCCTTTGTCAGGTCTTCGAAATGGGCAATGATGTCGCGAACCCGCTCAGTCGAGTCGCTCGGTTCGAGCATATGGTCACGGACGAAGTCGTTGAGGTTGCCGACGGACTTCATCGAGACGGTCTGGTGGAATAGCTCAAGTGCCTGCTCCGATCGGATTCCGAGCAGCCGGCGCAATGATGTTGCGTACTTCGGGAATTCGTCGAAGAGCTCTGCCCCGCCGGCCCGCAACCGCCTGCGCAGATCCCGCAGGTCCGAGCCGAAGTCGGCGAAGTCCGTCGCGATCGACAGTTCCTTTGTGGCGGTGACGAAGAACCGGTAGGGCTGTCCGGTGCTCTCGCGCTGCTGGAAGACCTGGGCCAGGGTTATCGTCTCGTCGTAGCCTTGGTTGGCGAAGACGCCGAGGACAACGGAGTACGTTCGCTTGTTCTCCCTCAGCCCCTTGGCGCGGGACCGCCCCGTCGCCTCGTTTCGCTCGGACTTGTAGTGGCCTTCAACGTACGAGCGCAGTGTGCGTTCCTTGGCGTCCGCGCCGGCGGCCTTGTTGTAGGCGGCCTTGTGGGATGGCATGAGCAACGTGGTGAGCGCGTCGACGATCGTGGACTTGCCAGAGCCGATGTCGCCGGTGAGCAGCGCGGTCTCAGCGCCAGGACTGAACCGCCAGACGTTGGTGTCGAACGTGCCCCAGTTCAAAACTTCCGCATGCTGCAACCGGTAGCCGGCCCGCGCGTCGTCGCGAGGTTCGGCCGTAGAGATCGCTGCATTACTCATCAGTGGCCACCGATCCGACGTACTCCAGCAGTTTGGCCGCGAAGTCCGAAAGGGTTTGGGCGTCAACGTACGCCTTGAGGATTCGCCGCACCTCCCAATGGTCACGTTGGCCACGTAGCTGCCGGAGGAATCCCAGTTCGGCGGCTTTTTTGATCGTCGTCTCCGCTTGGTCGGCGATCCGTGCGTCGTTCGTCGACTCCGCCTGAAAGAGCCTGAGCATCTCAATGATCTGGTCGGTGGTGAGCACGAGCCGGCCCTCACCGCCCGTGGTCTCGAACTCGACAATTCGCTTGCGCAACAGCACCAGCAGCAGGCTGACGTTATAGGTCAGTGCCCGACGGCGCACCAGCCGCGGCAGGGATTCGTCGCCATCCTCTTCTGGCCTGGACCGAAGATAGGCGTAGCCCTCCCCATCGTCGACGACGACATCCACGCCGATAGCGCCGAAATGGTCACGGACACCGGCGCCCAAGCGTTCCAACGTCATCCAGGTGTCCTCGTCCGACTCGCGGTAGACGACTCCTTGCATGAGCCGGATGATGGCGCTGGCGACTGCGTGCCCGTTGCTCATCGGCGCCGAACCGTAACTATCGGCAGCCTCGCACGCTTGGTGGTGTCCAGGTCGGCGGGGTCGCGGTACTCCAGCAGTGTCTCGCCGCTATCGTCCATGTCGACCAGCACATCGTCGTCGTTGAGTGCGAGGTAGCCGACGATCTCTGCGGCTCCCTGCTCGATGGGATGTAGCGCAATGACATCGGACAACAGGGCCGAGGTGGTTTCGGGTAGGACAGTCCGGATGATCTCGGCCAGGCGAGCTTGGTCGACGAACGTCTGGGTGAAGAGAAGATCAGAGTCGACCTCCTCGGTCTCCGCTGGGATGTGGCTTTCGACGGCGACCGCTGCGGGCGGTTGGTAGAGCGGGCGCTCGAACGGCAGCGCGATCTCGATGCCCGGCTGGTCGACCTCAAGTCCGAGGCCCGGAGGGTGGTCGCGGAGTTCCAGTGCCGCGCTCTCCACCGCCCGGACCAGGTCCAGAACGCGCCGGTTCTCCAGCCACACCTGATCGTCGAGGAAGCGGCGCAGTTGTTCGGATATCTGCCGCACGGTGCGCTGCGCTCGATCGGCAGCTTCAGACCAGTCATGGTGGATACCACGAATCCGCTGATCAGTCTCGATGGCGTCGAGCGTGGCCACCTTGGCGACAAGCTCGGCGAGCTCGACTTGACGCGTATCGGACAGCAAGAAATCGTAGAACGACTGGAAGCTACGACCTTGGTCCGAGCCCGCAATCTCGGAGCGGCTACCAACCAGCTCGGCAAGCAGTTCACCCTTGGATCCGTCCCAAGCTGCGATCTTCTCTCGCGCAGCCCGATCCAGGAGCCGGAAGTTCTCCTCGACCTCGCGGAAGTCCGAGAGCAGCTCCCGCGCCGTCGCGGACAGCTGTTGGTAGCGGTCGCGCACACCAGTGGCGTCCAGCACCGTGACGATGCCGGCCTCTACGGACGCAATCTCGGCGTCGAGTTCTCTGCGACGGCGGTGCAATTCGGCCAGTCGGACGTCGGGTTCGGCTTCAGTTCCGTGCACGATCTGTCGCAGCAATTCGATCACAGTGTGCAGCCTGGATTCGGTTCCCACGAACGATCTGCCCTTGAGGGTCATGACCCATGCATAGGCCTTCTCGAATGCCGGTGTGACTTCGTAGTGGACTTCATCGTCGCCGGGCGGGTAGAACCGCCGGAGGTACCCGGCGTCTGCTGATGCCCAGTCCTCCAAATACGACCGCGCATCCTTGGGAAACCGTTCCTGGCCCTTTTCAGTAGGTATCTCGGTGTTCAGCGCATACAGGTGGTCGTCCAACGTGGTCGCGACTTCGCTTGCTGAGCACGCGCCACGGTTGCCCTCGACGAAGAACTCCCCAAGGAACGAGAGAATCAGAGTCGAGTTTCCGGCCCGCAGCAACCGCCAAGCCGGGTGCCGCTCACGCAGCGTGTCGATCGTTGCGTACTCCATCAGGGCAGACTAGGGAATACCGCCGACAGAATCTCGCCTCACCACCAAGATTACGTACACAACTGCGGGCAGGGGTTTCGCGTCGTGACCACGTCAACTCGAATCGACTCAGGCCGGGGCTCCGAAAGAATCCCGGCCACTGACCGCACCATGCGCCTCGTGAATCACATTGACCCCATCGCTCCCGGTCACACCTAGTTTTTCCGCCGACACGGCCCCTCCACGGCCCAGAGTTGTCGTCGCCGTGCCCTATGTTGAGGCGTCCAGACCAACGCACTGAACAGAGGAACGCACGTGCACGACGACAACGCGGGGATGTCCGCGGTCGACCTGCTCGAGCTCAACCGCGACCTGCAAGGTTCCCGCGCGATCCGCCTGCTCGCGGCCACCAACATCAGCCTCTACGCGACGCTCATGGAACGCCACCTCGGCGACGGCGCCGTCTCGGAGACCGAGCTCGTCGTGCGGCTCGAACGCGACCTCGAGGATCTCGACGACGCCCAGTCCGGCCTCGCGCTGATCAAGTCCTGGGCCAGCCAGGGCTGGCTGCACCGTATCGCGGAGACCAGAGCCGAACGTTCCGAACGCAACGTCTGCTACCTCACCCAGGACGCCCGCCGCGCCCTCGACTTTCTCCGCGGCATGCGCCGCCAGGACACCATCGCCACCGGGGGCTCCATCACCGGCATCGCTGCGCGCCTCAAGCAGGTGGCCGTCAAGGTCGATCACGACCCCGCCCGCATCCGCAAGCACATCGAAGCCGAAATCGCGGCACTGCACGAAGAACTCGACGATCTCGACGCCGGCCAGCGCCCCCAACCCGATGTCACCGACTGCTATGACGAGGCCCGCGCCATCGCCCTGCAGATGGAACGTCTGATCACCGACATCGGCCAGTACGGAACCTTGATCGAGCAGGCCACCGCCGCGCTCGACGAACCCATCGACACCAACCTCGAGTACCGCGACCGCCAGCGCCAGATGTACACCGACTACCAGACCGCCTGGGACTCCCAGGGCCGCGACTCCCACCGCGCCTTCCTGCGCATGATCAACGACCCCGACCAGCGCGCCGAGTTCGAGGCCGACGTCGCCGCCGTCGCCGAGGCCCTGCCCGCACTCGACCCCGCGCTGCGCAAGGTGATGGCCGGCTTCTTCGAACTCGTCGGCCACCAGATCGACGAAGTCGAGCGCATCCAGCAGCGCTGCGCCCAGCGCGTCAAGCGCTTCACCGCCTTCGGCACCATGGAGCAGAGCCGCGGCGTCGCCCGCCAACTCAACGAGGCCATCGGCGCTGCCCGTGCCCTGCTCAAGTCCTCGTTCACCGACTCCCGCCTGGACATCGAGGTCCCGCTGGCCCGCCACGCCATCAGTTCCGTTGGCGCCCTTGGCTTCAAGATCGGCGACCTGTCCAATCCCAAGCCCGCCGTGCACGGCGACACCGAGGTCGATCTCACCAGCTTCGCCGCCCTGACCACCCAGGTCGACGCGCCCGCCATGTCCGACATGCTCAACGACGCCATCGCAGGAGGGCCGGTGTCCCTGCCCGAGGTAATCGACATGCTCGCGCGTGCCAATCAGGGGCCTTACCTCGGTCACGTCATCGTGCTGTGGTCCTGGGCACTAAAACAACCGGCAGCAGCCACCTCCGCGGAGGCCGTGACAGTTCGCTTCCGTTCCCTCGACGGTCGCGACCGCGAAATGGCCGTCCCCTGTTTGACTTTCACGGAAACCATCGCTGGAGCTAGCACGTGACCCCCCAAGAAACAGAAGTTGACATCGACTTCTCCTCGCTGCCGCAGGTCGACCAAGAGACCGCCCGCCCGTCCGTTGCGCGCAGGCCGCGGTTCGACGGCGACGTCTCCGAGCTGCCCGACCGTGCGTGCTGGGCCCTGCAGCAGCTCCTCACGCGCCGCTACATCAGCGCCGAGGCCGACGCCGACATCTACAGCTGGGTCATCGAGTACCGCAAGGAGCTGTCGGTCCGGCTGTCCGAACTCGACCTGCTGCTGCGCATCGTCGATACCACCGACGTCGCGTTCGTCGAGCAGGCCCGCTACGAATCCGCAAGGGGCATCAAGCTTCTGCGCCGTGAACCGCTCGGCACCTACGACTCGATCCTCGCCCTGCACCTCGCGCAGATGATGCGCGCCTCAGGCGGGCAGAGCGTGTTGATCAGTCGCGAGGAGATGCACGGCCTGTTCTCCGGCGTGCTCAACGAGACCGACCGCGACGCCGTCGGCTTCGCCGCCCGCATCGACGCCGCCATCGCCCGGCTCAACGGCCTCGAGATCCTCCGCAAGACCCGCGACGACGAGGACAGCTACACCATCAGCACCGTGATCACCGCCATCATGACCGCGTCGGTGATCACCGAACTTCAGCAGCAGTTCGAACAGCTACTGAACGGCGGCGCTCCCGAGGACCAGAACGAAGGGGTCGACCTTGACTGAGCAGTTCCACCTCTCGCGGCTGCAGGTCATCAACTGGGGCGTGTTCGACGGGTATCACTCCATCCCGTTCAGCAGCGGCGGGGCGCTGATCGCCGGCGCCTCCGGCAGCGGCAAATCCTCACTGCTGGACGCGATTTCGCTTGGCTTCCTGCCGTTCAACCGGCGCAACTTCAACGCTTCGGGTGACAACACCGCCGCCGGCTCCAGCGCGGGCCGCCGCACCGTCGACAAGTACGTCCGCGGCGCGTGGGGACAGCGCAGCGACGGTGGCACCAGCCGGGTGATGTACCTGCGCGGCGACGGCAGTGCGTGGTCGGCCGTCGCGGTCACCTACGCCAGCGACTCCGGTCGCACCGTGACCGGCGTGGTGCTCAAGTGGCTGACCGGCGAGTCGCGCAACGACTCCTCGAGCCGGTTCATCCTCGGCGACGGCGACCTCGACATCGAGGAGGTCTGCAATCGCTGGGCGGCGGGCCGCTTCGACGCAGGCGTGTTCAAGGAAGACTGGCGGTTCTCCACCAAGGTCGAGTCGCAGTACCTCGCGCAGCTGTACGCCACCATCGGCATCCGCGCCTCCGACGCCGCCCAGCAGCTCCTCGGCAAGGCCAAGTCGCTGAAAAGCGTTGGTGGACTTGAGCAGTTCGTCCGCGAGTTCATGCTCGACGAACCCGACAGCCTGGCCCGGCTGCCCGAGGCGCTCAAGCAGATCGACCCGCTGGTCGAGGCCCGCGAACTGCTCGCCGTCGCGCAGAAGAAGCGCAAGATCCTCGGCGACATCGAGCAGATCCAGCACCGGTACGCCTCCGAATCCTCCGACCTCGGCATCATCGACCTGGTCGACGCGCCGATGGTGCGGGCGTACACCGACCACGTCCGCGTTGAGCAGATCCCTGGTCAGATTTCTACGCTCGACGGCACCATCGATCAGCTCGAGAACGAGTACGAAGACGTCACCCGATCACTGAATCTGGCCAAGGCCGAAGCGGATTCGCTCAACGCGCAGATCAGCGGAACCAGCGCGAACATCGCCCCGCTGCAGTCGCAGGTGACCGCCGCCGAGACCGAGGCCGAGCAGGTGGAGCGCCGTCGCGCCGCCTACGAAGACCTGCTCACCGCCCAGGACGTCGAGATCCCGGACACCTCCGACGAGTTCTGGAACCTGCGTGAGGAACTGCTCACCCAGGCCACCGAACTGCTCGCCAAGGTCGAACGCAACCGGGAGGCGTCCACCGACGCCGAGTATGCGCAGAAGTCCGCCCGCATCGCCCGCGACGACGCCGCCAAGGAGCTCAAGCGCGTCGAACACGTCGGCTCGGCACTGCCAGAATTCGCGCTGTTGATGCGCGACCACATCTGCGCCGAGGTGGGCGCCGACGTCGCCGAGCTGCCCTACATCGCTGAACTCCTTGACCTCAAGCCCGACCAGACCCGCTGGCGACTCGCAGTGGAGAAGGTGCTCCGCGGTGCGGGCTTGCGACTGCTGGTGCCCGATCAGCACTGGGAGAAGGTGCTGCGGTTCGTCAACGAAACCGACATGCGCGGCCGGCTGCAACTGCATCACGTCCGCGCGAAGCTCCTCGGCGCCGAACCCGTCGATCCCGAGCCGAACACGTTGGCGGGCAAGCTGTTCGCCGTCGATCCCAAGCACCCGTGCGCCGCGGAGGCCGTCGACGTCATCACGGCAGCAGGCGACCACGTCTGCGTCGACACCCCCGACGTGTTCGCCCGGTTCCGCCGCGCGGTGACCGATGCCGGGCTGTACAAGGACTCCGACCGGCTGGCCATCAAGGACGACCGGCGACCGGTCAAGCAGTCCGAATACCTGTACCAGGGCGACGTGTCGGCCAAGATCAACGCCCTGACCCTCGAACTCGCGTCGGCCGAGGAGATCTACCAGAAGGCCCGCCGCGCCGCCGACGACATCGCCGCGCAGCGCCAGCAGTGGCGCGACCGTGCCGCCACCTGCAAGGCGATCTGCGAGCAGTACCCGCAGTGGAGCCAGATCGACACCGAGACCGCCGACGGGCACGCCGACCGGTTGCGCGAGCAGTACGAGCTGTTGATGGCCGACAACCCCGACCTCGAGGCCCTCAACGCGCGCGCCGACGAATGCTGGTCGCAGATCCAGAAATTCATGACCCGCCGCGGCGCGATTCAGACCCGACGCGACGCCCTCGACGATCGTCGCACCCGGCTGATGGACCTGCAGGAGCGGCTGTCCCCCGCGTTCGTCTCGGAGCCGCTGACGGAGCTGCTGCACCGCTACGCCGCTGCGCTTCCGGTGTCACTCGAGCTGCTCGACCCCGAACCGCACCGCGACGCGCTGTTCACCGCCATCAAGAAGGAACGCGAACAACTGCGCGAGAGCCGTCGCCGCTCCTACGACGAACTCGCCCGCATCCTCAACACGTTCGACACGTCGTTCCCCGACGCGATCCCGAACGACTCGGACGATTTCGACGAGCGGGTCCACGACTACGTCGCGATGTGTAGGCACATCGACGAGCGTGAACTGCCCGAGGCGTACGACCGGATGATGCGGCTGGTGACCGAGCAGGCGCCCGACGCGATCCTGACGCTGCACCGCGTCGCCGAGCAGGAGACCCGACGCATCGCCGAGCAGATCGACCGCGTCAACACGGGTTTGGGCTCGGTGGAGTTCAACCGCGGCACCCGACTCACGCTGCGGGCCACGCCGCGGCAGCTGACCGCGGTGTCCGAGCTCACCGAGATCGTGCGGTCCATTTCGCGGCGCATCGCCGAGGTCGGGCTTGGCGACAAGCAGGCGATCCTCGACCAGTACGCCGACATCCTGCGGCTGCGCAATCGGCTGGCGTCCACCGCACCCGAGGACAAAGCGTGGACGCGTGACGCGCTGGACGTGCGCAACCGGTTCACCTTCGACTGCGCGGAGTGGGACGTCAGCAGCGAGGAACTCATCCGCACGCACAGCAATGCCGGCGACAACTCCGGCGGCGAGCAGGAGAAGCTGATGGCGTTCTGCCTCGCGGGCGCGCTGAGCTTCAACCTGGCCAGCCCCGAAAGCGAAGACAACACCCCGGTTTTCGCGCAGCTGATGCTCGACGAGGCGTTCTCCAAGTCCGACCCGCAGTTCGCCCAGCAGGCGCTGCAGGCGTTCCGCAAGTTCGGCTTCCAGCTGGTGATCGTCGCGACCGTGCAGAACGCCACCACCATCCAGCCCTACATCGACAGCGTGGTGATGGTGTCCAAGACCGAGGCCACGGGCCGCAACGCCCGCCCAGTCGCATCGGTATCGAGCAGAACGATCTCGGAGTTCACCACGCTGCGTCACGAGATGCGCGCGGCGGATCGGGTGCCGGCCGGGGTCTGAGCAGGTCGCAGGAGGCGTGGGTGGACATTCAGGCGTCGTCGCGCCCACAATCACACCGTGGTTGCCAAAGGTTCTCACGTGCTTCGCATCGATGCGCCGCTGATCACCCGCTTGACTCCGCACCTGCCCGAGTTGGCCGCGGAACTTCTCGATGCCGCTTTGAACACTGCGCCTGCCATGGCCCGTACCATTCCCGACGGTCACTTCTACGAAGAGGTCGCCACGGTAATCGCCTCGAGCGTTTCCGGATTCCTGCAAGCCATCGCAGAAGAGCGGCCACTCACGACCGCTGAGATCGCCGAGCTCGCCGGCCCCGTCACCGAACGGCACGCCGAAGATGGGATACCGCTGGCCACCTTGATGGTGGCACTGCACGGCGGTGTAGAGCACCTCTTGAATATCGTCGCGTCCCTGACGACCCCCGACGACGTCGACGACCTGGTCGCCTTCACCCTCAGGCTCATCGACTTGCTCAAGCTGACGACTGTGGTGATCGCCGAAACGTATGCCGATACGGTGCAATCGCTATATTCGGCAGAGTTCGAAGCCAATCAGAACATCTGCAAGGCATTGCTCAGGGGCGACGCGGTCGACGACGCGGTCGCCGGTGCGAAGGTGTCACTGGCCGACTCCTATCAGGTTGTTGCCCTTCAGGTCGGGTCAGGCGCGCAGCCGACCAACACCGGTGAGGTGTTGGTCGCGCGGCGGCGTGCGCGCTGGGCGCGGCGCGTACTCGATGACCTCGTGGGGTGGACCGTGCTCCACACGTTCGACGGTTGTCGCGGCATCGTCCTCGTTCCGAACTCCGGAGAACACGACGGCACCGTGCCCAGCGTGGAGGAGTTGGTACACGCGATCCAGGACCGGCTCAAGGCAGATATCTACGCGGGCACGTGCCGTGCCGAGGAACGGGCCGCGATACCGACGGCCGCCGACGACAGTCGCGCGCTGGCAGAGCTCGCCCAACGTCTCGCCAAGCCGCCCGGCGTGTACGCCACGGAGAACCTGCTGCTCGAGTTCCAGCTGACCAGACCTAGTCAGGTCAGAGACCAGATTCTGGCCAAGCTGACACCGCTGGAGGCACAGCCGCACCTGATGGAGGCATTGACGACCCACATCAAGCATGGCGTCGACCGCAAATTGGCCGCTGCCGAGCTCTTCGTTCACCCCAACACGTTGAGCTATCGCCTGCGGCGGATCGGCGAACTGACCGGTATCGATCCCACAACCCCTGATGGCTCAAGACTTTTCGCGGCCGCCCTCACCATCCGCAACTTGGAGTCCTGACGGGTTTCACGCAAACGGTGGTGGGACCTTACAGCGCACCCGATGACAGCATCCCCAACGCATGAAAACGGCCCCCTCCGGTGCCGTTTCGCCTAGTAGCGGGGACAGAATTCGAACCTGCGACCTCTGGGTTATGGGCTGCGTTCCGTGCGCTTTAGCGGTGATGCCGGGTCGCATATACGCTGCTCAGTGGCGGTAGGCAGTCGCAGCCATTGCGCCGGATTGCACCGTTGCAAGCCCTTTTTCGCCTACGGCAACGGCTTCATCGGCCATGTCCTGCAGCGGAATTCCCCGACCGACGGTGGCGAGCATGATGCTCGAGACACCGCGGAAGAGCGCACGCTAAGCCAATCCAGGTCCAGGAGACGACGGTGTAGACCCATTCCCAGGGGCGGACGTGGGTTGTTGCGAGCCATCCGTCGGCAACTGCGAGAGGGACGGTGCCGACGGAACAGACTCTGGCGGCTGAAGTCCATACCCCGACTGCGGGCCGGGCGGTGGGCCATAGACCGGCGACTGCGGGCCGGGCGGTGGGCCATAGACCGGCGGCTGCGGGCCGTACACCGGGATCTGCGAGCCGTAGCCGGGCACCGACTGGGCCGACCCCGCCAGAAGCGCGGCCGCAACGAAGGCCGCAGCCTGGTCGGTGTACTCGGGGACATAGCCCTGCGTGTGCCCGCTCCAAGCGTTGCCCGGACCTGCGTGACAAATCGGGTCGCTGGGGTTGCACAGGTCGATCGCCTTGGCACTGAGCGGCGAATTCTGGGTCGGTGGCGGTCCGTCGGTGCGGTCGGCCACATTTCCGAAAGTAGCAACCGCCGCAATGTTTTTCATGTACTCAGGTGGTAGAGGATCGCCCCAGTTGATACCGGAGAAACCGGCCACGATGTTGACCACACTCGCACCTTGCGAGTAACCACCCAAGACGATCTTGGTGTTGGGACACGCAGACGCGGTGGATTTGATGTGGGAAATCGCGTCTTTGGCGCCATCGCCGCCGTGCCGCTGAGTGATGGTGGCTTTGTAGTTCACCGCGTAGGCCCTGATGTTCAGGCCGTCGGTCTGCTGGCGTAGCGAATCGACGAGGGCATCGCCGACCCGGCCCATACCGGGTGGCTCGTCGGTGCCACGAGCGAAGACCACCTCGGCGTCGGGACAATCGTCGGCAGATGCCACAGCCGCAATGTCGGGGATGACGATCGGAGCCGAGAGGGCCAGTAGCGCCGACGCGCCCAGGCCGACCCAGCGAAGCGCCGCCCGCGCACTGACGGCGCGGCAGCTACGTACGCGGTGGATCGACATCCTGGAATCATACTCGGAGGCCGAGCGAATTAGGCTCCTGCGACCTGCGGATGGACTCCATGCGGGTGCCGACATACAGATCCCATGCTCGGCGATACCGATGTCCAGCAAAACCCTGCGTCGAATGTTGGCGACCGAGCACAGGCGACCCCGTCGACGTCGTCACGCCGGACGTCCCCGCCACTAGAGCCATCGCGTGACCCGTCACGACAACGATTCAACCGCCGCTATCGACTCGGCTGCCAAACCTAGCGAGGACGGTGACGTTCCCGATCGAACGTCACCGTTGGCCGCCCTCGGTTTGGCTCCCAGACCGTCTAGACCGCCACCATGGTGCCGACCGACACGCACGGTGCCAGCGTCCCGCAGAACCCGACAGCAATGGCTGGAGTTCGATACGCATCCGCGCGGAACCAGCAGTTCAACCGACGCTCAGCGCGGGTCCAACGGTCGGCGCGATCAGCATGCCTCGGAGATTCGGCAGGCCCGCGGCGACTTGACGCAATTCGCGCGCCGCCAGACTTCGGTCAGGTCCGGCCAATGTGACGACATCCAGACGGCAATACATCGCCAAATTCACTGGCTTCGGTGTCAGCGGTCACGTAATTCCCCCAGCTTGAGGGGGTGTCCGTCACGGAATTCCCCCACCTCGTCTGTCACGTAATTCCCCCACCCGGGGCGGTGTGGCAGCCGGTTGTGGGCCTCGCACACAGGTTCGCTCGAACTCACGGATCGACTCGTGAGGAAGGGCGCCGATGGCGAGGAGAAGTTTCGACGTGTTCGACCTGATTGAGTTGTTCACCCATTGGCATGCGGGTCGGTCCCAGCGCCAGCTCGCGGAGAGTCTGGGCATCGACCGCAAGACAATCGCGAAGTATCTGGCGCCGGCGATCGCTGAGTCGCTGACTCCCGGCGGAGAGCCGGTCACCGAGACGGCGTGGGCCGCCCACATTGGCCGGTGGTTTCCCGAGATCGCCGACCCTGGTCTGCGGGCCACGACCTGGCCGGGTATCGAGGTGCACCGCGATCGGATCCGTGACTGGCTCAAGGCCGAGGTGAGTGCGGCGACCGTGGCGCAGCGGCTGCGCGACGACCATGGCGTTGCAGCGTCGGAATCCTCGGTGCGGAGATGGATTTCGGCGAACCTGTCCGAGGAGGCGACACGGGAGAGAGTGACCGTGGCACGCGGGCTGGTGCCGGCGGGCAGCGAAGCGCAGATCGACTACGGCCGCCTCGGGATGTGGTTCGATCCGGTCAGTGGTCGACGCGTCGCGGTGTGGGCGTTCGTGATGGTGCTGGCTCATTCGCGGCACATGTTCGTTCAACCGGTCCTGAGAATGCACCAATCCTCCTGGTGTGCTTCGCATGTGGCGGCGTTCGAGTTCTTCGGCGGTGTCCCGGCCAGGCTGGTCCCGGACAACCTGAAGACCGGTGTGGACCGTCCGGACCTGTATGACCCGAGGATCAACCGGTCGTATGCGGAGCTGGCCGCGCATTACGGCTGCCTCGTAGACCCGGCCCGGTCACGGAAGCCTCGTGATAAGGCGCAGGTCGAGCGGCCGATGCCGTATATCCGGGACAGCTTCTGGCGGGGCCGGGAGTTCACCAGCCTGGCGCAGATGCAGGCCGATGCGGTCAGCTGGTGTGAGCAGGTTGCCGGTCGGCGGTCGTGCCGGCCGCTGGACGGCGCCGCGCCGGCCGCGGTGTTCGCCGCTGCCGAGGCCGGCGAGCTGGCGCCGCTGCCGAAGTCCCCGTTCGTGCTCGCTGAGTGGTCACGGTGCAAGGTCGGCCCTGACATCCATGCCAAGGTCGGCAAGAGCCTGTACTCGGTGCCGTGGAAGCACATGGGCAAGACTCTTGACGCCCGCTCGACCGCCACGATGGTCCAGCTGTTCTGCGGTGGTGAGCTGGTCAAGACGCATGTGCGCAAACCGCAGGGCAAGCAGACCG
>Ga0137412_10001723_pt1 | contig 17146 bp, 17 predicted proteins | sample CZODoug2_1_16fun_FD_122160 | JGI IMG/M metagenome (GOLD analysis project Ga0137412, IMG submission 122160) | Vadose zone soil fungal communities from Angelo Coast Range Reserve, California, USA - CZODoug2_1_16fungal (Hybrid Assembly) | ecosystem: Environmental > Terrestrial > Soil > Vadose zone...
GCCGCCACCACTCTGCTGACTCGAATCATGTCCTGACGATCTCGTGAAGGGGACCAGTGCGCAGAGGGTATCTCGCGGGGGTTGCGAGCGGGCCGCGTCGCGGGGTACCGGGGCCGCAACCGGGCCGGGCGGTTACCCGAAACTTCCGCCGCCAAACCATGGCGACAGTGTTGCCCAGGACACAGTTACGGACTGAAAAGCCGTTCTTACCAGAGTATTAGACGCAGCTCCCCGAGGCCTTAGATTTGCGCCCTACGTTCGGAATCGAGGTTCGCACCGAGCGGATCATCGAAATGAGGCTTCCCATGACTACCACCTTCCGGTACGGAAACCCCGCCTTCGATTGCGACGGCGCTCAGATCCATGCGCATTGTCGTCAACTGGCCACCGTGGTGGGCGTCAGCGGCGCCATCCACCCGGACAACCTCGACCGCCTCACCGCGTACGCGAGCCGCTTCATCCTCGGCGACAAGCCCTTCGTGCTCGATCTTTCCGGAGTCCGTTCGCTTCACGGCGACAACGGTTCACTGCTGGACGCCGTCGACGAGCGCTGCGGCGCCACTGGCGTCGAGTGGGCACTGGTGGCGTGCGACGAGGTCGTCGACGCACTCGGCCTGACCGACGACGACCCGGTCACCATCGCGAGCTCGCTGCCCATTGCGCTCAATCACTTCGCCGACGAGATCGGTGCCCGCCGCCGGTTGCTGCTGCCGATGCTCGGCAAGACTGCCTGACCCCGACTACGACAGCACGCCGCGCAACACCAACAGCGCCAGTTCCCGCGCGGCGCTTTCGGTGTCCTTGACCCGGCGCACGCACACCGCGTACCAGGCGCCGCCGGCGATCACGTCCAGGACGGTGTCCGCGCTGACGACCGATCGTGCTATGCCGTTGGCCACCTCATCGTCGAGCCTCGCGGCGAGTCGGCCGCGCACGGTGGCCTCGAGTCGGTCGCTGAGCACCCGGCGCATCCGGCGGTCCGAGCGAAGGTCGACGAGCAGGCCGGGTATCGACTCGCGCACCACGGGGTCGCCGTACATGGCGATGGCGCCATGGCAGAGCCGCGTGATCTCGGCGACGAAGTCGTCGGCGGGCACACCGGGGCCGACGTCAGGGAACGCCGCTTCGTGCACGAGCTGCGCCTTCGAGGCCCACCTGCGGTAGATGGCCGGCCTGCTGACACCGGCGGTGGTGGCGATGAGGTCGATGGTGGTCGCCGAGTATCCCCGCTCCACCAGCAGGCGACGGGTGGCCTCCAGCACCGAGGCGTCGATCGACGGATCTCGGCGCGACCCCTGGCGGCGGTGCCGCGGCGTCGCCGAACTCGTCGCCACGTTCGCTCCCTCAACTCTCGATTAGTCGTTACAGTGTGTCACAACAAAGGCTCGTGTGGCGCAGGACGAGGGAGGCATTCGGATGACCAGCGGATCCACCAGGCAGTTGGCGGGCATCGGTGAGGACGGCCTGCACCTCTACACGTGCCCACTGTGTGAAGCCATGTGCGGATTGGAGATTCAGGTCGCCGACGGCAAGGTCGCCGGTATCCGTGGCAACCGCGAGGACACCTGGAGCGCCGGCCACATCTGTCCGAAGGGCGCCACGCTCGGCGCGGTGCATCAGGACCCCGACCGCATCCGCCAGCCGATGATCAAGGTCGACGGAGAGTGGCAGGAGGTCACCTGGGACGCGGCATTCAGGCGGTGCACGGAACTGCTGGCCCCGGTGATCGAGAAGTACGGGATCGGCGCAGTGACCGCCTACACCGGGAACCCGCTTGCGCATTCGTTCTCGCTGGCGCGTTACGCCGGTGTGCTGCTTGGCATGTCGGGGATGCCGATGACCTACTCGCCCGGCACCATCGATCAGTGGCCGAAGAACCTGTCGTCGCATCTGATGTACGGCGGGTGGTGGCTGTTCCCGGTGCCCGACATCCAGCGCACCGACCTGTTGGTCGTGATGGGCGCCAACCCCGCGGCGTCCCAGGGTTCGCTGTTGGCCGCGCCCGACGTGATGGGCATCATCGACGGAATCCGCAAGCGCGGCAAGGTGATCGTCATCGATCCGGTCCGTACCGCCACTGCCGCGCGCGCCGACGAATGGCTGCCCATCACCCCGGGAACGGATGCGGCGCTGCTGCTGGCCGTCGTGCACACGCTGTTCGACGAAGACCTGGTATCGCTCGGCGCCGTCGAGCCCTATATCGACGGCCTTTCGCGGATGCAGGAGGTGGCCGCCGACTGGTCACCGGAACGCGTGGCCGAGGCCACCGGCATCACCGCGCAGCGGATCAGAGAACTGGCCCGCACATTGGCCAGCACGCCGCGGGCAGCGGTGTACGGCCGAATCGGCTTGTGCAACCAGGAATTCGGCAGCCTGGCCAGCTGGCTCGTGGACGTCGTCAACATCCTGACGGCCCACTTCGACGCCCCTGGCGGGCTGATGTTCCCAAGGGCTGCGGCATGGTCGATCACCGTGCAGCCGCAGCCGGGCCTCGAGGACGGGCTCGCCGAATTCGGCCGGTTCCGCACCCGCGTCCGCGGCGCCAAGGAAGTGCTGGGTCAAGTACCGGTGTCCTGCATGGCCGAGGAGATCGCGACGCCGGGGGAGGGCCAGATCAAGGCGCTCATCACCGTCGCGGGCAACCCGGTGCTGTCCACGCCACGCGGCGACAAGCTCGACGAGGCGCTGCCCCAGTTGGAGGCGATGATCTCCGTCGACCTCTGGCTCAATGAGACCACCAGGCACGCCGACGTGATCCTGCCGGGCCTCTCGCCGCTGGAACAGCCGCACCACGACGACCTGATCCTGAACTTCGCGGTGAACAGCTTCGCGAACTACTCGCCGCCGGTGTTCCACGCCGAGGCCGGCCGCCCCGAGGAGTGGGAGATCCTGATCCGGCTCACGGGGTTGTGCACGGGAACCCCCGCCGAGGACGTCGACGTGGCCGCGATCGATGACGGGTTCTTCGACTACATGGCGTTCACCCAGGGGCTCGACGGCGCGCAGATCCGGGCCAACTACGAGCATGGCGGCCCCGAACGCGTACTGGACCTGACCCTGCGCACCGGCCCATTCGGCGACCGTTACGGCGAGAACCCAGACGGCCTGACCCTGGAGAAGCTGAAGGCTCGACCCGACGGGATCAACTACGGGCCGATGGTCCCGCAACTGCCGGGCGTTCTTGGCACCGCCGACGGCAAGGTGCGCCTTGCCCCGCAGTACCTGCTCGACGACCTGCCGAGGCTGGCCGCGCGCCTCGACCGCGAGCCCGACGAGTTGGTTCTGGTCAGTCGCAGGCACCTGCGGTCCAACAACTCCTGGCTGCACAACGTCGCGCCGCTGATGAAGGGCAGGGAGCGATGCACGCTGCTGATGCACCGCGACGACGCCGGCCGGCGCGGCGTGGCCAACGGCGACGTCGTCACCGTCACGTCGTCGGCGGGCCGAATCGACGTACCGGTGGAGGTGACCGACGCCATCAAGCCCGGGGTGGTGTCGATGCCCCACGGCTGGGGCCACGGCAAGCCCGGCACCCGGATGGCGGTCGCCAACGACTCGCCTGGAGTCAACACCAATGTGCTGTCGCCGCCGGAGTTCCTCGACGAGCCGTCCGGAAACGGGGCGCTCAACGGCATCCCGGTGACCGTGGCCGCGGCGGGCGCCTGATAGAGATTCGGGATGGGAAAGAACGAGCGCTCCAAGATCGTCATGGGCGACGACGAGATCGTCGACTTCATCGATCACAGCCGCACCGCGACCATGGCCACCGTCGGCCCGAACGGGCGACCGCATCTGATCGCGATGTGGTACGCCGTCCTCGACGGCGAGGTCTGGTTCGAGACCAAGGCCAAGTCGCAGAAGGCGGTCAACCTCCGCCGCGACCCCACGATCACGGTGATGATCGAGGACGGGAAGACCTACGACACGCTGCGTGGAGTGTCGATCGACGGTCAGGCCGAGATCGTCGACAGCGACCCGGAACTGCTTCTGCGCGTGGGGATCAGCGTGTGGGAGCGCTACACCGGTCCGTACAGCGAGGACATGAAGCCGTTCGTCGACCAGATGATGAACAACCGGATCGCGGTGCGGGTCGTGCCGACCCGGCTGCGCAGCTGGGACCACCGCAAGCTCGGGATGCCCGAGATGCCGGTGTCCGGGTCGACCGCACAGTACCTGACCTAAGCGCTCAGCCAGCCGTCCCAGGAGTGAAACCGGGGTTGGCCAGGGCCGTGGCGGTCGCCGCGCCGATCAGTCCATGGCGATCGAACATCGCCGCCGTTCCGGTGGCCACTCCGCCATGGCTGGAGTGCGTCAAGGCCGCCAACCCGATGTCGGGTCCGTCGGGCACCCTGCTCAGCGTCACCGTGTAGTCGGCATTGATGAAGTACAGCCCGTCAGTGCCGAAGTGGGTGAGGGAACTGGCCACGTCACCGGCCATCGCGGCACGGGTGAACACCGACGTGGGCTCGCCGTCGATGAGTGGCTTGACGTGGCGCACCCAGACGAACTTCGGTCCGTCGTGCTGCCATTGGTTCAGGTCGAAGCTGAAGTTGGCGACGTCGGGGTGCTTTCCGTAGGTCCAGATCAGCATCGTCGCGTCGTCGACGGGACCGTCGGGTTCGGCCGGGAACGGCGGCATGGCCACCGGCGACGTCCACACCGTGCCCGGCGGCTGGTCGCCCTTGCGGAGGAAGAGCCCGCTCGCCTTGGCCACCACGGTGTCGGTGCCGGACTGCGTCATCTCCGCCTCGACGAGCACGAGCCGTCGGCCTCGACGGACGATTGCGGTGCTGATCCGGACGGGTGTCATCGCGGCGGGGCGCAGCAGATCGACGGTCAGCCTCGCGGGCTGCAGATCGGGGTCGTCGACCGCACGCTCGATGGCATGGCCGAGGATGCCACCGACGAGGACACCGCTCATGAACGATCCCCACGGCCCCCTTGCGATGGCGGTGGGGACGAAATCGGCGCCGTCGCGCAGGAAGTACGCCGGAGGCAGGTCGGTGGTCATCGCAACCGACGATATCGGCGGGCGTTACCCCAGCTCGAGGCGGTTGCCGAGCAACCCCCTAGCGGCTGGAAGAAACCAGCACGGCGGATTGCTCGGTGTGTCCTCCGAATTGCCGTTGCGCCGCTGCGACGCTTTCGGCCTGCGGGAGGTCTTCAGCGTGGCAGGCGCGAAGTACGCGTCGCACTGCCGCGCTGGCGACCAGTTGCCAGCGGGTGCGGTCGCAGCACAGGTCGATCCTTCGGAGGGCGGAGAGACCCGAGGCACCGAAGAACCCCACCCCGCTCAGGTCGAGGACGAGTGTCCCGGCAATGCCGAGGTGCCGTTCAACGTAACCCGTCAAGTAGATGCCATTGCTCGCGTCAACCTCGCCGCGGACCGAAACCACGACCAGATTCGCAGTAGCCGTTGCGCTCGCTTCTGCCCGACCCCACCGCTCGACTTCACCGACATGGATCGGATCCGGTCGGTAGAGGCGGCACGTACCGCTTGGCGCCATCATCATCTCCTCGGGATTGGGGGGCGAGGGTGATTCTGTTCGGCTTGTCTTGCGCGCATGATCGGTCGCCGTGAGCTCGACGTAGGGCGAAGATACAACGCAATTCGCAGCTCGTGGGGGTATTCGCACGACGGAAAATTCTCTTACCGCCGCGTTGAAACGCGCGCGAGATTGCCCGCAGAACCGTTTGCGCTGCTGAAGCGGGACGAGCCGCGACGGATTTCGTTGCCGGTGCCGTACGCGGCAAATATGCGCCCAAGGAGAACGGGCGTGTCCCGTGCGTTACTCCCGCGGCCGCTCACGGGCGTGGCCGCAGCCTGCCGTTCGGAAGCGGGGGAGCGGGCAGTCGCGAGCCCGGATAACCGGATACCGCGCCGAAGCGGTCGTCCTGGGCCTGCCACAGCTCCCGGTACCGGGCGATGTCGTCGTGGCTGCGCCCGACGAAGTTCCACCACATGACCAACTGCTCACCGAAGGGCGGCCCCCCGAGCAGCAGCACCCGTGCCGGGCCGTCGCCGCGGTTGGTCAGCGTCAGCGAGTCGTGGCCAGGCGACTGGTACCAGAGGTCGCCCTCTCCGAGCGTGACCGCGCCGGCCTCGACGCTGCCTTGATCGAGCAGCACGCCATGCTCGAAGGAGCGGTCGACGTCGAACGTGACCGCTGCGCCGGGGCGGAGATCTACCTGGGCGCCGAGCAGTGGCGTGAAGGTGTGCACCGGTGACCGCGTCCCGGCGAGCTCGCCGAGGAAGACGCGCACGCGCGCACCGTCCACGGACAGTGGGGAGGGAACGTAGTGCGCGAAGCCGCGGTCGGTCTCGCGGTCGGCGTCGGGAAGGGCGACCCACAACTGCGCGCCGTGCAGGAACCGCGTCGCAGGCGTCGTTCCCACCACGGACACTTCGGAGTGGCAGATGCCGGCACCCGCCGTCATCAGGTTGAGCTCGCCAGGGCGGACCATCGCGTGCACGCCTGCGGAGTCGCGGTGCTCGACCTCGCCGCTGAACAGCCAGCTCACCGTCTGCAAGCCGGTGTGTGGATGGGGCGGGACGTCCATGCCAGGCCCGGCGCTCAGGTCGTAGGGGCCGTAGTGGTCGACGAAGCACCACGCGCCGATCAGCGACCGTTCGCGCTGCGGGAGCGTCCTGCGCACCCGAATCGCCCGAGGGCCACCCAGCGGAACGTCGCGCGGATGCAGCACACCGGCGAATCGTGAAGCAGCGCAAGCGACTTCGTCAGGCGCCAGCTCGGTGTTGCTCACCCCACCAGACTAGCCCGGTCTCGTTGCGGTACGGATGACGTTGAAGTCGTGTTCGTCGATCGCGAAGACGCCGGCCCGGAAGCGGTAGCCCCACCGCGCCTTGTCCTCCACGAAGTCGAGATCGTCGAGCAGGGGGCGGATGGGTGTCTCCGAGCACGGCAGGAACTCGACCCGGCGCCGCCACGGCTGGAACTGTGGGTCCATGTCGACCTGGTAGACCTCGTCGTCGGTGACCTGCCCGATTGCGGTGAAGGCCTGCAGTGGCGCGCCATCGGGATAGTCGGTCTTGGGCGAGTAGAAGATGATCCAGTCGCCCCGTGCCATCCTGCGCAACATGTGTGGTTTGCCGTGGTTGGCCTGCGTGAAACCGCCTGCCACGCCGCGTAGCACGTGACCGCGGCTGACGGTGTTGATCCAGTACGTCATGGCGTCACGCTAGGACCGGCGTCCGACACGAACGCCCATTCATCCACAGGCGGATTGAGGCCTGTGGACAGACATGCCCGGAAATGAAGCGAGCCGTCGACGCGATTGCGTCGACGGCTCGGGTGACGATGCCGGCAGTGCGCCTCTCGGCATGTGGTCGCACTAGGCGACTGTTCTGGGGTGGTACCCGGGGCATTGCTCGACACCGTCGACTCATCCTAACCGCAAGGAGCGCCCGGCTATTCCGTTCCGCTCGCAGCGCTGCCGTCCCCTCGATCGGCGGCGAGGCGAGCGATCAGGCCGATTCCAGGAAGAGGCGTCGGGCGCGGACGGCGTAGCCGTTGCGCTCGGCCAACGACCGCAGCTGCCGGAGCGCGAAGGTCCGTCCACGGCCCGCCTCGGGGATGACGACGCCCGCCCATAGCCCTTCGGCCCTCGGCAGTTCGACTGCCTCGCGTGCACAGGCCCATCGACGCGGGCACTGGCGGCAGATGGTCTTGGCGTCTTCGTCGGCGACCGTCGTCCAGCGCTCGGGATTGCGGGTGCACTCGCCTATCGGCAGCCCGTCCCAGCCAACTGCGTTCATGTCTAGCTCCTTCATCCGTGCGCCGTGGTCGTGCTTGGCGCGATGACGTGAATGTACCGAAAGAACCGTAGCGTTGCAACAGTTCAAACTGGAGCGAAGTTTCGGAGGAACGTCGTGTAGATGAAATGAGGGCTGATCTGCAGTGCAAGACCCAGCCACGCCAAGCGGGGTGATCTGGGCATCTCACAACGACACGTTTCAAACCGGATAGACGCAACGGTTCTAAACGGTGATAAACCCGGCTAATGTAGACACGAACACCAGCGGTGCAACACTTGGGCAGGAGGGCATGTTGATCAGCGTCGACACCACTGCCGATGCTGACGACGCGTTCGACGAGGTAGACCCGGGGATGGTGCGCGCGGGTGCTGCCGCGGCGGCGCGACGCCGCGAACTCGACATCAGCCAGCGCAGTCTGGCCGCCGACGGCATCATCAACGCCGGCGCGCTGATCGCGTTCGAGAAGGGCCGGAGCTGGCCGCGAGAACGGACACGGGTCAAGCTCGAAGAAATTCTGCAGTGGCCGCCGGGCACCATCGCGCGGATCAGGCGGGGCGGTGCCGTCACACCCGCGGAGCCCCCCGGACCGCCGGCGAGCGGCGACGAGGGCTCGCTGATCGCCCAGGCCATCGAAGCGGCCGTCAACACCCTCGGCGACACGATCGGTTCGCTGCCCCCGGTCGACGATCCGGCCTTCACTCCCAGGGTCACCGCGATCCTGACCGACCTTCGGCAGCTCGAGGCAGTGGCGGCACGCGCTGCGCGGATCGGCCGGCTAACACCTCCCCTGCTGAAGGCGCTGAGCACCGTGCGCCGCCAGATCGACGAGCTGACCCTGCTCGGCGCAACGGCTCCGACGGCGACGCTCGGTCAGCGGCTGTACGCCGCACGACGGCGGGCGAACCTCACGATCAGCGAGACTGCTCAGGCGGCGGGCGTGCCCGAGGATGCGATCGTCGCGGCGGAGGCGGGCCAGCCGGTGGCCGCTGCCGCAGCGGAGCTGATCGAGTCGCTGATCGACCAGATCGATTGGCGCTGAACGCTAAAACCGGTCGCGGGTGCGTTCGCGGTCGTCGTTGGTTGGGAAGTGCTCGGCCAGCGCGGCCGCGATCTCGATGAACTTGCGCCGGGTCGCAGGGGACATCTCGGTGGTGCGCTCGATCACCCTGCCGGTCCGCAGGTGCCCATCGAACGGGACCTCCACCACGGCCTGACCCTGGCCGGCGAACTGCTGGGCGAGGATGGCCCTGGTGCGCTTGTCGGCGTGCCCGTCCGAGTCGTTGAGCACGACGACGGTGCGTTGCAACAGGCCGGTCAAGCCGCGGTTGGCCAACCAGTCCATCGTCTGACCGGCAGCGGCCGCACCGTCGACCCAGGGTGACGAGACCACGACCAAGGCGTCCAGATCCCGCAACACCTCCTGGGTGACGGGTGTGTCCATCGTTGAGCTGCAGTCGACGATCGAGATCGTGAAGTGGCGATCCAGCCGTGCCGTGGCCTCCCGGTAGATGGCGGGGTCGAGCACGCGCCTGCGGGCGGGACTGGCCTCACCGGCCAACACGAACAGACCCGCGGCGTTGTTCCCCACCCGGCTACGCATGTCGGCGAACGTCTCGAGGTGCTGATCGCCTGCCAGCTCCCAGTACGAACCCGTCGCATTCGGGTCGACGCGGCTGCCGAGCTTGCCGAACGCCGTGTCCGCGTCGATGGCGACCACGCGGTCGTCCTGGCGCAGCTCGGCGAAGATCGACCCGATGCTCGCGGACACCGTCGTCTTACCAACGCCGCCCTTGCCCATCACGCCGATCTTGTAGTGGCCCCGCAACACCGACTTGATCCGTGCCTCCGACTCGGCCTGCCGCAACTCCTCCGTGGACTGGCCAAGGTTGACCGCCCCGAACGTGAGCCGGAACAGCACCAGGCGCCAGCCGCTCGACGGCGGAAGCGGTTTGGCAGGGACGAGCTCGTCCCGCCTGATGCGGTCTGCATAAGACCCGGTCGGTTGTGGCGGTGCCATCCGGGGGTCGGGCCCGAACTGCTGCGGCGGCCAGGAGGGAGGCGGCGGTGGGGGATTCGGCGGCGGACCGGGACTCGGCGGTGCGGGTGGATGCGGCGCCCGTTGCGACTGCCAACCAGGCGGCGGTTGCTGCTGTTGTCCCCACTGTTGTGGGTTGGGGGCTGGTGGAGGGCCCTGCTGTTGGGGAGGACTCGGAGGTTGAGGCGGGTTCTGCTGCCTGAGGAGTGCGCCGAACTGGCCCGTGTCGCGCGGTCCAGGAGGCGGTCCGTAGCGGGGTGACGGCGGGGGGAAGACGATCGGCGGGCGGTCCATCTCGCGCGTCGCGTTCGTGGGAAATTCGGGCGCGGTGGATTCGGGCGCCATGGGTTCCAGTGCGGGCGGCTCTTCGGGCGGGGGCACCGGATCGGCGGGCACGAAGTCGACGGGTGGCCGGGAGGGCAGCGGCGTCGCCGCCGGGGTGAACGTCGGCTCGACGGGTGCGGGGGGTTCGTAGTCGGATTCCTCGGGCCCGGTCCAGCCGAGCTGCCTGCGCAGGGCGTCGTCACGCTTGCTCACGGCACGTGGCTCCTTCCCTGGGAATCCAGACGATGTGGCTGCCTGCCTGGAATCAAGTATCAACCACACCGTGGCCGGCCCAACGGATCATCGCGGGGTCCGCGACCGCTGTTGGCGACCAGCAAACATTATTGGAGTCAGCTTGGCGGCCGGAGGTGGACTTCCGCGAGGCGATTTCCGGTGGTCGCACGTGGCACGAACCCGAGATGTGCGGCCCCGCTGCTCGATTGCCGTTCCGCAGAGCGATGGCGCGCTTCTGCCACTGTATAACCTGTTCAGCAGGGCTGATCGGGGCCGATCGCCCTGCAATCAGCGGTGGAATTGGTGCGTAGGGGGTCGCTGATCCGCTGGTACGCTCGCATCCGGCGAGAGGGTTCGAGGTATGGGGGTGCAGGGTAAATTGGAGAACGTTGGCAAAGCCGCGCTTCTCCGTGCAGCCAATGCGCCGATCCTCACCGGCGGCCAGCTGGTGATCGCAGGGATGAAGCTGACCACGGGCTTCGGTGAGCCCGAGGACGGCGCGCGATTCGGTCAGGGTGGAGCCCGACTTCACGGTGCCGCTGCAACGCTGATGTCCGCGCAGGCCACCGAGAGCTGGTCGGGTGCGGGGGCAACCGCGTACTCGGTCACGGACGTCAAGCAGATGACGCGGGCCAGGGCGATGGCCGCCGCCGATCACGAGGTGCACGGCGTGCTCGCCACCGAGGCCTTCCAGATCGACTTTCATCGGGACCGGCTCGACGGTGTGTACAACTGGCTGGCCGACGTTGGGCTCCTCACCTCCGCGCTGGGCCTCGTCCCCGGCGTTGGCCAGGGTTTGAAGGCGGCTGCCGATGCGCAAGCGGTGCTCGTCGCAGTCGGCCGTAGCTCGCTGGAGCTGGACCAGCTCTCGTCCGAGGTCGAAGTGAACGCCGCGGCCTTGCAGCAGCTCGTCGGGCGCTACGAGAAGGTCGAGCAGACCGCGGACCTCTCCCAGACGGTGGAAGACCAGGACCCGCCGGCGCCCCCACCGCCTCCGCCGCCCGAACCGTCGCCCGAGGAGAAGCCCGAACCATCGCCCGAGGAGGAGTCGGAAGACCCGCCTGCCCAGGGCGAGCCGACGACACCTCCGCCCGAACCAGCGCCGGGCAGCCCGGCACAGTGCGTCGCGTCCCCCGCGACGGGCGGACCTCCCCGGACCCCGTCACCGACACCTCCGGCGGCCGTGGCCCAAGTGCCCGCCTCGCCTGCACGTTCGGCCACGGGTGCTCCGCCTGCGGGCGGAATGCCGCCCGCTGCGATGAGCGGGGGAGCCGCTCCGACGGCTCCCGCTCCCGGGATCCCGATCGGACTGATCAAGGAGGCCGTGCTGGCGGCGCTCAAGCAGGACGCCGACAGGCAAGCCGCCGAGGACGAGAAGGATAAGGAAGACGGGGACGACGAAGACGAGATTGACGAGGACGGGGACGGCAAGCCCGACGAGGCGAAGGACGACGAAGCTGCTGGCCCTGGCGGGAGCGACACGAGTCAGCTGACCACGCCGATCGCGGTTACGGTGGACTCAGAAAATCCAATCGGCCCGCCGCCGGCGCCAGGACCATAGGAAGATGGGTACGAAGGGGAATCACATGTCCGGCGATTTGCGAGTAGCGACGGCCCAGCTGCGGGAGCTGGCCGCCAAACAGCGGCAAGCGGCCACCGAGATTCGGTCGGCCGTCGAGGTCGCCGACGGTGTGGACACTTCGGTGCGGGTAACCCACGGGGTGATCTCGTGGTCGACCGCGGCAGCGGTGGAGGCCGTGCAGAACGCACGCCGCGCCGCGGGTTCGGGAATGAAGGGGGTTGCGGAGGAAATGGCCGACAAGCTGGACGCGTCCGCTGGGGCGTACGACAGGATCGACGGGATGGCCGGCGGCCGCCTCGGCGATCGGATGCAAACCCGATGACGTCGGCGGGAAGCGCCGGACAGGACGCCCCACACATCGATGACGTCGTCGGCGTCGAGGTCACCATCGACGGCATGCTCGTCATCGCCGACAAACTCAACGTCATGGAGTTCCCTCCATCGTTGGGGATCCGGCCCAACATTCCGCAGCTCGACCTGCGAAACGTGGTGTGGGATCAAGTGACCCGAGACCTCGTCGCGCAGGGTGTGCTGACCGTGTTCGGCGAGCCCCATCCCGAGGTCGCGGCGATGGTCGACACGCTCAGCCGTGCCGACCGCACACTCGAGGGCCGATGGTGGCGCCGCGACGTTGGCGGCAAGATGGTGCGTTTCGTCGTGTGCCGCAAGGGATCTCGGCACGTTGTCGCGGCCCGCGACGGTGAGATGCTGGTGCTGCAACGCGTCGCGCCACAGGTCGGACTGGCAGCGATGGTCAACGTCGTCCTCGGGTCGGCGACCCCAGCTGAGGTCGAACCGCTGACCGCCCAGGCGAGCAGACTCGGCGATGCGAGATCGGCCAACCAGCTGGCTCAGTTCGGCTTCAACCAGGCCTCGGCGAAGACGTACGCCGAACTCATCGCCACCCCCAAGAGTTGGGTGGAGATCACGGCCAACGAGCGGCATTCGGGCGGCACCTACTCCCAGGCCGACGTCGCCGCGGGTGTGCTCGATTCGCGGCTCGGCCGCATCGTGTCCATCCCGAGGAAGGTCAACGGTGAGCTGTACGGCAGCTTCCTGCCCGGCACGAACGAAAACCTGCAGCGTGCGCTCGACGGTCTGGTCGAGTTCCTCCCGTCGGGTTCGTGGTTCGACAAGAACGTAGACAACAACACCGCCAACCACTCCTACTCGGACTGAGGAAGGGCATTCAGCTGGTGGCCGACTCTCCGCCGCACGATCCCGACGACGACCACGACGATCTGGCTGCGTTGGACTTCTCCGCGCCTGACGTCGACTCGAGCGTGTCGGCGCTCGACGCGTTCGGCGACTACACCGTCGACGAGGACTCGACGACGGCCGACTTGCTGGACGCGCTCGATCCGCTCCCGCTTGACGCTGCCGACGAACCGTCGGTGCCACTGTTCACCGTCACGAATCCGCCCGGCACCGTGACCGTGACAACCTTCATGGATGGACGCGTCAACCGCATCGATCTGTCGCCGAAGGCCACCACGATGACCGAAACGAGTCTCGCCGACGAGATCGTCGTGATCGCGCGCTTGGCCACCCAGGACGCCAGGTCGGCGCAATACGTCTTCATGCTGGAGGGCATGCGCGAACAAGGCCACGACGACTTCGCGACGCACGACTTCCTGACCAGAGACCTCGACCTGCCGTCACCGGACCAAGCGCAAGCTACCAGGGCCCAGGTCTTCGCCACCCGATACGCGAGTAACCATGACTGACCAATTGGCAGGGCTCTTCGGAAGCGCCGTCGGCATGCTGCCGAACGCCCCCGCACGATCCCTCGAACTGTTCACCGAGATCACCACGATTGACGAGACCGCCTGCGATGGCTGGGTCGGGCGTATCCGCTGTGGTGATACCGACCGGGCGACGCTGTTTCGCGCGTGGTTTTCGCGGACGAGATTCGGCCAGCTGGCCGGCGCCGCCGAGATCTCGATGAACACCCTGAATGCCCGGGTACCCATCGGCGGCCAGTTTGGCGACATCACCTATCCGGTGAACTCGCCGCTGGCGATCACCATGGGCTTCGCCGTGAACGAGGCGGCCGTCGGCAACCATGCCGACGCCATGGAGGCGCTCGAGGACGTTCCGTCTACCGGCGCCGAGCATCTGGTGGCGTGGGTGAAGGCCGTCATCTACGGATCCGCCGAGCGCTGGACCGACGTCATCGACGAGGTGCGGGGCGCGAGCAGCTGGCCGGACAAGTTCCTCGCCGCCGCCGCGGGTGTGGCGCACGGTGTCGCGGCCGCCAACCTCGGACTCTTCACCGAAGCGGAACGCCGTCTCACCGAATCCAACTCGTCACCGGCCGGCGAGGCGTGTGCCACCGCGATCGCCTGGAATCTGGCCATGACGCGCCGCAGCCAGGGCAACGAGGAGTCGGCCGTCGCGCTGCTGGAGTGGTTGCAGGCCACCCACTCCGAGCCGAAGGTCGCTGCGGCGCTGAAGGATCCGAACTACCGAATGGTCACCACCACGGCGGAGAAGATCGCGGCCCGCACTGACCCGTGGGATCCGAACAGCGTGGTCGCGGACACTTCGGCGCGCGAAAAGCTCCTGATCGACGCGCAGGCCGAACTCGATCGCCAGATCGGGTTGAGCAGGGTCAAGGACCAGATCGAGAGATACCGCGCCGCAACGCAAATGGCGAAGGTGCGGGCCGCGCGCGGGATGAAGGTCGCCCAGCAGTCCAAGCACATCATCTTCACCGGGCCCCCGGGTACCGGCAAGACGACGATAGCCAGGGTGGTCGCCAACATTCTCGCCGGTCTCGGCGTGATCGCCGAACCGAAGCTGGTCGAGACCTCGCGCAAGGACTTCGTCGCCGAGTACGAGGGTCAGTCGTCGGTGAAGACGGCACGGACCATCGACCGGGCCGTCGGCGGGGTGCTGTTCATCGACGAGGCGTACACGCTGGTGCAGGAACGCGATGGCCGCGCCGACCCGTTCGGCACCGAGGCGTTGGACACGCTGCTGGCCCGGATGGAGAACGACCGCGACCGGCTCGTCGTCATCATCGCCGGCTACAGCGCTGACATCGACCGCCTGCTCGAGAGCAACGACGGTCTGCGGTCGCGGTTCTCCACCCGGGTAGAGTTCGATTCGTATTCGCCCGACGAGATCGTCGACATCGCCAAGGTGCTTGCCGCATCCAATGATTCGACGCTCAGCGAGGAAGCGGGCAAGCGGGCGCTGGAGGCCGCTACCCTGCTGAGTCAGCGCACCCTCAACGGCAAGCCGGCGCTCGACATCGCGGGCAACGGTCGTTACGCCAGGCAACTCGTCGAGGCCGGCGAGCAGTACAGGGACATGCGCCTGGCCCGCTCGATCGAATTCGACAGCCTCGGCGTCGAGCAGCTCAGTGAGATCAACGGGGAAGACATGACCGAAGCCATCGATGCCGTGCACGCGCGGCTGAGCATCGTCGAGTAGACCCATGGCCGGCTTCCGACTCACCACCAAGGTCCAGGTCAGTGGCTGGCGGTTCCTGCTGCGCCGCGTCGAGCACGCCATCGTGCGCCGCGACACCCGGATGTTCGACGACCCGTTGCAGTTCTACAGCCGGGCGGTGTCATTGGGCATCGTGCTCGCGGTGGCGGTCTGCGCCGGTGCGGCGCTGTTGGCGTACTTCAAGCCGCTCGGCAAGCGCGGTGGCGACAACCTGCTCGTCGACCGGACCACCAACCAGTTGTACGTGGTGATGGGCGGAACCAATCTGCTGCATCCGGTGTACAACCTGACGTCGGCACAACTGGTGCTCGGCCATCCGAGCACCCCGAGCGCAGTGAAGTCCGACGAGCTGAACCGGATGCCGAAGGGTCAGCCCGTCGGCATCCCCGGCGCACCGTACGCCACCCCGGTGTCCACGTCCGTCAATTCCATGTGGACGTTGTGCGACACCGTCACCAAACCGGAAAGTGTCGCACCGGTGGTGAATTCATCGATCATCGTGTTGCCACTCGTCGTCGACGGTTCGGTCGGTGCCATGCGTTCCGATCAGGGTGTGCTGGTGTCCTTCCAGGACAAGGACTGGTTGGTCACCGACACCGGCAGGCACGCGATCGAATTGGGCGACCGTGCCGTCACGTCGGCCGTGGGGATTCCGGTGACGGCCAAGGCAACCCCCATTTCGGAGGGGCTGTTCAACGCGCTGCCCAACGCCGGCCCTTGGCTGCTGCCGCAGGTTCCCGCCGCGGGCGCGCCGAATAACAGTGGCCTGCCGGCGAACCTGGTCATCGGATCGGTCTTCCAAACCGTGACGGATTCCGACGAACAGAAGTACGTGGTGCTGCCCGACGGGGTCGCCAAGGTCAACGACACCACGGCGGCGGCGTTGCGCGCCACCAACTCCTACGGTCTGATCACCCCGCCGTCGGTGGAGTCCAGTGACGTGGCGAAGATCGCCGAGCAGGTCTACACCTCACCGCTGCCGGCCAAGCCGCTGGAGATCCAACTGCGTGAGGACGCGCCGACACTGTGCTGGTCGTGGGAGCGGGAACCGGGCGACCAGTCGCCCAAGACCAGCGTCGTCATCGGACGCCACCTGCCGATTGGCGCCGGATCGCTGAATACGGGGATCGATCAGATCGGTGGCGACTCAACGGTGTTCATCGATGGCGGACAGTACGTGCGACTGCAATCGCCGGATCCGCGCTACGGCGAGAGCCTCTACTACATCGACCCGCAGGGAGTGCGGTACGGACTGGCTGACGAGGACACCGCCAAGGCCCTTGGGCTGTCTGCACCGAAGACCGCGCCGTGGCAGGTGGTGGGACTGCTCGTCGACGGCCCGGTGTTGTCCAAGCAGGCAGCACTGCTCGAGCACGACACGCTGCCCGCCGATCCCAATCCACGCAAGGTCAGCGAGCCGAACGCCGTTCCGACGGCACGTCCAGGAGGTGGGGGATGACCACCAAGAAGTTCACCCCGACCATCAAACGGGGACCGCGACTGACCCCCGGCGAGATCAACGTGACCCCGCCGGACGACCTAGGCATCGACATCCCGCCGTCGGGTGTCCAGAAGATCCTGCCGTACGTGATGGGCGGCGGCATGCTCGGGATGATCGCGATCATGATCTTCACCGGCGTGCGGCAGCTTTCGCCGTACATGCTGATGATGCCGTTGATGATGATCATGGGCACCGTTGGCTTCATGGCCGGTGGTGGGCCGGGCGGCAAGAAGG
>Ga0137412_10001724_pt1 | contig 17145 bp, 21 predicted proteins | sample CZODoug2_1_16fun_FD_122160 | JGI IMG/M metagenome (GOLD analysis project Ga0137412, IMG submission 122160) | Vadose zone soil fungal communities from Angelo Coast Range Reserve, California, USA - CZODoug2_1_16fungal (Hybrid Assembly) | ecosystem: Environmental > Terrestrial > Soil > Vadose zone...
TTATCGGAGCATTACCGGTCATGACCCGAAGCGGACGCGGGTATTGTCGCGCGATGTGTTTACTGTGACAGTCTCTATGGCGTCTTCGTAAAGACTGCAATTGCTCGCCCCTCGCGACCGTCTCTTGGGTTCTTGTTGATGGCCGTGGTGATCGTGAGCATGTTGCCTTCGACCTTGAAGAAGCGGACTTGATCACCGCCGGTCCAACTCTGATTCCAGGACACGTCGATCTGGTGCGTGACCTTGTCGCCGTCCAGCACGTAGGTGCCTGAGTACGCGATCAATGTCCCAAATAGCTTGGCCTTCTCCTCGTCCGTGGGAGCCGCGCCCGCCGGCTTAGTTCGATTGTCGCCAACGAGCACCGCGAACATTCGGCCATCGGGCTGGTAACTGATGTACCCGCTGGGCTTTTCGCCAAATTCATTCTGTCGCTCGCCAGTCGCAATCGCTTCACGAACGAACGATTGAAATTTCCAGGTTCCTACGATCGAATTTTCACTGGCATTTGCGGGGATCGACAGAAGAAACAAGGCAACAATCGCAACCAGTCTCGCCATGGCCCACTCCCTTCGCTCGTGCATAGCTTCGAGATTATACCGACTTGGCAGCCATTTCGCAGCGGTTTGGCACTAGTCCAGTACTTCCCGCACGAGGCTCCTTGCGCACCGGGACGAGAACGACCGTGCCAATCGCGCATGTCGATCTTTATAACGCGCGTCCGGATTTATATGAAATCCACATATTCAAGTGTTTCCTTCCTTCTCGTTTTCTTACGGGGTTCGACCCCATGTTGGGAACGCGGCGCAGTCTGGCCGCGCATCGTGCGAGATGGCGTCATGTTTTACGATCCCAAACGTGAAGAGCGCCTGGAAGGGTTGCTCGAACAGCTGAGGCTGGCGCCGGCACCTACATCCGACCTGTTTTCCAATATCGTCGCGGACGCGTGCACGCGTCTGTCCCGGATCGAGCAATCCGCAAAGGCCGCTCGTCTCCGCTGGCTGAGCGAAGCCGGCACATGGACCGACGCCGCGCTCGGCCTGGTGCAATTGGAGCTCCCGGAATGGACGGTACGCCGGCTCATTCGCGACGACGGCGCCTGGCTTTGCTCGTTGTCGCGCCATTGTGAAATTCCGATCGAATTCGACGACGCGGCGGAAGCGGTCCACGAGAGCCTGCCTCTCGCCATCTTGACCGCATTCGTCGAAGCGCAGTGTCGCCAGCTCGCGACATCTGGACCGCCGCGGCGAACCGTGCCGACGGTTGCGCAGGGCCCGCTCGTCCGCTGCGACGACTTCGCCTGACATGCGCGGCGGAGGGATGAACGATCATGGATGGACCGCAGCGCGCAATCCCGCAATTCACGTCGCGCCAGGTCCTGAGCCGCTTCGTATTGCGGCTCGCGCTCCTCGCCACTTTCGCAAACTTCGGCAACCAGGGCTTCGTCGTCACATTTTCCACGCTGCTGGCGCTGGCGGCCATCTTCTGCAGCATCGTCGGGACATTGCGGCGCGAAGCCTTGCTCGGTCCCGAGCTCACCCACTGGGATGAGGCGGCGGTGAACGCGGCCATCGGCTATGCGCTCGGAGCACTCGCGTGACCGGAACAACGGCGAGCGGGCCGGGCAAGGAACGGCAATGACGATGCCGCCATTGGAGAGAGCCGTCTCGAGATTATTCAATCGATTCGACGCCCGGCGCTGGCGGGACCGTGCCGGCGAGGCGCGTGCTGACGCGGCGAGGCTCGACGATCCAGATGCCAGACGGCTGATGTTTGAAATTGCGATGACGTACGACCGGCTTGCGACCAAGGCCGAAGCAGGTCGGCTGACGTGACCGAGACGAAGTGGGCCGGGCGCCCCATCTATACGCTCCCTTTACAACGACCACGACTGTTCCACCTCGAATTCCAATCTCTTTGTCGATACGTGGTGAGCGGTGGAAGATTTCACATGTATCAACAGCTCTCGAATTTGGCGCGCATGATTGCCTTCGCGGTGGCGAAGGCGCGTAGGGCTGTGGTGAGTGCCTGGCGGAGCGAAATGGCCGACCAGGCGGGCAGGTATCATCCCGAGGCTCATTATATGCGGGGCCCCGGTCCGAAGTGGCGCGCCAAACACGCTCAGTCTTCACCAGACGGTGGGAAAACCGCGGACTTCAGCTCAAACCCTGAGTTTGACCTCGAGTATGGCCGCAATCGCTGACGCGTTGGGAAACCGGCATGCGCGAATGCCGACCTTGCGCCGAGGAGACGCGCATCGAGATCATCGAGGTTGGGGCATCGAGATGTCCGACTTGGACCAGCGTTGCGGAGGCTAATCCATGCGTGACTTTTGGATCGGTATGGCTGTGGCGCACAAGGCCGCCGCCGGGTCCAAGGCGGGGGCCAAGCCCGCTGACCGCCGGTATCGCGTTCTCTCGATCGTCGGCGGGATCGCGCTCAGCCTGCTGATCGGCGGCGCGCTGTTGATCATGCTGGCGCTCAATGTCCGATGATGCATGGCGACACGCAGCGCCCACCGAGTCGCTATGCCGATGACATAGCTTCCTCTGCCAACCCCCGTCCAGCTCTGCTGCCGGCCTCGCTGCACCCATCGCCAATACAGCGTGCGAGGATTCGCGCGCCACGACGGCGCAGCCCCCTCGGGCTGGTGGGCGTTCATTAACCTTGTTGGCGCCGTTTTGGGCGCCCAGCCAAGCGCCCGCCTCATTAATCGCATCCCCCGATCTGCGTCGAAAATTTACGGTAGCCGTGCTAAACGGCGGGCCGCCAAGACCCCGAACCCGGCTGCCACGAGGACCACCATGAACCAGGCGACGAAGGACCTGCGCGCGGACGCGCTCGTCGCCTCCTATGAGCGCGCCGGCTATGCGCCGGCCGCGCCCGCGATCCTGCAGCCGGCGGAGCCCTTCCTCGATCTGTCGGGCGAGGACATCCGCCGCCGCATGTATCTGGTGAATGATCCCGCGGGCGGCGAGCTCTGCCTGCGCCCCGATCTCACCATTCCGGTCGCGCGCGACTACCTCGCGTCGCCGCAGGCCGGCCGGCCGGCGAGCTTCTGCTATCTCGGGCCGGTCTTCCGCCATCGCCGCGAAGGCCCGGCCGAGTTTCTCCAGGCCGGCATCGAATCCTTCGGGCGCCCCGACTTGGCGGCGGCCGACGCCGAGACGCTCGCGCTCGCGCTCGAGGCGACCGCGCTTTACGGCCTCGGCAAGCCCGACATCCGCATGGGCGACGTCGCGCTGTTCTCCGCCTTTGTCGGCGCGCTCGACCTCGCGCCTGCCTGGAAGCGCCGGCTCGCCAAGGATTTCAACCGCAAGGGCCATCTCGCCCACGACCTCGACCGCCTGGTGCTCGACAAGCAGAACGGCAAGCCCGAATACCAGGGCGTGCTCGCCGCGCTCGCCAACTCCGACCCCAAGGCGGCGCATGCGCTGGTCACCGACCTGTTGTCGATCGCCGGCATCACGGCGGTCGGCGGCCGCTCGGTCGGCGAGATCGCGGACCGTTTCCTCGAGCAGGCCGAGCTCGGCGCCGGCAGCACGCTGCCGCGCGCGACGCGCGTGCTGATCGAGCGGTTCCTGGCGATCGCGGGCGATCCCGACGAGGCGGCGGCCGAGCTGCGCGCGCTCGCCGCCGACGCCAACCTGGCGCTCGGGCCGGCGCTCGACCTGTTCGAGAGCCGCACCGGCTTCCTGGCGGCGCGCGACGTCGACCCGCGCGCCATCCGCTTCTCGACCGCCTTCGGGCGCGGCCTCGACTATTACACCGGCATGGTGTTCGAGCTGCACGACCCGAGCGGCGCGGTCAAAGGCGAGCTCGTGGCCGGCGGCCGCTATGACGGCTTGTTCGCCCGGCTCGGCGCCGCCCAGTCCGTCCCCGCGGTCGGCTTCGCGGTATGGATCGACGGGCTGATCGCCCTCGGGGGAGGCGCCCCATGAGCGCCCCTCTGGTCATTGCGGTGCCCGCCAAGGGCCGCCTGCAGGAGAAAGCGCACGAGTTCTTCGCCCGCGCCGGCCTGGCGCTGGTCAAGCCGCGCGGCGCGCGCGACTATCGCGGCGCGATCAGCGGGCTCGACGATGTCGAGGTCGCCTATCTGTCGGCATCGGAAATCACCGGCCAGCTCGCGCAAGGCGCGGTCCATCTCGGCATCACCGGCGAGGACCTGGTGCGCGAGATGATCCCGCAGGCCGACCGCAAGGTGGTGCTGCTCGACGGGCTCGGCTTCGGCTTCGCCAATGTGGTGGTCGCCGTGCCGCAGGCCTGGATCGACGTGCGCAACATGGCGGATCTCGACGACGTCGCCACCGCCTTCCGCCTCAAGCACGACCGCCGCATGCGGGTCGCCACCAAATACATCAATCTCACGCGCGGCTTCTTCGCCGACCAGGGCGTGATCGACTACCGCATCGTCGAGAGCGCGGGGGCGACCGAGGGCGCGCCCGCGGCCGGCACCGCCGAGCTCATCGTCGACATCACCACCACCGGCGCGACGCTCGCCGCCAACGGCCTCAAGGTGATCGACGACGGCACCATCCTGCGCTCGCAGGCCAATCTGGTGGCGGCGCGCACCGCCGATTGGCACGACGGCGCGCGCGAGACCGCCCGCCTGATGCTCGACCGCATCGTGGCGCACAGCCGCGCGCGCGCCTTCCGCGAGGTGCGCACGCGCCACAAGGGGCTCGACGAGGCCTTGCTGGCGACCGCCAAGGAGCGCTTCGGCGTCATGGCGCCCTATGGCGGGCCGACCTCGTCCGGCATGATGACGCTGCACTGCCCGCCCGACACGGTCCATGGGCTCGCCAATTTCCTGCGCCAGCACGGCGCCGAGACGGTCGTGGTGGCCGAGCTCGACTATGTGTTCGCGCGCGACAATCCGCTCTACGAGAAGCTGGCGGCGGGCCTGTAGGGCGGGTTTACGTGTAGCCCGGATGGAAGCCCTCGGGTCTTGCCTTCGGCAAGCCCAAGGACTGGCTCCGCGAAATCCGGGGCGGCGCATCCAGCGTCGATTGCGCCGAACCCAATCATGAGTCTTGACAGCTGTTTTTTTGACTGCACCGGCAAGTTGGTGTAGGAGAAAATCCACAGTCGGAATTGCGCCCGGCGCCCAGGCGCCGGGCGTTTGCATGAGAGGATATCTATTGCGGCCGATCGTCACCGACGAAAGCCACATCGGCCCGATGCGATCGTGGCCCGCTCACTGGTTCGATCCGGGCGTCCGGCTTGTAGATTCGTTGTTGTTTACAAGCAATCCGCCCTGACGGCGGCTGGACCGCCCCCCTGAAACGAGACGGAACGCCCCTCACCGCCCCTCGCCGGCCGGGCCGGCGCGGCGGCGAAACACCACGAAATGCGACAGCGAGAAATTGACCACGAAGCTCGCCAGGATCGCGCAGGCTTTCGCCGCCGCCAGTTGCGCGGACTCGCCGGCCAAAAGCATAGGCATCAGCTGGGCGGCGACCACCAGGGTGGTGGTGTTGGCGATCAGCCCGACGACGCCCGATGCGACAAATGTTCCATAGGCGCGCCAGCGCAGTTTTCCGCCCGATTCCGCCGCGAAGGTGAAGAGCGAATTCATCACGAAGGAACCCGAGATCGCCACCACCCAGGACAGCACGTTGGCCGGGATCAGCGGCAGCCCGAATTTCTGCACCGCGATCCAGAAAAGCGCGAAATCGACGCCGGTATTGACGAGGCCGACCAGCCCGAAGCTCGCGGCCTTCCTGAGGAAGACGATGCGCGCCTCCAAGGCGCCGACGGCGCGCGGGAAGCGGAACCTGAGCTGCTCGAATACGATCATGCGCCACCGCTTAGCATGCCGGCCTGGCCGTGCCGAGCCCGAATGCCGGGCTGTCGCGGCGCGACAAGGCGGCTGCGATTGCGCTATAAAAGGGCCAATCAAAGGCGCGCGGCATTGAGATGATCACGTAAGGCAACCATGACGGCGGCGACGACACCACTGGGAAACAGCCGGGAGGACGCGGCGAAAGCCGGCCTGTCCATCATCGTGCCGGTCTACAACGAGGCGTCCGGCCTCGCGGCGCTGCATGAGCGGATCGCCGGCGCGGCGCGCGACCTGCGCCGGGCCCATGGGCTCGGCTGCGAGGTCGTCTATGTGGACGACGGCAGCAGCGACGACTCGCTTGCGGTCGCGCGTCGCCTGCCGGCGGACGGCATCGATGTGCAGGTGGTCTCGCTGTCGCGCAATTTCGGCAAGGAAGCCGCGCTGATGGCCGGTCTCGACCATGCGCGCCGCGGCGCGGTGCTGTTCATGGACGCCGACGGCCAGCATCCGCCCGCGCTGATCGGCCGGCTGATCGGCCATTGGCTCAACGAGGGCTACGACGTCGTCTACACCGCCAAGGCCAGCCGTACCAACGAGTCGGCGCTGCGGCGCCTGGGCGGAAAAAGCTTCTACACCCTGATCAACTGGGGCGCGCGGCAGAAGATCCCGCAGGACGCCGGCGATTTCCGCCTGCTCTCGCCGCGCGCGACCGCGGCGCTCCGCCAGCTGCCCGAGCGCAATCGCTTCTTCAAGGGTCTCGCGACCTGGATCGGCTTCCGCCAGCTGCGGGTCGATTACGAGCCGGCCGAGCGCCAGCATGGCAGGACGAGCTGGAGCTATGCCGGCCTGCTCGGCCTGTCGGTGGAGGGACTGACATCCTTCTCGGTCGCGCCGCTGCGGGTCGCCAGCCTGCTCGGCATGCTGCTCGCGGCGAGCGCGCTGCTGTTCGGCCTGTGGATGGTGATCGAGGCCATCGTCTATGAGCGCACGGTCCCGGGCTATCCTTCGCTGATCGTCAGCGTCATGGTGATCGGCGGCGTGCAGCTTCTCATGATCGGCATCATGGGCGAGTATATCGGCAAGATCCTGTCGGAGATCAAAGCGCGGCCGGTCTATTTCGTCGCCGAGCACAGCGTGAAGACCGCGGGCGAGGATTCCGCACGCGCCGCCGCCGAGTAGATCGGGCGAGACGGTCGTGGAAAAGCGCGACGCGGAAATGACCCAGCCGCGCGCCGCGCATCGGCGCGTCTGGCTGGTCGCCGACGATTACGGCATCTCGCCCGCCGTCAATGCCGCCATCCGCGATCTGGCGGCGCGCCGCCGCCTCAGCGCGACGTCCGTCATGGTGGCGGCGCCGAGCTTCGAGCGCACCGAGGCGGCGCGGCTCGCCGCGCTCGGCGCGACCACCACATTCGCGATCGGATTGCACCTCACGCTCACCGCGCCGTTCCGGCCGCTCTCAGGGGCCTTCCAGCCGACGCGGGCCGGCGCTTTCCTGCCGCTCGCCGCCCTGATGGGCCGCGCGGCCCTCGGCCGCCTCGACCGGCCGGTGCTCGCGGCCGAGATCGCGGCCCAGCTCGCGGCGTTCGAGACCGCCTTCGGCCGGCCGCCCGATTTCGTCGACGGCCATCAGCACGTGCAGCTTCTGCCGGCGGTCGGCGAGACCCTACTCGCCGCCATGAAGGGGGCGGCGCCGCGCGCCTGGGTGCGCCAGTGCGGGCGTGCCGACGCGCTGGTGCGGCGCCTGTCCGATCCCAAGGGTCTTCTGCTCGATTTTCTCAGCCGCCGCTTCCGCGCCCGGGCGGTCGCGCTCGGCATCCGCACCAACCCGGGATTTGCGGGCACCTATGACTACGGCGCCAGGATGCCGATCGCCGAGCTCTTCCCGCAATTCCTCGACGGGATGCCGGACGGCGGCGTCGTCATGTGTCATCCGGGCCGGATCGACGACGAGCTCGAACGGCTCGATCCCCTCACCGACCTGCGCGAACAGGAATATGCCTATCTGGCGGGCGACGAGTTCGCCGCCTTGCTGCGCCAGCAAGGCGTGACGCTGGCCTGAAGCCTGCGGCGGAGCGCCGCATCCCGCCGGCGCGGTTTCATCCTTCCGCCTTCCGGGCGCGCTATCCACCTCTCTTGAGCCCGGCCCGATTCCCGCTTTGGCCGGAGCCGACACCGGAGGATCCGTCCGATGAACCCGCAGGAACGCCAGCTCGTCGCCGAGCTCTTCGACCGCCTCGCCTCCCTCGAGCCGGAACCGCGCGATCCGGATGCCGAGCGCGTCATCGCCGAGGGATTCCGGCGCGCCCCGCATGGGGGCTACGCGCTGGTGCAGACCGTCCTGGTGCAGGACGAAGCCCTGAAGCGCGCCAATGCCCGTATCGAGGAATTGCAGGCCATGGGCGCCGACGAGGCGCCGCGCCAGGGCGGCGGCTTCCTCGACAACATGCGCGACGCGCTGCTCGGACGGGACGACCGGCGCGGCTCGGTGCCCTCGGTCCGCCCCGGCGGGCTGGGCAGCAGCGGGGTATGGGGACCCGGCCCGGCGGCCGGCGCCGGCGGTCCGCCCATGGGCGGCCAGCCGATGGGCCAACCGATGGGTGGCTCGCCGATGAGCCCCTCGCCGATGGGAGCGCCGGGCGTCGGCGGCGGTGGCTCGTTCCTCGGCACCGCGGCGGCATCCGCCGCGGGCGTGATCGGCGGCGCGATGATGCTCAACGGCATCCGCTCGATGTTCGGCCATTCGGGCGGCGGGATGGGCGGCGCGAGCGCCTTCGGGTCGGGCGGGAATTCGCCCTTGGGCGGCAGCGCGGCGAACAGCGATCTCGCGCGCGAGGCCGGCCTCGACCATATCGGCGGCAGCGGGTCCGGCGCGTCGGACTCCGGCGGCCGCCACGCCGGCCTGCTCGGCGGCGACGATCACAACGATCACGACAATCACGACGACCCGGACAACGACGGCAGCTTCGACGATGACACCGACGTGGCCGGCGATGTCGACGGCGGCGATACGGAGGAAGTCTGACGCGGTGCCGCGCAGACGATCAGATCACGACCACGCGGGTGCCGACCTTGACCCGTTTGTAGAGATCGATCACGTCCTCGTTGCGCATGCGGATGCAGCCCGACGACACCGCCGTGCCGATCGTCCAGGGCTCGTTCGATCCGTGAATGCGGTAGAGCGTGGAGCCGAGATACATCGCGCGCGCGCCGAGCGGGTTTTCCGGGCCGCCCGCCATGAAGGTCGGCAGATCGGGGCGGCGCCGCAGCATTTCGACCGGCGGGCGCCAGTCCGGCCATTCGCGCTTCGCGCTGACTTCCTTCACGCCCGACCAGGTGAAACCCGGTCGCCCCACCCCGATGCCGTAGCGACGCGCGGTCCCGTCGCTTTGCACCAGGAGTAAATAGTAATGCGGCGTGTCGATGATAATGGTGCCGGGTTTCTCGGGACCCTCATAGGCGACGGTTTGCGGCAGGAATCTCGCATCCATTGATTGCCGCGTCATCGGCTCGCGTGACGCATAGGGCTCGCCGCCCCGATAGGCCGGCGCGTAGCGCGAGCCAACATCGCCGCCGTTGAACAGGAATTCGAAGAAGCCGCCGCCCATGTTGCCGCGCGCGGCGGCGAGCCGGGTCGGAGCGGGCGCGCGGTCTGCGTAACTCCCGGCGTCGAGCGGGAGCGGTTCGGCGAATGCCGGCAGCGCCAGGAAGGTGCTCGTCACGAGCGCGGAAAATAAAACGCGGGACATGGACATGGTCGGTACCGATGATCTCTCGGCCGCGGGTCGGCCGTCCCGCCCACTACAGATCGAAATTTCAACCGATCGGTTAATAACGATCGCTTAGCCATAAGACGCGCGCCGCAACGGCGCTGTTCGCGCTCGCATGGTTTATTTTGCGTCAAACCCCATGGTTAACATTCTGGCGGCGGCGCCGGACTTTTCGCTGCGGGCCGGCGCAGCGAAACTGCGCGTTAATGTCGGACCGTTATGAAAGTGGCAGAAATTGGGGGCCTTGGGATTCCGTTATGACGCTGCAACGCAAAGTTTTTCGCATCGAGCAGAGCGAGCAGGAAATCGTGCTCGAGCCGGGCACTGAGCGGCCTGCCGTCGCCCATGATGCGACGCTCGACATGACGCCGGATCCGATGCCGGATCTCAGCGCGGCGCAGCGCCACCACGAGCTGATCGCCGAGATCAAGGCGCTGCGCGCGCTGGTCGAGCCGAAGGAAGAGGCGCAGCGCATCCTCGAAACCTATCAGGTCCAGCTCGCCGAGATGCAGAAGCTCAAGGGCGAGCTCGTCATCATCCACAACGCGATCAGCCGGACCAAGCAGGAGATCGCGACGCTGCACGTCACCGGATTCCACGGCGAGAGCATGTCGCGGATGACGCACGAGCTCGACGCGGTCGTGTCCGGCACCGAGCAGGCGACGCAAACCATCCTGAACATGGTCGAGGATATCGACCAGTTCGCCACCACCCTGATCGAGTCGGCGCCCAACGCCGCCGAGCAGGAGATCGGGCGCTCGATCCAGGAGCGCGTCGTGAAGGTGTTCGAGGCCTGCAATTTCCAGGACATCACGGGCCAGCGCATTTCCAAGGTCGTCGGCACGTGGAAATTCATCGAGGGTCATGTCGAACAGATGATGAATATCTGGGGCGGCATGGACGCCTTCAAGGAATTCCTTCCCGAGGCGCCGCCGGAACGCCAAGGCGACGCCGCGCTGCTCAACGGGCCGAAGCTGGAAGAAGACGTCGGCCACGTCTCCCAGGACGACATCGACGCGCTGTTTCCCTGAGCATCACGCCGGCCGGCGGATCATCAGAAAACAGGCCAAAGCAGCGAGCGCGAAGGCAGCCACGACCGCAAGCGCGGCCGCGTCGGACAGACGTTCGGCGATGAAGGCGAGCACCAGCGGCGCCGCCGATTGCATCACCAGCCACGGGCCCGCGATGCGCCCCATGAGACGGCCGTAGCCGGCCGGCCCGAACAGCACGAGCGGCACGGTGCCGCGCGCGATGGTGACGAGCCCGTTGGCCACCCCGAACATGATCGCGAAGGCGGCCGCGACCGGCGCCGAGATGCCGGCGAGCCCCAGCACCACGAAGGCGCACACGATCAGGCCGAAGGCCGTGCGCGCGAGATTGAGCGGATGGGCGGCGCCCCCGAAGGCGAATTCGCACAGGCGTGACGTGACCTGCGCCGGCCCGAACAGCGCCCCGATCAGAACCACGGTGGCCGGATCGATGCCGGCGCGGCCGAAGATCGCCAGCAGGTGGGCCGAAAGGCCGGACGGCACGAAGGCGTAGGCGGCAAATCCCGCCGCGACCAGCCAGAAAGCCAGCCCGCGCGCCGGCAGATGCGCGGGCGGCGGCGCGCCGGACGCGAGCGGCCGGACCTCCGCACCGGGCCGCTCGCGCGGCAGCGCCAAGGCGTGCAGCGGCGCCGCCACCAAGGCCAGCAGGGCCGCGTAGACCAGGTAGGTTCCGCGCCAGCCGCAGGTTTCGAGCAGGACATGCGTCGCCGGCCAGCTCGCGGTCGAGGCCAGCCCGCCCATGAAAGTGAGCACCGTGATCGGCCGGCGCGCGGCGGCGCCGAAGATTCGCCCGAGGGTCGCGAAGGCCGGATCGTAGAGCGAGGCCGCCATGGCGGCGCCGATCAGCACCCAGGCCGCCAGATAGGCGACCGGATGGGCGGCAAGGACGAGCGCAACGAGGCCGGCCGCCCCGGCGAGCGAGCCCACGGTCATGACCACATGGCCGCCGTGGCGATCGATCATGCGTCCGACCGTCGGCGCGATCAGCCCGGCCGCCAGCAGGCCGACCGACAGGCCGCTCATCGCGAAGGCGAGCGACCAGCCGTGCGCGGCCGCGATCGGCGGCACCGTCAACACCGGCGGATAGAACAGGGTGCCCCAGGCAAGAATCTGGGTCACGCCGAGGACCGGCACCGCACGCCAGGGCCCGAGGAGGAAGTCGCGCGGATGAGGCATGGGGGAATGGCGAATGGTGAATGGTGAGTGACGAGTAGCGGATGGTGAATTACTCTCAACCGCCAGGCCGCAATTCGCAACCTCCCTGCTCGCTGCTCGCCACGCCCCTCACACCTGCTTCGCCATCGCGGTCGCCGACGCCAGGCGCGACTTGGCGAAATGCCGGCTGGCCGCCATGGCGGGCGGCACGCCATCGCGGCCGCATGACGCATAGCCGAGCCTGGCAAAGAAAGGGACGGCGTCGCCGGTGAGCAGATAGATCGCGCGGGCGCCGCGCGCACGCGCCTCGATTTCCATCTTGGCCACCATCGCGCTGCCGATCCCGCGCCGGCGGACCGGCGGCAGCGTCACCAGCGAGCGCAACAGCGCGTCCTGGCCAAAGATCTCGATGCCCGCAAAGCCGGCCGGCACGTCATCGCTTTCGAACCGCCAGAACAGAAGGTCGGGATCGTCCACGTCATCCACCGGGAGCCCGACGCGCGCGAGCGACGCCTTGAGGCCTTCGCGCTCCCAGTCCGCGAGCGGTTGGGCAAAGATGCGCGGCCCTTGCGGCTCCATCAGATCGCCTCTGCGCTGGATCGACTCATCGGCGCACTCATATGGGGAGAGTCTTCCGAAAAGCCTGCATCTTTTCGGCATCACGCTCCGCGTGAGAGCATGACCTGGTGGCTGATTGTTGGAGCATGATCCTTTCCGAAAACCGGTGCCCACTTTTCGGGATCATGCTCTAGAGAATTTCCTTGAGGCGTTCGGGCGGACGGCACAGCCGCGTTCCCTTGCGGGTGCGCACCACCGGCCGCTCGATCAGGATCGGATGCGCATGCATGGCGGCGAGCAGCGCCGTGTCGGTCGTCTTGCCGTCGTCGAGGCCGAGCTCGTCATGGGGCGTGCCGCGGCGGCGCAGGAGATCGCGCGGATTGCTCCCCATCTCGGCCAGGGCGGCTTTGATCTCGGCCACGCTCGGCGGGTTGTTCACATAATCGACGATGGCCGGCTCGATGCCGGCGGCACGGATCATCTCCAGCACCTTGCGCGACGTGCCGCATTTCGGATTGTGCCAGATGGTGACGCGTTGCGCGGCCATGGAGCGGACGGGCGCTAGCCGCGTTTGGCCGCGGGCGTGCCGGGCGCCGCGCAGCGCACCAGCACCATGGTGCCGTAGCGGCTGGCGACTTCCGGGTCCATCCATTTGAGCACCAGCACGCGGCCGTCGAAGGATACCACCTCGCGATCGTCGGTCGCGCCGGGCTCCGGCCCCGGACCGATATAGGTCTTGCCGTCCTGGCTGGCCTTGATGGTCATGTCCTGCACTTTGGGACTGTCATGGCCGAGCATCGCGACGCCGGTCGAGCTGCGATTGATGACATAGGCTTGGGCGCACTGATTGCGGGCGGCGGCCTCGGTGCGCGGCCGGTCCTCGGGCTTGTGGAAGGCGGCGATGCCCCAGCGTCCGACGATGTCCTCGGCCGCAACGCCCGGACGCGGCGCCGGGCCGGACGCTACCGGCGGCGGCGGTGGCGAATCCCCCCAGGTGCCAAACGACCCCTGGTTCCCCGAACACCCCGCGAAGGCGGTTCCGGCGAGCACGATCGCGGGCCAAACACGCAAGTAGAAACCGGCCATGGGGGGTACTCCTCCGATCATCGTGTCGATAGTGCTGCCCCGACGTGGCGGGGACAAGGCGGGATCGGACCTGTAGGCTGTCTGACGGCCCCGAGGATACGGCAAAAAGCGTCTTACTTCCACCGTCGGCCGGGGCGCTCCCGGTTGGAGCGGCGTCGGATCGGCGCCAGCAGGCGCCTGAGCGCCGCCTGGCCCTCGGCCGGCCGGTCCGCGACCCGGCGCGGCCTCGCCGGCTCACGGCTTGGACGCCTTCGGGGCCTGCGGCAGATCGCCTTCCTTGATGTTCATGGCGTGGATGTCGTCCGGATCGGCGAAATCGTAATCGCTCTTGAAGCCGGCGGCATGAATGCCGGCGACCGCCGCGAGATCGTCCATCTCGTTGACGTCGCCGGTGACGCCGACCGCCCCGACCACCTCGCCGCTTGCGTCGCGGATGAGCTGGCCGCCGCCCTCGAGGAACATCGGACCGTCCGCGAGCTGCTGCAGGTTGTCCATGAAGATCGGCTTCTCGCGCGACTTCTGCAGCACGAGGCGCGACGAGCGGCCGAGCGAAAGCGCCGCATAGGCCTTGCCCTGGGCGATCTCGAAACGGAGCATCGAGCAACCGTCCTGCTTCAACGCCGCCTTCACGCGCCCGCCGGCGTCGAGCACCACCGCGGTCAGCGGCCGCAGCTTGCGTTCCGCCGCCGCCGCAAAGGTCCCGTTGATGAGCTTCATCGCCTCGTCGAGGCTGATCGCACGCATCCGCAATTCTCCTGTCGGTGTCGGTGCGCTATGTATGATGGCGGATGCCGGCGGGGCAACCGTCAAGATCGAGGAGAAAGCCGATGCCGGGTGTATGTGGATCCAGGGCCGCCGCGATGGCGCTGCTCGCCGCGCTTGCGTTTGCGCCCGCGCCGGGCCGCGCGGCCGAGCTGACGCAGGTGCGCGTCAACGCTTTTCCCAACGCCAAGGCGCTGCCGCTCCATGCCGGCATCGCGACCGGCATCTTCGCCCGCCATGGAATCGATCTGGAGCTCCAGCTCACCGAGAATTCGCGCAGCCAGCGCGACGGCCTGGCGGCCGGCCGCTTCGACATCGCGCAGGCGGCGCTCGACAACGCGGTGGCGATGATCGAGGTGGCCAGGCAGGACGTGGTGATCGTCTCGGGCGGCGACAGCGGCATGAACGATTTCATCGTCCAGCCCGACATCGCCTCTTTCGCCGACCTCAAGGGCCGGACGGTGATCGTCGATGCTCCCGACACCGCCTACGCGCTGCAGGCCAAGAAGATCCTGCTCAAATACGGCCTCACCGAAGGGACCGACTACACCATCAAGCCGGTCGGCGCCGTGGTCTATCGCTACAAGGCGCTGATCGAGGACAAGAGCAACGCCGGCGGAATCCTCAACCTGCCGTTCAACATCCAGGCGGAGGAGCACGGGCTCAAGAGCCTCGGACGCATCATCGATCTGCTCGGCCCCTATCAGGCGGCCGGTGCCTTCGCGATGCGCGCCTGGGCGCGCGAGCACGCCGACACGATGGAGCGTTATCTCGCGGCCTATGTCGAGTCGCTCCGCTTCGTGCGCGATCCGGCCAACAAGGCCGCGAATTTGGCGCTGCTCGAGCAGAAGCTCAAGCTCTCGCCGGCCGCAGCCGAGAAGACCTATGCGCAACTGCTCGATCCCGGGTTCGGCTTCACGCCCGACGCCAGGTTCGACGCGCAAGGCTTTCGCAACATGCTGGCGCTCCGTGCCGAGATCGAGCGCAAGGCGGGCGCCGAGCCGCCGGCGCCGGAGAAATATGTCGATCTCGGCTACTACGAGCGCGCGATGAAAACCCTGGGGCCGTAGGGTGGGTTAGGCGCGAAGCGCCGTAACCCACCGGCGGAGTCGGCATTGGCGATTCAGCCGGTGGGTTTCGCGGAGCCTGTCCTTGGGCTTGCCGAAGGCAAGACCCGGGGGCTCAACCCACCCTACGTCCCGAACACCTCCTTGAAGAATCGCGCCATCGATCCTTGCGATTGCGTGTTGGCGCGCTCCTCGTCGGCGTTCTTCGGCGTCGAGAAGCCGTGCTTGGTGCCGCTGTAGAGCTCGAACTGCCAGCCGATTTTTGCGTCGCGCAGGTCCTGGATCAGGATGTTGACCTCGCTCAGCGGCGCGACCGGATCCTCGGCACCGTGCAGGATCAGCATGCGGCCGTGAATGTTCTTCGCCGCGTCGTGCTGGAAATTGCGGAAGCTGCCGTGGATCGTGACGGTGCCGACGATCGGCGCGCCGGTCTCGGCGAACTCCACCGCCGTGGTGCCGCCGAAGCAATAGCCGAGCACGGCGATCTTCGCCGGGTCGACCATCGGGTTGTTGCGCAGGATGTCGAATCCGGCCTGGGCGCGCGCCCGCATCAGCGGGCGGTCGTTGTTGAACCTGGTCGACTGCGCGACCTCGTCCGCGGTTTGTTGCGGAACGACGCCGAAAATGTCCGGCGCGAACGCGACGTAGCCGAGCCGCGCCACCATCTCGGCATTCTTCAGGGTCAATGCCGACATGCCGTCGCGCCGGTGCAGCAGCAAGACGCCGGGACGCTTGTCCGTGCTGGCGTCGTCATAGGCGAGGTAGCCGCGCAGCGCGGTGTCGCCCTGCTTGTAATCGACCCATTCGGTCTTGATCTCCGCGCGCACGGGCGCGGCCGCAAACGACGTGGCAAGCACGGCACACAGAAGGACGATCGTCCGCCGATCTTTCATTGTTTCCTCCCCGGTACAGGCTGCCAGCTTTGCGCTTTGGCGCCGACCGGTCCAGATGCCGGAGCGCGCAACCGCGGGCGCCGAGCCCGTCGCCCACGCGCCGCGTCTTGACACCCCGTCCGCCAGGGCCTATCTCCGCGCCAGCCGGCTGGCACTCGTTAACCTCGAGTGCCAACCGCCTTCCAGATCGAGCGTTCAAGTCCACCAAGGCCGCGTTGCGGCGACGAGGAAACCATGGCGAAAACAAAGTTCCGTCCGTTGCACGACCGGGTGGTCGTGCGTCGCATCGAGGCCGACACCAAGACTGCCGGCGGCATCATCATTCCCGATTCCGCGCAGGAAAAGCCGCAGCAGGGCGAGATCGTCGCGGTCGGCCCCGGCGGGCGCGACGAGTCCGGCAAGCTCATCCCGATCGACGTCAAGGTCGGCGACAAGGTGCTGTTCGGCAAATGGTCCGGCACCGAGGTCAAGCTCGACGCCCAGGAGCTCCTGATCATGAAGGAGTCCGACATCATGGGCGTGGTCGCCTGAAACAACAGCCCTCGTCCTGCGGAGCACGCGCGTTAGCGCGTGCGTCTCGAAGGACGGGCGGCATCACATCGGCCTCATCCTTCCGCCTTCGCCCTGCGGGCTACGGCGGACAAGTCGAGACGCCCGCCGAAGCTTTAGCGAAGGCGGGCTCCTCAGGATGAGGGGAGAGATTTCACACGGAGCAAACCAAAATGGCCGCCAAAGACGTTCGCTTTTCCACCGACGCGCGCGACAAGATGCTGCGCGGCGTCGAGATCCTCGCCAATGCGGTGAAGGTCACGCTCGGCCCCAAGGGCCGCAACGTCATCCTCGACAAGAGCTTCGGCGCCCCGCGCATCACCAAGGACGGTGTCACGGTCGCCAAGGAGATCGAGCTCGAGGACAAGTTCGAGAACATGGGCGCCCAGATGGTGCGCGAGGTCGCGTCCAAGACCAATGACCGCGCCGGCGACGGCACCACCACGGCCACCGTGCTCGCCGCCTCGATCGTGC
>Ga0137412_10001725_pt1 | contig 17145 bp, 15 predicted proteins | sample CZODoug2_1_16fun_FD_122160 | JGI IMG/M metagenome (GOLD analysis project Ga0137412, IMG submission 122160) | Vadose zone soil fungal communities from Angelo Coast Range Reserve, California, USA - CZODoug2_1_16fungal (Hybrid Assembly) | ecosystem: Environmental > Terrestrial > Soil > Vadose zone...
ACTGTCGGCATTGCGGCGGAGGTCCGCCCGACGGCCGGCCATCCGGTCGTGCTGGTCAAAAGCAACGGCGACGGCCGGCGTGTCCTGTTCTACGGCCATTACGACGTCCAGCCGGTCGATCCGCTCGATCTGTGGCACACCCCGCCCTTCGAGCCGCGCATCGCGACCCTGCCGGACGGCCGCAAGGTGATCGTGGCGCGCGGGGCAGCCGACGACAAAGGCCAGGTGATGACCTTCGTCGAGGCCTGTCGCGCCTGGAAGGCGGTCACCGGAGCCCTGCCGCTGCCGATCACCATACTGGTCGAGGGGGAGGAGGAGTGCGGCTCGAAGAACCTGCCGCCCTTCGTGGAAGCCGCCAAGGCGGAACTGGCGGCTGACGTCGCCTTGGTCTGCGACACCGGCATGTGGGACCCCAAGACACCGGCGATCACCACGGCGTTGCGCGGCCTCGTCTATGACGAGGTCAAGATCAAGGCTGCCGATCGCGACCTGCATTCCGGCATGTTCGGCGGCGCGGCGCAAAACCCGATCCGGGTGCTGACGAAAGTCCTCGGCGCCATTCATGACGACAATGGCAAGGTCACGATCCCGGGATTCTACGACGGCATACGCGAGCTGCCCGCCGACGTGATGGCGCAATGGGCCGCGCTCGACATCACGCCCGCGAGTTTTCTCGGTCCGGTCGGCTTGAGCGTGCCGGCGGGCGAGAAAGACCGAAGCCTGATCGAGCAGCTGTCGTCGCGGCCGACCTGCGACATCAACGGCATCTGGGGCGGTTATACGGGCGAGGGCTCGAAGACCGTGATCCCGTCGGAAGCTTCCGCCAAGATATCGTTCCGTCTCGTGAGCGGCCAGGAGCCCGAGAAGATCCGCGCCGCCTTCCGCGCCTTTGTGCGTGCCCGCCTGCCGGCCGATTGCAAGGCCGAATTCATCAGCCATGCCGGCGCGCCGGCGATCGCGCTCGACTGGGGGATGCCGCAACTCGCCGCCGTGCGCCGCGCCCTCACCGAGGAGTGGGGCAAGGACGCTTTGCTGATCGGCTCGGGCGCCTCGATTCCGATCTGCGCCGATTTCAAGCGGCTGCTCGGCATGGACACGCTCCTGGTCGGCTTCGGGCTCGACGACGACCGCATCCATTCGCCCAACGAAAAATACGATCTCACCAGCTTCCACAAGGGAACGCGCAGCTGGGCGCGGATTTTGGCGGAACTGGCTGCCTGATGTTCAGGGATTGGGCGTCGGTCCGGCGAGCGCCGTCAGCCCGCCGAGGTCGGTGAGCACGCGTTCGGGCGCAAGATCCGGATACTCGTCGGGCATTTTGGCCCGATTGATCCAGGCGGCGCGAAACCCGAAGGCACGCGCGCCCATCACGTCCCAGCGGTTCGACGAGACGAAAATCACGTCGGCAGCCGCGATGCCGAAATGGTCGGTCACCAGCCGGTAGACCTCGGGGCGCGGCTTGTACATGCGGATCGGGTCGACCGAGAGGACCGCATCGAGGTCCTGGCCGAGCTTCGCGGCCGCGACGGCGGCCGACAGCATCGCCGGCGAGCCGTTCGACAGGATCGCGGTTTCGTGTCCGCGCGTCTTGAGCGCGTGCAGAATGGTCCGCGCGTCCGCAAAGGCATCGAGCGTCCGATAGGCCTCCATGAGGGCAGGCTTGAGCGCGCGGTCGACCGCGGGAAAGCGGGCCAGCGCGAAGTCGAGCGCCCGGCCGGTGAGCGTCCAGAAATCCTCGTAGCGTCCGGCGAGCGTCAAGGTCCAGGCATATTCGAGCTGCTTGGTGCGCCACAGCTCGGACAGGCGTTCGGCATCGGGCCCGGCGGCCGCGCGGTGGCGGCCGATCGCGGCATGCACGTCGAACAGGGTGCCGTAGGCATCGAACACGAAGGCGGGCGAGGTCATGGACAAAGCTCCCGGCGGGCTGGCTTCATGCGGGAGCGATCCTACGCCTGGTCTTCTTGTTTTTGCGCAGGATTTTGTCCGAAAAGTCCCCGACCCGGATCGAATCCGAGGCCGGTTTCTCAGGATCATGTGCGACGCTTCAGAGGCCCGGCACGGTCAGAAGATTGCCGATCGACCGCCCCCGGATGTCGTAGACCCGCGCATAGACGACGCCGTCGCGCTTGATCTCGACCACGACCGGCGCGTCGATCTCGGCGCAGTAATATTCGGCGAGGGCGAGCGCGAAGTCGGCGCCACGCGGATCCCAGGACAGCTCGAAATCCGGTCCGAGCACGACCCTGGCGGGAGGGTGCGGTCCGCACGCCGCGATCTTCCAGCGCGCGCGGCCCACCGGCTTCTCATGGCTTTCGTCGAGCTTGGCGCGCAACGCCAGGCTCGCCTGCCTGAACGACAGGCCCCAGTAATCGAGCATGTAGCGCGCGCGGGCGGTGCGCACGCCGCCCGCGATCGTGTTGAAATACGTGTATTCATAAGGATGCAGCTTCACCATCTCGATCACGGGCGAAACGCAGCCGACCGCCAGCAGCGCCGCGGCGCCCGCGGCAGCGGACGGTTTCCAGCCCGCGATCCGCTCGATCAGCCGGGCGCCCGCAAGCCCGGCCACTACCGCGATCGGCGGCGCGACGAAGACGAAATGGCGGATGCCGTTATACATCGCCGGCCGCGTCGCGACCGCGAGAGCGATCGGAAAGGCCGCGGCCAGCGCGAGCATGAAGAACACGGCGCGCCGCTGGGCGGACAGGCTTCGGTCGCATGTCGCCGCAAGGGCGCCCACGATTCCGCCCAGCCCGAGCGCAAGCGTGATCTCCGGCAATTCGAGCGCGAAGAGCTGCGGCACATAGCGGCGCGGCATATCGGGAACGAGCGTGAGGCTGCCGTCGAACAATTCGCGCCATGGGTTTTCGAAGAAGGTGGAGAAATAGATCAGCGCCCTGAAGGGGTTGAGCGGCTCGGCCACCGACCACGGCCACACCAGCGCCATCACGGCGTAAGCCAGCACGAGCGCCGGCAACAGGGCCAGGATGAAAGTGCCCGCGCGCGTTGCCGCTTGCCGCCACCCGGTCTGGCGGGCCTCGATGGCGACGGTCAACAGCAGAGCGGCGATCGCATAGACCGCCCCAAAGCCGCCGAGGATGCGGGTGCCGATCGCGAGGCCGATGCCGGCACCGAGCAGCGCGCCGGTCGCCGCCGCCGGCCTCGGATATTCCTCGAACGCGCGCACCAGGCCGAGCATCAGGACCGCCATCGCGGCTGCGAAAGGCGCGTCCTTGGCGTTCATATACATGTGCCCGTAATAGAGCGGGCAGGTGGCGAGCAGCACGAGCGCCAGCAGCCCGGCGACCGGCCCGCCGACCCGGCGGCCGAGCCGCCAGGTGACCGCGAGACCGATGAGGCCGACCATCGCGCCGGCGAGCCGGCGCGTCTCGAACAGATCGAAGGGCAGAATCTTGGCGAGGAGCGCGGCCGCCATGTCGAAGCCGCCCCCATAGGCATACAGGTTGACGAAGGACAGCGCCCGTCGATCGGTGAATCCGGAGCCGAACAGGTCGAGCAGCAGCGCGCCGTATTGGGAGTGGGTGTAGTCGTCCCAGCCGAGGCCGTAATCCCGGAACGTCAGGGCGGCGATGACGGCGATGGCGACGAGCACCGCGACGGCCAGGCCGTCGGCGATCGGCTCCGGCGACCGCCCCCACGGCGACGATATGGGCATGGGTGTCCCGGCTGCCTTTGTTGCGGTGCAGGATTGGCGCGGCCGGCGGCCGCGACGGTGGGCGGGTCAGTTATGAGCCTGCCGAGCCTCGGCGTTCCTGCGATCGATTTGCGACGTCAATATGTTCGCCAAGCCGAACGGCGGTGCGCGCGAAGTGACCGCGCGAACCGCCGTCTGCAAGGTCCCTGCGATGGTTGTCCGGCGATGCGTGCCGGCGTCAACGCGCTATTTGGTCGCCGCCTCGAATAATTCCTCGACGTAGTCCCAGTTGATCAGGTGGTCGACCCAGGCCTTGAGGTAGTCCGGCCGGCGGTTGCGATAATCGATGTAATAGGAGTGTTCCCACACGTCGCAGCCCAGAATCGGCTTCGCGCCCAGCACCAGCGGATTTTCGCCGTTGGCGGTCTTCATGATGGTGATCTTGCCGTCCTTGACCGCGAGCCAGCACCAACCCGAACCGAATTGGGTCACGCCGGCCTGGATGAAGTCTTCGTTCATCTTGGCGACCGAGCCGAGATCGGCCTCGATCTTCTTGGCCACTTTGCCGGGAAGCTTGTTGCCGCCCCCGTTCGGCTTCATCCACTTCCAGAAATGAGTGTGGTTGTAATGCTGCGCTGCATTATTGAACAGGCCGGCATTCTTGCCGAACGATCCCGTGACGATCTCCTCGAGCGATTTGCCCGCCCATTCGGGACCCTTGAGCAGGTTGTTGGCGTTGTTGACGTAGGCGAGGTGATGCTTGTCGTGGTGATATTCGAGCGTCTCGCGCGACATGTAGGGGGCGAGCGCATCGTATGGATAGGGCAGATCAGGAAGGGTGAGAGACATCAGTTTTCTCCTCGCATACGGCACACACAGCCGAGTTTGAAATGGTGGACGCGCGCGACCATACAAGATGCGGAGCGGCCACGCCGGCCAAATGGGATCCGGCACCGGGGATAATGGCCGGAGCAGGCCGCGGGTTCAAATTCCGGTGGGGCAGGGTGCGGTTGGCAGCCATGCCCGGGCTATGTTTCACAGGAAATTCCAGTATAATGGAATGGAATTTCCTCGTTTGCATTTATTGAGCGGGTTAATCAAGTCTAGACGTAGTAGGATCAGGATGCCTGACAGCTTGAGCGTCGGCGCGGTCCACATCTGCAAGTGATTTTGATGCCCGCGGTGCCGCGCGGGGTGCTCGAGTAGGGGACGCAACGGCTATGTATCCGTTCTTGTTGTCGCTGAGCTTGATCGCGACGGCGATTGGCGTATTTGCCATTGGGTTCGGCATTCCGAACCGCGATTTCAGCCTTGGCGACATGCTGATCATCGTCGGCACCGTTGCGATTGTCGGGGGCATGATCATGTTCGGCTTGGCGGCGGCCGTGCGTCAGCTGCGCCGTATCGCCGACGGAATGGCGCCCCGCCCCGCGCCCCGCCGTCCGCCGGGTCCGGAAGGCGCCGATACAGCCGCCGCGGCGCGCCCGGCGCCCGCTCCGCGTGTTCCCTATCCGGCCAAGGCTGCCACCGAGGCCGGCGATCGCGATACCCGTTCCACCGAGCCACGGCCCGGGCCCGCCCTGGCGGCCGACCCGGCCGAAGGATCACTGGAGCGGCCGCGTCCGAGCATTCTCGGGGCGGCGCGCGGCGCGGGCGACATCCCGATGATGGAGGAGCCCGAGGACGTCCCGCTTGCGGCCACCCGGGCGCCGTCACCGGCGACCGGTCGTAGCGCCCCGCCTGCGGGCGAACCGAAGCTGACCCCGACCGACATCATGTCCCGCTTGAGCAATCTTGCGGCGCCGCCCCCGCGTTCGGCGGTCCGGCAGGAGCCCGCCCAGCCTTCGGCGCCGGCGGCCGCAGGCCCGGCCGAGCCGCGACAGCATTCCAATATGTTCGACGCCTTGTGGCCCGCGGGCGGGCGCGCTGCGCGCCAGTCGCATCCGGAAGCCATTGCGCGCGCACCGAGGCCTCAATCCAAGCCGGAGCCGGAACGACCGCCCGACGTGAAGCCCGACCCGCGGGACGACTTTCGACCGGAGCCCAAGCTCGATCCCAGACCCACGGCCAGGCCGGAGCCCAAGCCGGAACCGCGCCTCGAGACCCCCATGGGGCGCGATCGGGTCGAGCCCGCCGTGAACCAGGGTGCGCGCGAAAGCGTGGCGCCGGTCGGCGAGCCGCGGCCGATCGCCATTCTCAAGTCCGGTGTGATCGACGGCATGGCCTATACGCTCTACACCGACGGCTCGATCGAAGCGGAGCTGCCGCAGGGGACGATGCGCTTCGCGTCGATCGACGAGCTGCGGGCGCATCTCGAACAGGCCGAGCGTTCGGACTGACTGGAAAAGTTATCCGTTCGGGTCGGTGACCGCCGCCAGCGCAAACGCGTAGGCGAGCGCCACTTCCCTGAGGCGCTCGAAACGGCCCGCCGCACCGGCGTGGCCGGCGTCCAGGTTGGTGCGGAATGCCAGCACACGGCGGCCGGTCTGGGTGGCCCGCAGACGCGCCACCCATTTCGCCGGCTCCCAGTAGGTCACACGCGGATCCGTCAGCCCCGCCAGCACGAGCAGCGCTGGGTAGTCCTGGGCGCGGACATTCTCATAGGGGCTGTAGGCGAGAATGTTGCGGAATGCCGCCGGGTCGGTGATTGGATTCCCCCATTCCGGCCATTCGGGCGGGGTGAGCGGCAGCGTGTCATCGAGCATGGTGTTGAGCACGTCGACGAACGGCACTTCGGCGATCATGCCGGCATAGAGATCGGGCCGCGCATTGGCGACCGCGCCGATCAGCATGCCGCCGGCCGATCCGCCGTGGGCGACCGCCTTGCCGGGCGCCATCACGCCCTGCGCCACGAGATATTCGGTCGCCGCGATGAAATCATTGAAGGTGTTGCGCTTGTCGGCGAGCTTGCCGGTGCGGTACCAGCGCCAGCCCTTGTCGGCGCCGCCACGCACATGGGCGATCGCATAGACGAAACCGCGGTCCACCAGCGACAGCCGGTTCGCGCTGAACCCGGCCGGAATGGCCATGCCGTAGGCGCCGTAGCCGTAGACGAGGCCGGGCGCGGTGCCGTCGAGCTCCAGGCCCTTCCGATAGAGGAGCGAGACGGGCACGGTCTCGCCGTCCGGGCTCGGCGCGAGCATGCGGCGCGTCACATAGGCGGACGGATCATGTCCGCTCGGGATTTCCTGGCGCTTGCGCAGAAGGCGCGTGCGCGCCGCGAGGTCGTAGTCCCACACTTCGGAAGGAGTCGTCATCGACGAGTAGGTGAAGCGCAGGGTCCGGGTCGCGAACTCGAATCCGGGATCCATTCCGAGTGCGTAGGCTTCCTCCGGGAATGAGATCGCATGCTCGTCGCCGCCAGCAAGGTGACGCACCACGATGCGCGGCAAGCCATCTTCGCGCTCGAGCCGGATCAGCCAGTCGGCGAACACAGTGAAGGACAGAAGGTAGACGCCGGGACGGTGCGGTATCAGGTCGCGCCAATGCGCGCGATCGGGCGTCGCGAGCGGGGCGACCGCGATCTTGAAGTCCTCCGCGCCGTCCGCATTCGTGAGGATGAACAGTGCCGGCGCGCCGCCGAATGACGGGTGGTGCTCCACGGCGTAGCGCACCGAGCTCTCGCGCGCGGCGACCAGCGTCGGGATCGCATCGGGCGAGCGCAAGTCGAGCAGCCATGACTCCGCCGTCTCGTGATCGTGGATCGAAATCTCGGCGAATTGTCCGGACTGCACCTCGGAGATGTTGACGAAAACTCCCGGGTCAGACGATTCATGGACCAGCACGTCATCTGCCGGCGGCGTACCGAGGCGGTGCCGAAACACGCGCGTGGGGCGATGCTGGGCGTCGAGCCGCACGTAGTAGAAGGCCGATGCGTCCGCGGTCCACACCGCTGCGCCGGAGATTTCCGGCACCACATCGGCGAGGTCGGCCCCCGTGGTGAGGTCGCGCACGCGCGCGGTGTAGAGCTCCGAGCCGGCCTCGTCATACGACCATGCCAGCTTGCGGTGGTCGGGCGAATGGGCGCTGCCTCCGAGCACGAAGAACGCCTTGCCGGCCCCGATGGCGTCGCCGTCGATCAGCACCTCCTCGGGTCCGCCGTCACGCGGCATGCGGCAGATCAACGGATGCTGGCCGCCCTCGCGGTAGCGGCCGAAATAGGCGTAGGCGCCGTCCGGCGCCGGCACCGAGGAGTCGTCCTCCTTGATCCGGCCCTTCATTTCCGCAAACAGCTCGGCCTGCAGATCGCGCGTGCCGGCGAGCGCCGCGTCCGCGTGAGCGTTCTCGGCTTCCAGATAGGATCGGATCGCCGGATCGAGCTTGGCCGGATCGCGCATCACGGCCTGCCAGTTCGGCGCCTTCAGCCAGGCATAGTCGTCGACCAGCGTCACGCCGTGATGAGTGGTCGCGACCGGCCGGCGGTCGGCGCGCGGCAGGTCTTGGTCGTGGACGGGCTTGAGCACGGGTTGCCGCGAAATGGTCGTATTACTTGTCGGGTTTCGGCGCGAAGGCGAGCGCGGTGCCGTTCATGCAATAACGCAGCCCGGTCGGCCTGGGTCCATCCGGGAAGACGTGGCCGAGATGGGCATCGCAGGAGGCGCAGCGCACCTCGGTGCGGCGCGCGAACCAGGAGCGGTCCTCGTGCTCATCCACCGCATCCCGGGCGAGCGGCGCCCAGAAGCTCGGCCAGCCCGTTCCGGAATCGAATTTCGTCTCGGATGAGAACAACGGCGTGCCGCAGCACACGCAGGCATAGGTGCCGGCATGCTTTTCGTTCCAATAGGGCCCGGAGAAGGCCCGCTCGGTGCCGTGCTGGCGCGTGACGTAATACTGCTCCGGCGTGAGCAGCCTGCGCCATTCGGCCTCGGATTTTTCGATTTTCGCCCGGCTGGTGGTCGACGACGTCATCGCGCGCTCTCGGATTGGGGGATCGCTCTATGGTGGTTGAGGTAAGCCCTCGCCGGGCGAACCTCAAGGCGCCGATCGGCCGGCGCCCGCGGTCGTTTGGCCGCCGTCGGCCCGGCTGCACGGGGGCGTGCCGACAGCAGACTTTCTTGATCCGTCCAAGAAAACAGCGCGCTTTCTTCCCCGCTCCATTGGAAATTCGCCTGATCTGTTCTTGCGTTGACCAAGTTTCGATAGTAATAATGATAAAAGTTGTTGTCTTGAGTCGACGCTGGGGCTAGAACGCGGTCGCGGCAGACGGCCACGCAGGAATGATCTTCCGCGGCGCCGTGATGATCGGAGAGGCCGTCCAAGCCAAGGTGGGAACGGGCGATGAGCGACACTACGTCAGGCAATAATTTCATCGGGCTGACCGCCGAAATCGTCTCGGCCTATGTCAGCAATAATAGCGTGTCGGCCGGCGACCTCCCGGCGCTGATCAACCAGGTGCATTCGGCGTTGTCGCGGGTATCGAGCGGCCACAGCGAGGCGCCGTCCGAGCCGCTCAAGCCCGCCATTTCGGTGAAGCGCTCGATCACGCCCGACCACATCGTGTGTCTCGAGGACGGCAAGAAATTCAAATCGCTCAAACGTCATCTGCGCACGCAGTACAACATGACGCCGGAAGCCTATCGCGAGAAGTGGGATCTGCCGCCCGATTATCCCATGGTGGCGCCGAACTATGCGGCCGCCCGCTCGCAGCTCGCCAAGCAGATGGGGTTGGGCCAGCAGCGGCGCCGGCGGAAGTAGCCGTCGCACGAGAACGGAACGCGCCAAGGCCGTCGCGCGTGCGGCGGCCTTTTGCGTGCCGGCCTCAGGCCGCTTCGGCGAGCGCCGCACGTGCATCGGCGCGGATGCGGTCGACCATCGAGCGGAAACCATTCGAGCGCTGCGGCGTGAGATGCTCGCGCAGGCCGAGCCGCTCGAACACCGCCACCGCGTCGGTCGCCAGGATCTCGCGGGCGGGCTTTCCCGAATAGACCGCGAACAGGATCGCGATCAGCCCGCGCACGATATGCGCGTCGCTGTCGCCGACGAAACTCAAGACCGGACCGGCCGGGCCGTCGGGTTTCACCTCGGTGGTGAGCCAGACCTGGCTCGCGCAGCCCTGCACCTTGTTGGACTCGACGCGGGCCGGATCGGGCAGCGGCGCGAGGGTGCGGCCGAGCTCGATGACATAGCGATAGCGGTCATCCCAGTCGTCGAGGATAGAGAAATTCTCGGTGATCTCGTCGATCGTCATGACGTCAAACGACCATGTTGGCGGCCGCGCCGGGCGGCCGTCTTCGATATAGGGCTTCCGGAGCTTCACGTCACCGGTTGAAAAGAAAAAGGCCGCGAGCGGATCGGGCAGGCGACCGCTCGCGGCGTCGGCCATGACGGCCGCAGTTCAGCTCAGGCGACGGGGACGTCGCCGGGCCACGGGGAGCTGATTTCGGGATTCGACATCTGACCGTCTTTCGACCGACAACCGGAGGCGAGCCCCGATCGGCGGAATCGGCCTGGTCGGAAACTCAGGCGCCGTGTTGGTTATGGGCTTCCCGATGTGCGCCGCGCCATGCGGGCGCGAGGTCGGCCGGGGTCAACGTGTTTTGCGACGGCTTGGCGGCGAGCGTGACGGCGGGCTTCGCTCCCTTGGTGGCGATCGAGCCGGTTTCGCGCGGCGTCGTGCGTTCGTTGATGAGCTCGTACACCATCTTGGCGCCGGCCTGCGCCCGTTGGCCGAAAGCGACCGCCGCTTGCGAGCCGAGCGCGCAGGCCTCGGGCTGGCGGGTGCAGAACTGACGCATATCGCCGACGGTTGCGGAGGCGGCCGATACGGCCTCGACCGCGCCTATCTCGGCGCTCGGCGCCGCGGCGGTCTGCTTGGCTCCGCCGCTCGGCAACAGCACGAGCACGACGCTGAGCCAGAACGCCATCCGGATGAGGAAAAACATGGTCCTGCCCTTTCACATACTTTCCGTTCCCGCATCCCCGTGTTTTTTTATTCCCCGAACGCGACCATACGCGCGACGTTTGAAAACGCGGTTCGCCGCGCTATGTGGATTTTAGGAAAAATTGCGGCGAACTCGCCGCGTATTTTATTAAAATTGGAACGATGGCGGATTTCGGAAATTCGAGCGATCCACGCCGCCATGATCGAGCCGATGCGCGGTCGAGCCACATGCGAACGGCCGTTCCGTCAACGATCCGTTCACCATGCAACACATCGTTCACCATGCAACCCGCCGTTCACCATTCCGGCAGAATGCAGGGCGTCGAGCGCGGGAAAGGCGTGCTTCGGCGCGGCAAAATCCGGCCGCTGCGTATGCCTTAGTGTTCGCTTAAGTGGCGTCTGACACGATCCCGGAAGATAAAGGGATCAAGGGGAGCGCGTCCGACCACGGGCGTGCATTGGGACGCAGTGAAGTTTCTCAAGCCGATTCGGGATTATGTCGACACGCTCGTGCATCCGTCCGCACAGGGCGACGCGCTCACGTCGGCGCGCCATCGCGCCTTCATCGGGCCGCGCCTCATCGGCAGCTCGGCGGCGCTCGCCTCGTTCCCGGCCTATCTTGCCATGCGCGGCGTGCCGAGTGCGCTCGAGATCGTGGTCTTCGCCTGGCTGATCGCGCCGATCCTCATCGCCTATTTCCTCTCGCGCACCGGCCGCTATGAAAGCGCGCACGTGCTCTCGTCGCTTGCGCTCACCGCTCTCGTCACCATGGTGGCGGCGAAAACCGGCGGCATCTCGTCCTTCGCCGCGATCTGGCTCGTCATCGTGCCGCTGGAAGCGGCGCTGTCCGCGTCGCGCCGCGTGGTCGCCGCCGCCTCGACGCTCGCGCTGCTCGCCGCCGGCCTGCTGATGGTCGGTGGTGCCATGCAGTTGCTGCCGACGCCGGCCACGCCGGAACAAGGCCAGGGGGCGCTGGCGGCGCTCGGAATCGTATCGGCCGCGCTCTACTCGACCGGGCTCGCGCTCGGCGCCGAATCTCTGGCGCGCACGAGCTTCTGGCTGCTCTATGCCGAGGAGGACCGTTATCGGCTGCTCGCCCGCAACATGACGGATGTCATCACGCGCCACGGTCGCAACGGCTCGGTGCTGTTCGCCTCGCCGGCGGCCGAGCCGCTGTTCGGCGCCTCCGTCGCCGACCTGCTCGGCCACGGCTTGTTCGACCGGGTGCATGTCGCGGACCGCCCGGCCTATTTGACCGCGCTCGCCGATGCGCGCGCCGAGGGCCGGTCGGTCGAGTTCCGGGTGCGGCGGGACCGACCGGAAGGCGGCCACAAAGCTACGGTCCGCTTCATCTGGATCGAGATGCGCTGCCGCCCGCTCGACCGCGCGCTCGGCGGAAACGCCGCACCGCAGGACCGCGAGGTCGTCGCGGTGATGCGCGACGTGACCGAGCGCAAAGCCCAGGAGCAGGCGCTCGAGGACGCCCGCAGCGACGCCGAGCAGGCGAACACCGCGAAGGGCCACTTCCTCGCCACCATGAGCCACGAGCTGCGGACGCCGCTCAACGCCATCATCGGATTTTCCGAGATGCTGGCCAACGAGGCCGAGATGCGGCTCGACGCCGAGCGCCGCCACGAATATGCCGCCCTGATCAACGATTCCGGCAAGCACCTGCTGTCCGTGGTGAACGGCATTCTCGATATGACCAGGCTCGACACCGGTGACTTCGAGATCAGGCCCGAGCCGTTCCGGCTCGCCGGCGTGATCGACGGCTGTTGCGACCTGCTGGCCTTGAAGGCGCGCGAGGCGGGCCTCGACCTGGTCGTCGACGTGCCGCCCGAGCCGGCCGAAATCGTGGCCGACAAGCGCGCCGTCAAGCAGATCCTGATAAACCTGCTGTCGAACGCGATCAAATTCACCGACCGCGGCGGCCGCATCAAGGTCAGCGCCGCCGCCGAAGGCACCATGATCGCGATCACGGTCGAGGACAACGGCATCGGCATCGGCGAGGAGGATCTGCCGCGGGTCGGCAGCCCGTTCTTCCAGGCGCGCGGATCCTATGACCGGCGACATGACGGGACCGGGCTCGGCCTCTCGATCGTCAAGGGCCTGGTGGAATTGCACGGCGGCGAGATCGCGATCCGCAGCCGGATCGGCGAAGGCACGCGCGTCACGGTGCGGTTGCCGCTCGATTGCGAGCAGGCGCGGCGGCTCGAAGACACCGTGACGACCAGGCCGCGTCCGTTGGCCGATGCCGCTCGCGCGACCGGCGAAATCACGATGGCGGTGAAGAAAAGTGCGTAACGCGTCCCTGCGCAATCGACGGACGGCCGACGACGACGAGGTCGATCGGCGTGCCCCGCGCCCATGGTGGTGGCGCATGCTGCTGCGCCGTCCGCGCGATACATTCGCCTTCGTGGTGGCGGCCGCGGCGGCCGGCGCCATCATGATCAATGGCCTCTATTTCCAGCGCGGCCCGCATCCGGCGCCGATCTTCGCCGTGAAACCCCTTCCGATCGCCGCCAGCAGGTCGGCGGACAACGTCACGGTACCGCGTCCGCGCCCGCTCGAGTCGGGGTCGGCGAAACGCGACTTTGCGTCGAACCGCCTGCATACCGATGGGATCGACAGCGCCCGCGCAAGGCCCGCGCCGCCGCCCGTGGCGGGCCCGCGCAAGGATCCGATCGCCGATCTGCTCACACCCCGCTCCGTGCCGGCGGCAGCGCCGCCACAAGCACATGCCCAGCCTGCGATCCCGGCGCCGCAGCGTCCGCCGGGGCAGCCGTCGCGCCAAGTGCTGGCGGTTCAGCGCGCGCTCAGCGATTTCGGCTACGGCCAGCTCAAGCTCACGGGCATCTACGATCCGGAGACGCGCCTCGCGATCCAGCATTTCGAACGCGACCGCAAGCTTCCGATCACGGGTGAGATTTCCGAACGGGTGACTCGGGAACTCGCCACCCTGACCGGCCGCTCGATGGATTGATCGCAACGGCGTCCGCCTCGCCGAGGCGCGCAAGGTGTGCCCGATCGCGGGGCCGCTATCTGCCGGGATTGCGTCATGGCGCCGGCGATGCCAGCGTAAACGGTCGCATGCGCGACGCGACGAATCGACTGGCACAGCCCGAAGGGTTCCATGCGCCTGAAATCCTCAATCTGGGTGGCGGCCTATATTCGCCGGTGCCAGGTCGAAGGCCTTTTCGCGGCGGTGCGCCGGCACGGCGCCGACGAAGCCGGGGCGATCTTCGTCAAGGTCAACCGGCTCGACGGCACCGCCGATCTCTACGGGCCGGCCCCGCAGGCCGCATTTGACGAGACCCAGCCGGCCGATCGCGCGTTCAGCCTGTGCCTTAAGGTGCAGCCGGCGCCGGAATCCGACGTCGAGGCCTTTCTGGGGCGCGAAATGCGCTTCGATCCCGATGTGTGGATCGTCGAGACCGAGGACCGCGCCGGCCGTCATTTCCTCGACCATGTCGTGCGCTGAGCGAATCCGGACGCGGCTCTCGGAACCTCGCAAGGCCGGATCGGGCGCGCCCGCGTTAGCGGGGTGTTAACCACCTAGCGTCCTAATGCATGCGAGGGCGGACCCACCATCGAACAATGCGGCTCGCCTCAAAGTCGGGGCGGAGGGCTCCATATGGGGACTGTAGTGAGTTTTCCGGAAGGACGATCGGCCGCGCGCGACGGCGGCGATTCGAATTCCGGATCGGCGATCGTGATCATCCTCCCCGTCGTCCGAATCGAGCGTTACGAGGATGCGCCGCCGAGCGACATCGAGCCTTCGAGTTCCTCGCCCGGCCGCAAACGACGCCGGCGCGCCTCCCGCACGTGAGCGACGCAGAACAATCCCCCTGGAACCGGCGCGCGCGACGTGTCTCGCCGCGCCTGGTGTGGGGATTGGCGCTGCCGTTGCTGCTCGGCGCCTGTTCGGCGACCGGCGATTTCGGGCGTCTCAAGCCCGGCCTCGTGAGGGACAATATGCACGCCTGGGTCGGCCGCGACGCGGCGCTCGCGGCCGGCGTCCCGCCCTCGCATTACCCGCTGACCGACGAAGAGCGCACCCTGCGCGATCTCGCCTACCCGCTGATCGAGCCTCCGTTCGATCGGCACCGCTGGTACGCGCTGGTGAACCAATATGGCACCTCGCAGGGTCATGGGTGGCCCGCCTTCGAGGTTGCCGGCTACGGCGACCGGCTCCTGGCCATGCATTACCGCTCCGCGACCGCGCGCTATTCCCAGCTCAATACCGACATCCGCAACGACGTCGTGCGCATCCCGGATTTCTTCGGAAAGGCGCGCCGGGTCCTGGATCTCGATCGCAAGCGCGGGCAGAGCCTCGCTTACGTGTCGGCGCTGCAGCCGTACGAGCAGTTCGACGCGACGACGCGCATCGCCGAGAATGAATTGGTGATCGGCTGGGTGCAGCGTGCGCTGATCGAGCGCTCGCTGGCTTATTGCTACGCGCTGCAGCGGCTCGTGATCGCCACGCCGGCCCCCATGGCGGTGGAGGTGGAACGTTCGCTCACCCTCCTCAACACGCAGATTTTGGAAAGCCGCCTGCTGAGAGGGCCGCAATTCGGACCCGAGCCCGTCCCCTGCGGTCCGCAGATTGTCGCGGCGCCGCTGCCGCCGGTCGCGGCCCTGTCGAAGTAACGCCGGACTTCTGGCTGGCGCAACGCTCGATTGGGCTTCCAGGCACGCCCGGCGCCCGAAACCACCACCCCGATCAATTCAGCATTCCGGCGCGCTTGAGCGCCTCTGCCCGCAGCCCGGTGTCGACCACCGGGCCGAGATCGTATCTCTGCGGCAGGTTGCCGGCCGCGACCAGCTGGTCCTGCAGCCATGCGAGCTTGTCCATGTCGATGGGCATCGCGGGATCGATGCCGGTCTTCGGATTGGAGGCCTCTGCGAAGATGAATTCGGGTCGTTGATCGTCCGCCTTGATGCCGGTGATCTCGCGCGTGACGCGCAGCTCCTCGTCGCGGTTGGTGAGCGCGTGCCGGTAACCCTGCATCTGCGCGGTCAGGAACCGGACGATGTCCTCGCGCCGCGTCGCGATCAGCTTGTCGGTCGTCATCGTGCACAGCCGCTGATACTTCGGCATCACGTCGCTGCCGCGCGCCACCAGCTTGATGCCGTCCTTGGGACCCATCAGCGAGAACTCGATGGAGATCACCGTGGCGAGCGCAACGCCGCCCGCCAGCGCCTTGTAGCGGTCCGGATCGTTGCCCAGGGACGCAAACTTCACCTCCGCGAGCGGGATATTGTTTTGCGCCAGATAGGCCTTGGCGATCATGTCGGGCGCCGCGTTGGGCGACGAGATCGCCATGATGGCGCCCTTCATGTCCTGCGGGCCCTTGAACTCGGCGCGTGCGAATACGCTGTGCACCACGGCCTGCCAGTGACAACCGATGATCTTGATGCCGGCATTGCGCGAGCCCGCCAGCAGGGCGGCGCCCGGCGTGCCCTCGTAGCTGTCCAGCTCGCCGGCCAGCATGGCGCGCAGCATGATGACGTCGTTCTGGAAATAGGAATGCCGCAGGTCGAGGCCGAGCTTTTGCGCAAAACCGCCGCGCACCGCCATGACCTGAAAGCCGGCGTCGCTCTTGGCTTCGATGATGCCGTGCCGCCAAAGCCGGTCCTGCGCCGCGCCGGTCCCGGGGGTGCCGGAGAGCAGCGCAACGGCAGCCATCGCGTGTCCCAGAACGCGCAGGCTTGCGGCGGCGTCCATGGTTTCCCTCGCACCCGTGCCGCGGTTTGACAGCGCCGCAGCTTAGGACGGCGGCCGGGGTGCGGCAACAGCGTGGAGGAAGCGGCGATCGATGCGCAGCCGGGGGAGGGAGCCCGTCCGGGGGTGGCGGAAACGAGGTGGCGCGCGGCCGCGGCGAGACGATATGCTTTCGGCGCACCCTCCGTGCCGAGAGCCGATCCCGCCGCCATGCCTGCCACCATCGGACAACCGCTGACCCGCAAAGAGGATTTTCGCCTGCTCACCGGCGCGGGCCGCTTCAGCGACGACGTCAACCTGCCGGGGCAGGCCTACGCCGTGTTCGTCCGCTCACCGCACGCGCATGCGCGCCTGGGCGCCATCGACACCGCGGCGGCGCGGGCGATGCCGGGCGTGCTCGCGGTGCTGACCGGCGCGGATGCGGATGGCGACGGGCTGAAAGCCATCCCGCACACGCCGCTTGCGACGCGGCCGCCCGCCGACATCGCGCTGATCAACCGGGACGGATCCGAGCACGGCTACGCGCCGCATCCGGTGTTCGCCACCGATCGGGTGCGCCATGTCGGCGCGCTGGTCGCCATGGTGGTGGCCGAGACGGCCGCTGCCGCGCGCGAGGCTGCCGAGCGCGTTGACGTCGACTACCGGCCGCTCATGCCGGTGGTGGCGACTGCGGCGGCGGCGGAACGCGATGCTGCGCGGCTCTATGACGACGTCGCCAATGTCTGCATCGATGCCGACGTCGGCGATGTCGCCGCCACCGCGGCCGCCTTCGCGGCCGCCGCCCATGTGGTGCGGCTCGACACCTGGGTGCAGCGCGTGACCGGCGTTCCGCTCGACGCCCGGGCGGCGGTCGGCGCCCATGAGGCGGCGAGCGGGCGCACCACG
>Ga0137412_10001726_pt1 | contig 17144 bp, 15 predicted proteins | sample CZODoug2_1_16fun_FD_122160 | JGI IMG/M metagenome (GOLD analysis project Ga0137412, IMG submission 122160) | Vadose zone soil fungal communities from Angelo Coast Range Reserve, California, USA - CZODoug2_1_16fungal (Hybrid Assembly) | ecosystem: Environmental > Terrestrial > Soil > Vadose zone...
GAGATCACCGACGACGAGGTCTGGGCCATCAGGACCTCGGGGCAGCGCGGGGGCGCGAAGGCATGGGGGCCGCCGATGCCGAAGCACTTCGGCAGCCCCTGGGAACTGGACAAGATCACCCCGTTGCCGGGAGCGCGCGAGCAGAACCTTGCCCGATAGCTTGCTCAACAGCTTGTCAGATCGGCGTGCTGAATCGCCGCTGACCGTCGCCTTGACGGCTACTCACCCGTCGACACACCGGTTGCGTTGGCTGCCCAGCCCGGTGATGGAGGACTCCATGACGTCGCCGGCGCGCAGGTAGCGGTTGTAGTGGGCGCCGTTGCCGGCGGGTGATCCGGTGGCCAGCAGGTCACCGGGCCGCAGCGGGGTGATCGCGGAGATGTGTTCGATCAGCTGGGCGATGTCGAAGATCATGTCAGCGGTGCTGGCGTCCTGCATCGTCTCGCTGTTGAGGGCGAGGGTGATCCGCAGGTCCATCGGGTCGTCGACGAACGGCGCCGGCGCGAGCCACGGGCCAAGGGGCAGGAAGGTCGGGGCGTTCTTGCCAGCCAGCCAGTCGGTGCCCAGTGAGGGCATGTCCGGGCGGAACACCCGGTCGCGGGTGGTGATGTCGTTGACTATCACGTAGCCGGCGACGGCGTCGAGTGCGTCGGCGCGACTGGCCCGGTAGGTGTGTCGGCCGATGACCACGCCGAGTTCGAGCTCCCAGTCGTGCTGGGTGCCGGTGGGGGGCAGCACGACGTCGTCGCGCGGTCCGCAGACCGCCGACGGCAGCCCGGTGAAGACGTAGGGCGTGCCGTGTTCGGCGCGGTGGCGCATCGTCTCGGCGGCTTGGGCGCGGACGAGGTCGAGATCGGGGTGGCCCTGCTCGAGCGCGCTGGCGACGATCAGCTCTTCGACGTGCGTGCGGTAGTTCGCGCCGCTCTGGAACACCTGCCCGGGTGTGAACGGGGCCAGCGGGGTGAGCGTGTCGAGGTCGACGGCATACCGGGCCCACGTGCCCGTCGCGGTGGCTTCGGAGACGGCGTCGTAGACGGTTTTCCACGTGCCCGGCCAGTCCGTGAGGAGGCCGTCGACCGAGGACGGTCCGACGTCGAGGCTCCGCAGTGCCACGACGTCGTCGCCGATGACGACGCCGCTGAACTGCCCGCCCGTCCCGGTGCGGAATCGGCCGAGCCGGAACTCGGGGCGGGCGTCGGCCATGGCTGTCCTGCTCTCTGCGCGTGCGCCCGGACAGGCTCCGGGTTTGTCGCTCCCGGCGGACGATAGGGCGTTGCGCCGGGTTCCGGAATCGTCGGTCCGTCGATCGCAAACATCGACCGCGTTGATAACGGCCGGCTCGGTGAGACAGGTTGTCAGAGGTTGGCCGCCAGGGTGGTGATGCGTTCGCGGAGCCAGTGGTGCGCGGGGTCGGAGTGCCGGACCGGGTGCCAGTACATGCTTTCCACGATCGGTTCGAAGGAGATGGACGTCGTCAGCACCCGCAGCTCACGCTGAAGGCGGGACAGACGGAGCAGGCGTTCGTGCACGAACCCCAGCAACTGGGTACCCGGCAGCAGCGAGGGGATGACCGCGAAACTCAAGGTGGTCAGTGCGATCCTCGGGTGGATGCCCAGCGCGGCCAGCTGTCTGTCGATGTAGGCGTCGCCCTCGCCTTCGCCGCCGCCTTCGGTGCGATAGCAGACGTAGGGCAGACGCTCCAGCGCGTCCCGGTCGAGAACGTCGCCGACGTCGCGGTTCTGGCTCCAGACCGCCGGCAGGTAGCGGTCGGTGAACAGCTCGCGGTGCCGCATCGTCGACATGCGTGCGCTCGCGACCTGCCGGGGCAGGATGGCGAGGTCGACCTGCCCGCGTTCGACCGCCAGCGTGGTCGCGGTGTTGATCGGCATGACGTTCACGGCGACACCGGGCGCGTCGCGGTAGAGCTCTTCGAACAGGGACCGCAGCAGGACGAGGGTGACGTAGTCGCTCGCGGCGACGGTGAACGAGCGGTTGTCGGTGCGCGGGTCGAAGTCGGGGCTGACGGTCAGCAGGTGCTCGAGGCTGGCGAGTACGTCGTGTACGGGCTCGAGCAGGGCCTGGCCCATCGGGGTCAGCTCCAGTACCCGCCCTCGGCGCACCAGCAGCGGGTCGCCGAACAGTCGCCGCAGCCGGGCCAGCGCCGCGCTCATTGCCGGCTGGCCGATCCCGATGGACTCCGCGGCCCGGGTGACGTGCCGCTGTTCGAGCAGCGCGGCCAGCGCGGGGAGCAGGTTCAGGTCGGCGCGACGCAGCACCGTTGAGGCGTCCATGACGGTCGAGCATGACAGCTCCACCGCTTGGTATCGAGTCTGTCGATGAGCCGCATCGGCAACTGGATCTGGCTGGCCACCGTGGCGGACACCTAGCGTGCGGAGATGCGGACTCGCCCCTCGGGGGAGTTGCCAAGGATGTCGACCGCACGGAGCTGAGGCCATCATGCGTGTACTTGTCATCGGAGCCGGCATCGGTGGCCTGGGGGCCGCGACCGCGCTCGCCCAGCGTGGTACCGACGTACATCTCGTGGAGATCAAGCCCGACTTCTCCGTCCCCGGCGTGGGCATCAACCAGCCGGCGAACAGCCTGCGCGCCATGCGCGCCATCGGCGTGCTCGACGAGTGCCTGGCGGCCGGCTTCCAGTTCGACCACAGCGAGATCTACGGCGCAGACGGGACCCGGACCGCCCGGTCCCAGTACCCGTTGGGCACCGACGACGTGCCGGCGAACAACGCATTGTCACGGGGCGGACTGCAGTCCATCCTCGTGTCGGCGGCGGCGCGGGCCGGGGTGAAGATCGACCTCGGGGTCACCGTCGACCGGTTCACCGACACCGGCGAGCGTGTCGAGGTCGCGCTGACGGACGGCCGCCACGACCGCTACGACCTCGTGGTCGCCTTCGACGGGATCAGCTCCCCGACCCGACGCGCGCTGTTCGGCGAGCGATTCGAACCGGTGTACACCGGGTTCGGGGTCCTGCGGGTCACGTTGCCCCGGCCCGCCGACCTGACCGGCATGCGGGTGTACCAGGCGCTGGGGGTCAAGGCCGGGTTCTGCCCGCTGAGCGAGTCCTCGATGTACATCTTTGTCGTCACCGCGCAGCCCGCCGACGTGGTGCTCGACCCCGCCTCCTTCGGGGACATGCTGCGGGCGCAGCTGGCGCCGTTCGGCGGGTTACCCGCCGAGGTGCGCGAGGCGATCACCGGCCCCGAGGGCATCGTCTTCAGCCCGATCGCCGACGTGCTGCTCCCGCTGCCGTGGTTCGTCGGTCGCGTGGGGGTACTGGGCGACGCGGCACACGCGTGTGCCCCGCACCTGACCCAGGGCGCGGCAATGGCGCTGGAGGACGGTGTTGTGCTCGCCGAGATGCTCACGGGCGAGACCGCGCCGCTGGACGACGTGTTGCGCCGTTTCGGGGCACGCCGCTACCCCCGGGTGAAGCTCGTGCAGGACGTCTCCCGGCAGATCCTCCTCGACGAGATGGCGATCACCGAGGAGACCTACGAGGCGGCAATGCGAGCCAGTGCCGCGGGCCAACCCCGCCCGTCCCCGGCGGTCGAGCAGCTCTTCAATGTGCCCGCATGACGCTGACCTAGTCCTCGTCCCTGTCTTCGACGGAGGAACAGATGACCACAACACCGAACGACCTGCGCACGGTGGCCGACGCCGTGCCGCCGCCTCCCCGGCCGGCGCTGCCGTTGCCGCCGAAGGCCGACCGGGGCCGGGTGCTGCCATCGGTCCGGGCGCGCAGCTCACCCGTCACGCACCTGCGCTACGTCGCGCTGGCCAGTCCGACCTACGACGCAACCGTCGCGTTCTATCAGGACATCTGGGGGCTCTATCCGGTCGCGCGTACCCGAGACATCGCGTTCCTCGGCGCGGTCGGCAGCCCCGAGCCCTACATCGTCCGGGTTCGTGCCGCCGCCGAGCCACGCTGCGACCTGATCGCCTTCGGCGCCCGCGACGCCGCGGCGGTCGACCAGCTCGCGTCCACCCTCGCCCACGACGGCGTACGGCTCACCGCTGAACCCTCAGCCCTCGACACCCCTGGCGGCGGGTACGGGTTCCGCTTCTTCGACCCCGATGGCCGGCAGGTCGAGGTCTCCGCCGACGTCGCGGCCAAACCCTTCCGGGAACTGCAGCCCCAGGAGTCCATTCCCCGCAAGCTCAGCCACGTCGTGGTGGACACCCCGAACGTGGTTCCGTTGATGGCCTTCTACGAGCGCTACCTGGGCATGCGGCTGTCGGACTGGCTCGAGGACCGGATGTGTTTCCTGCGCTGCTCAGAGGATCACCACAGCCTCGCGCTCGCCCAACGCGGCCAGGCCGGGATCAACCACGTCTCATTCGAGATGCGCGATATCGACGAGTACATGCGCGGCACCGGGCGGCTGGTCCGCGCCGGACACGCACCGCTGTGGGGACCGGGGCGGCACAGCGCCGGCGACAACGTCTACTCCTACTTCGCCGGCCCGGACGAGTTCGTCGTCGAGTACACGACCGCTCTGGAGACGATCCCTGACGAGGACGCCTGGACCCCGCGGATCTGGCCCGCCGTGTCCGACTACGCCGACCGATGGGGTACCGCGGGTCCGGGGGAGGACCTGTTCGCCCTGTCCCACCGTGCCCCTGCCGATGCCGGCCTGTGGGTACCCGCACCCGTCTGAACCGACCGCGACTCAACCGACCGCGACTCAACCGACCGCGACTGAACCGACCATGACCACCCGTTACCAGCGACAGGTGAGGGACAACCGATGGCGCAGAGCACGGAAAGACACGTGGACGACCGGGTCTTTGACTTTGACCGGGTGAGCTCGGGGGCCCTGCACATGCCGCCGATGAACGTCCCGATGTTCGAGCCGCCCCGCCTCACCCCATTCGACACGGGTCTCGAGAAGGCGACCGTGGGGCTGCTGGTGACCTCGGGTGCCTACTATCCGGACCAGGCGCGGATGCGAAACACCAATGACCTGTCCTACCGCTTGCTGCCCCGCGATCGTGACCTGACCGAGGTGCTGTTCGCGCACATGACGCCGATCCGCGCGTTCGCACTCGCGGACCCGAACGTGGCCTATCCCCGCGATAGCCTCATCGACCTCGAACGGGACGGCACGATCGGGCGTTACGCGGACAGTGCCGTCTCGATCGTCGGTTCGATCAGCCGGTACGACGAGCTGGCCACCGAGACCGGGCAGCGGATCGTGGAGGAGTTCAGGGCCATGGGCGCGGACCTCGTGCTGGTGGTGCCGTTCTGTCCGCAGTGCCACGTCGCCGCTGGTGTGCTCGCCCGCGCCATGGAGAGCCGGGGCATGCCGACGACGAGCCTGGGCACCCTGCACCGCCATACCGCTGCGCTCAAACCGCCTCGCGCGACCTTCCTCGACTTCCCACTCGGCTGCCCGGGCGGCAGGCCGAGATACCCCGAACAGCAGCGGGAGATCATCCGCGCGGCACTTCAGGCAGGCGTCGCGGCGCCCACCGCGGCGTGGACCCTGCCACGGCTGCCGTTCCGATGGAGCCCGGATGGCGATCGCGGCTGGGAGGACCTCGTGTTCGATCTCTACCGCCTGGACAACGAGATTCGCGGCACCGTCATGGCCAACAGCAGCACCCATCACCAGGACCTGGCTGGGCACGAGCGCGAGTTCACCATTCGCTGTTCCTGTTGACCGTCCGCCGAGATGGTCATCGCCAACTGCTCTGGATCTCAGGTCCGAGTACGGCCGAAGGATGGACACGGCGCTGGTTCGGCGCACCGTGATTGACCCCAACCACATTGATGAGAAGGAGATATCTATGTCGGTCTCGAGTCATATCCGTTCCGAGCAGGTCGGCAGCTTGCTCCGTCCGCCCGCATTGCTCGAGGCCGCGGAGCGGCATGATGCTGGGGAGCTCGGCCTGACGCGGCTGCGCGCAGCACAGGATAGCGCGATTATTGACGTGATCGAGAAGCAGAAAAGTGTTGGTGTTGATGTCCTGACAGATGGTGAGTATCGCCGGACTGGTTTTGTCACCGGATTCATGGATGCCGTCGACGGATTTGTAGCGGGGCCTGTTCCGGTAGGGTCCGGGCGCGGGGGCTGGCGCGGCGGGACCGGCACTGAGGTCGAGTCACCCAACCTGCGTGTGGTCGGGGCTCGGCTGCGGGCGCGCGGGCGGATCGCTTCCGGCGAGGCCGCCGTCCTTAGCGAGCATGCGGATCGGCCATTCAAGATCACTTTGCCGGGGCCGATGCTGATCCCCAGGATCGGCTGGGAAGACGGTGTCACCGACGCCGTCTACGCCGATCGCGATGAGCTGATTCAGGACGCGGCGGCGATCCTCGCGGAGGAGATCCGCCTGCTGGGTGAGCAGGGAGTGGGCTATGTGCAGATCGATTCCCCTAGTTACACGCACTGGGGCGACCCGGCGCTGGTGCGGAAGATGCGCGACACCGGCGTGGATCCCGAGGAGTTGCTCACGTCCGCCATCGCCGGAGACAACATTGCACTCGACGCGGCTCCGCCCGAGGTAGTCACCGCGGTGCATCTCTGCCGGGGCAACTCCATGGGCCGTTGGCTCGCCGACGGTGGGTACGAGCCGCTTGCCGAGCGGCTGTTCACCGAACTGCGATGCCAGCGGTTCTTGTTGGAGTACGACAGTGAGCGCGCCGGTGGGTTCGAACCGCTGCGGTTCGTGCCGGCCGATAAGACCGTCGTTCTCGGTCTCATCTCGTCGAAGACCGGGGTTATGGAGTCCCGGGACGAAGTGCTTACCCGGATTGACGAGGCCTCGAAGTATGTGCCCATCGAGCGGCTTGCGTTGAGTCCCCAGTGCGGATTCGCTTCGTCTGGGCGAGGTAACCCTATTACCGAGGACGAGCAGTGGCGGAAGCTGGAACTGGTCGTATCCATCGCAAACGAGGTGTGGCCGTCCTGATCGAACCCAATGACCGGACTCTCCGGCCGTCTGCGACGAGATCACGAAGGCGGAGACGGCCGGGTTCTTCTTCGAGACGTGGCGGCTCGCCCATCGTGATCCGGTCGCCAAGCGCGCGGTGGCGAAGCTCTACGAACGTCAGTTGGCGCGGATGGCGCACCTCGTGCGACGGGCGAACCCGAAGCTGGACGAGCCGGAGGCGGCGGCCCGCGCCGCGATCATCATGGGCTCCACCGACGGGTTCATGAACACGATCGGCTTCGGCAAGGACAGGCCAGCGCCGCTGCGGGATGTCGAGGACGAGCGCCTCGTGGAGTTGCTCATCGCTTTCGCGCTGATGTGAACCACAGCGCTGATGTGAGGCGCGGCGCTCAGGTGACCGTCAGCGCTGCTGTGACCTCAGTGCAGCTGAATGATCTCGTCGTGGGTGGGCAGCGACGGGCTGGCGCCCGGTTTGGTGACCGCGAGGGCGCCGGCGGCCATGGCGAGGGGCAGGGCGTCGGCTCGGCCCAGCGCGACGGCCGCGCCGAACGTCCCCGTGAATGCGTCCCCGGCGGCGGTGGTGTCGACCACGTCGACGTCGAAGGCCTTGAACTCGCTGCGGCCGGTGGCGTCCACGCTCACCGCGCCCTTGTCGCCGAGGGTGATGATCGCCTGGCCGACGCCTCGGTCCAGGAACCACCGGGCGGCCCGTTCGGCGCTGTCCGCATCGGTCACCTCGACGCCGGTGATCCGCGCCGCCTCACTCTCGTTGGGCGTCACCACATCGATGTCGGGCCAGAGCTCCGCCGGTAGGACGGCCGCCGGGGCGGGGTCCAGTACCACCCGCAGGCCGGCGCGCCGGCCCACCCCGGCGGCGTACACGGTGATGTCGTGGCGCACCTCGAGCTGCAGCAACAGCACGGCCGCCCGGGGCGCGAGCTCGGCCAGACCGGCGTCGACCATCGCTTCGTCGAGCTGGGCGTTGGCCAGCGGCGTGATCACGATGTCGTTCTGCCCGCTGGCGTCGACCCGGATGTGCGCGACCCCGGTCGGCCCCTGCACCCGGCGGACCCGGTCGATGTGCACGCCGTGGCCGGCGAGCGACTCGGTGGCGAGGGTGGCGAACGGGTCGTCGCCAACGCAGCCGATCATCCACGTGGGCGCGCCGAAATGCGCCGAGGCGACGGCCTGGTTGGCCCCCTTACCGCCGAGCACCAGGGTGACGGCCTCACCGAGGACCGTCTCTCCCGGTCGGGGCAGTCGGTCGGCGAACGCGGTGACATCGGTGGTGATGCTGCCGACCACCACGACCCCGTTGCGGCTGTTCGTCACTGGCTACCTTTCGGGTGTTCGCGGTCGCGGAGGGCCAGGTTGCGGGGGAGTACTCCCGCAACCTGGCCCGGCGGTGGAGCCGATCAGGCGGGCGGCGCCCCGTCCAGGATCATGGTCTTGGTCTCCAGGTAGGGCAGCAGGCCCTCGCGGCCGCCCTCGCGCCCGATGCCGGACTGCTTGAAGCCGCCGAAGGCGATCCCGAAGTCGATCCGCATGTTGTTGTGGCCGACTGTGCCCGACCGCAGCTGCCCGCCGACCTTGCGGGCCCGCGCGAGGTCGGGGGTGAAGACCGACGCGTTGAGCCCGTAGATGGTGTCGTTGGCGATGTCGACCGCCTGCTCCTCGTTGTCGGCCGGGATCACCGAGAGCACCGGGCCGAAGATCTCCTCGCGCGCGATGGTGTGGTTGTTGTCCACGCCGGCGAACACGGTGGGCTCGATGTAGTAGCCGCGGTCGAGGTGCTTGGGCCGGCCGCCGCCGGTGATCAGCTTGGCGCCCTCCTCGATACCCTTGGCGATGTAGTGCTCCACCCGGTCGCGCTGGCGCTCCATGGCGAGCGGGCCCATCTGGGTCGATGCGTCGAACGGGTCGCCCACCCGGACCGAGGAGAAGGCGGCCGCGAGCGCGTCGGCAAACTCGTCGTGGCGCCCTCGGGGCACCACGATCCGGGTCAGCGAGGCGCAGACCTGGCCGGACAGCATGCACTCGGCGCCGGCGAGCGCGGCGGCCGCGGCGCCGAAGTCGGCGTCGTCGAGGATGACCGCGGCGGACTTCCCGCCGAGCTCGAGGGTGCAGCGGGCGATGCGGTCGCCGCAGATGGAGCCGATCTTGCGGCCGGCCGCCGTCGACCCGGTGAAGGAGATCTTGTCGACGCGGGGGTCGCGGACCAGCAGCTCGGAGACCTCGCGGTCGGCGGTGATGACGTTGAGGACGCCGGGCGGCAGGCCGACCTCCTCCGCGATCTCGGCGATCAGGTAGCCGGCCGCCGGCGCCTCGGGGGACACCTTGACGATCACGGTGCAGCCGGCGAGCAGGGCGGGAGCGATCTTGCCCACGATCAGCATCAGCGGGCCGTTCCATGGGATGATCGCCCCGACCACGCCGACCGGCTCGCGGACCAGCAGCCCGTAGTCGCCACCCGGGATCGGCGAGGGGCTCGGGGTCACGACCTCCTCGAACGGGAAGGTGTCAGCCAGGTCCGCGTAGAAGCGGAACGTCTTCGGGTTGTCGAGCGACATGAACTGGGCGACGGAGTGCACGACGCCCGACTCGCGCGGCCAGATGTTGTTGTACTCCTCCCCGCGCCGCTCGAGCGTGTCGGCCATCGCCCGCAGGTAACCGGCCCGCTCGTGGTGGCTCAGCCGGGGCCAGGGGCCGCGGTCGAACGCCTGCTTCGCCGCCCCGATCGCCCGGTCCATGTCCGGGGCCTGCGCTTCGGCTACCTGGAAGTACAGCTGCTCGCTGTCGGAGTCGATGACGTCGATGGTCGATGCCGACGACGGCTCGACCCACTGACCGCCGATGAAGAAGCGGTCGGGGTGGCGCAGCGGTGCTTTGACTTCGTTGGCCAAGCTCATGCCTTGGGTGTCCCTCCGGGTAGCTGGTTCCGGGCCGGTCGCGCCGACAGGACACGCTTCACGGGCGGGGTGCGGGCCCGCAACCCGTCGGCCGCCAGCACAACAGTCGGACACAGGTGTCCGATATCGGCAGCGTATCCGCGGTTACGGTGTTCTGGCCATCATCAGATCCGCAACCACGGGCTTTGGCTCCGTGCTCTCATCCGGCGGGTTCGGCCCCGACGCGCCCGCTTGCTGCCGTGGAATCGACTGAGCCGTGTGTTGGTCGACGCTGGGTGAGGTTGTCGACGATCAGACCGAGGGTGAAGTCGAACCGTTCATGTCCTGTGCCGGAGGTCAACTCGACCGCATAGCGGCTGATCTGAGGGAACTGGTCGGCCGGCAGCGCGGTGAACCGGCGCACCAACTCGTCGCGGCTCACAACCCAGTCGTCGTCCTGTCGGCTCTGCCGCTGCGCGACCAGGGAGAGCTCCAGTGTGTAGGCGCTGACGTAGAGCGAGAGGGCGTCGATCGCCCAGGCCGCCGGCCGCGGTTCGATGCCGCCGGTGAGAAGGATGGCCAGCATGGCTTCGTTGACGCGCAGCACGTCGAGGTTGGTCGAGACCATGGCCAGCGCGGCGTGGGAGATGCCGGGGTAGCGCAGGTACTGGTCCCGGATCTGGGCGCAGACGTCGAGGATCTGTTCGCGCCATGTCGCCGGATCGGGTTCGGGCAGTACCAGCTGGGCGCAGAGCCGGCCGATGATCAGCTCGTCGATGTCGGCCTTGTTGACGACGTGCGCGTACAGCGAGGCGGGGCCCGTGTCGAGTACGGCGGCGACACTGCGCATCGTCAAGGCGTCGTAGCCCTGGGTGGCGACGACCTCGAGCGCCGCGTCGGTGATCCTGTCGACGGTGATCGGCGGTTTCCGGCGCGTCTGCCGCCCTGGAGGGGGAGCCGGCTGGGCGTGCCGGGCGGCGCGGCGTTGCTTCGGATCGACTGGCATGCGCCTGATCTTACCTTGACACGAACTTAGTTCGTTAAGTAGAACTTAGATCGTTATGACAGAACAAAGTTCGTTAGAAGCGTCGAGCCTCGCTCCGCTACCCCTGAGGCGAGCCTGGCTCGTACTCGCGGTCGTCTTCATCGCCGACGTGATGGATGCGATCGACGCGACCATCGCCAACCTCGCCGGCCCGTCCATCCGCGCGGACCTCGGCGGCAGTGAGACGACCCTGCAATGGGTGCTCACCGCCTACACGGCGGCCTTCGCCATCGGCCTGATCACGTCGGGTCGGTTGGGTGACCTGCTCGGTCGCCGCCGGCTGTTTCTGCTGGGCTTGGCCGGGTTCACCCTCGCCTCGCTCGCCTGCGGGCTGGCCCCCGGTGTCGGCTTCCTGATCACCGCCCGCGTCCTGCAAGGTCTGTTCGGCTCGGTGATGATTCCGCAGGGGTTCGCGTTGGTGAAGGTCGTCTTCCCGCCGCGGGACCTGCGCAAGGCGCTCATCCCGTTCGGTCCGGTGATGGGACTCGCGACGGTGGCCGGGCCGATCTTCGCTGGCTGGCTGCTGCACCTCGACCTGTTCGGCAGCCAGTGGCGCTCGATCTTCCTGATCAACGTGCCGATCGGCATCGTCGCCTGGGCCCTCGCCTGGCGATTTCTGCCGTCCAGGTCCGGCGAGGACGCGACCGCCCGGCTCGATCCCGGCGGTGTCGGGCTGCTCACCGCGGCCTCAGCGCTGTTGATCATTCCGCTGGTCCAGGGCCGAGACCTCGGCTGGCCGTTGTGGACCTATCTGTCGATGACGGGTTCGGTCGTCGCCCTGATGCTGTTCGTCGTCTCGGAGCGGCAGAGCAGGCATCCGGTGATCACCCCGTCGCTGTTCGGCAAACGCAGCTTCGTCGTAGGCCTGGCCATCGTGTGCGGCTTCTACTCCGCACTGAGCGGATTCCAGCTGGCCTTCAACCTGCTGCTGCAGCTCGGCCTGCACTGGACTCCGCTGCACACCAGCCTCACCTTGATCCCGATGGCGCTCGGCAGCGCGGTCGCCGTGTTGCTGGCCGGCGCTGTGCTCACCCAGAAACTCGGCCGCGCCACCTTGCAACTCGGCCTCGGCATCGCCGTCATCGGCCTGCTCGCACTGTGGTGGACCATTGCCCAGTGGGGCGGCGGCAGCCTCACCTCCTGGACCCTGGCCCCATCGCTGCTGTTGATCGGGTTCGGCACCGGCCTGGTGTTCATCCCGATCTTCGACTTCGTCCTCGGTGACGCCACCACCGACGAGGTCGGCACCGGTTCCGGAATGCTCAACGCCATCCAGCAGTTCTCCGGCGCAATCGGCGTCGCCGCTCTCGGCACCGTGTTCTTCGCACGGCTCAACGACGGCGCAACCGCGGCCTTCGACAGCGCGAGCGAACTCGTGATCGGGCTTGCCGTTGTCCTCTACGTGCTCACCTTCGCCCTGGTGTGGCTCCTTCCGAAGCACGCCAACCAGGCACACGGCTGATCCCGGCCGCTGACCTTGATCCGTCCCTCCAGAGAGAGGCCATCATGACGACCAGAACAGCCCTGATCACCGGCGTGAGCCGACCACTCGGACTGGGTTTCGCCGTCGCGCGACAGCTCGCCGAGCTTGGCTACCACGTGGTCCTCACCGCACGTAACGTCGAGGAGGCCGAACAGCTGGCCACGCAGCTACGTCAGGACAACCTGCGGGTGACGGCCCTACGCCTCGATCTCACCGACCGAGCCAGCATGGACGAAACCGTCACCCACCTCGCTCGGTCCTTCGGTCACCTGGATGTCCTGGTCAACAACGCCAGCACCTTTCCCGACGTGGACGTGCTGTCCGTGCTCGACGCCGACCTCGACGTCGTGCGGGCGGCGCTCGAGGTCGACGTGATCGGCCCCTGGGGCCTGATCCAGGCGACGCTCCCGCTCCTGCGCAAGGCCCCCGCGGCGCGCGTCGTCAACGTCTCCAGCATCGCCGCACTGCAGATCACCGCCGGGGTCGACCTCGCCGCCAGCCTGCGCTCTCCGGCCCACTCCATCGCCAAGCACCTGCTCACCGTCCTCACCACCAAGATCGCCGACGAGCTGCGCGACACCGGCATCCTCGTGAACGCGGTCGACCCGGGCGAGATCGCCAGCCACCCCGAACGCGGCGACGAGGACAACGCGCGTCCCGCCGCCGACAGCGCCCGTGGCGTCGTGTGGGCGGCCACCTTGGACGAGGACGGGCCCACCGGCGGATTCTTCCGCGACGGACACCTCGTGGCCTGACATCCGATCAACACGAAAGCCCAGGTCCTCGGCTATACGCCGTTGACCTGGGCTTTTGCTTATGGAGCGGATGACGGGAATCGAACCCGTCGCGGTCGCCCGCTGGCTGGAAGATGCGGGGTATCCGGCGACGCGTGCGCTCCATGTCGAGCAACCCATCGACGTCGAGTGCCACGCGGTGACGGCATGGCAGTCCGTATCCGATCGCGAGGAATACCCCCCGATCGATCACTTAGCAGGATTCGGGGTACCTGTTCTCGAACATTGCGAAGCAACGATGCAAGATCATTGCTGAGGGTCGGTATTGCTTGTTGACCGTCCGACGAACGGCTACGGGGGGCTCATCACGGTGAGCATGCGGGTGAGCTTCCATGGCCGACGGCCCCAGGCGGCGAGCTTGCCTTCGAGAAGCGATTTCCATACTCCTTGCCGGCCGATGAACACCAGCATGAAAGCTGTGGGGTCGGCGGAGATGTGGGCGTCAACGTCACGTGCGCACCCCGCGTCGAGAGTCAAGGAACCGTCGTCGAGGACCATCAGCGTGCGTCGACCTCCGCGCAGGCTCAGTTCGATGCGGGCTCGGAAGGATCCGGCCTTCTCCTGGTTCACGAAAGCAGTGGGCGGCAGCGCCGCGAGCAGCGGAATCAGGAAGGCCTCGACCGCGAGCAGGGCGTGGCGAGGCTGTATCGGCCACGGGCTCCCGGTGGCTTTGGCGATGTCGTGGCCGTGGACCAGGCATTCCTCAAGCAGGTGACACGCCACCGCCGAAGGTGGCAGGCGGATACCTTGCAGCCACTCGACGGTTGCTGATTGCGAACGCGACGCGACGTCATCGAACTCGTCGGCAAGCATGGCGATGCGATCCGCGAGTACGGCTGGGTCCCGTTCGCCGTCCTCGGCCAGCAGCTTCGCGGTGGCCTCGGCTATTCCCGCCTTCGTCACGACAGTTTCCGGGACCGGCGTTCCGGCGAGGGCGTCGGTGTCGGCGCGAAAGCAATGAGATAGGTGAGCCGCGACATCGCCCACCGTCCACGTACCGACCGAAGCGGAGTTGGTGTCGGAGACGCTGCGCACAAGTGCGACGAGGCTGGGGACAACGTCGCGCAACGCCGTGCAAGCCTGGGCCATGGTGTCGGGCGCACCACCGTGCGTCGCGGCTGAGACCATATCAGCACCTTTCTGGGCATCAGAGTCTCTTAGCGGGAGCGTTTTGGGCGGTGGCTGCGCCGATGGCGATCCATTGGGCCAGTTGTTGCTCGGTGCGCAGGTTGTCGCCGTCGACGTGCAGCCAGCCGGAGACCGCTCGGCCTTCTGTTCGGTCACCGGTGGGCCGTCCACTAACAGCTCCCGGACACGGTCGGCCAGATCCAGGTCGTAAGCCACTACGACTCCCTCGGCGTCCTCCGCGCCACTTCCCCGTGAGCCGGGGGTGTGCGCCCCACGCCGGGCGCGAACCGCCAGTCGCGGATCGCCGCCGCGAACTCCTCGGGGGCGTCGGACTGCACGAAGTGGCCGGCGCCTTCGACGATCACGGTGTGGTGGTTCGTGAAGACCTGCTCCCACCGCTGTCGCTCTTTTGCCCGGAAGGCGAAGTCGGCGTCGCCCCACACGATGAGCGTCGGGAGGGACGCGAGGTCGGGGAGTCCGGCCTCGACGCCGGCGAGAAAGGCGCGGCTTGCGGTGATGCGTCCCGGGAACACGGCTGACGCCTCGCGCCGGCTGGGCGTGGGGAGGGCCTTTCGGTAATGGGCCATCTCGGTGGCGGTCGGCTTCCGCAGCCGGTGCCCGACGGGGATCATCGCGTTGACGAACAGGTTGAACTGCCTGATCAGCAAGCGCCCCAGGGGGCCGCCCATCAGGTGAGAGAGGACCTGGATGTGGAGGTCACCGGTGATCGGCCAGCCCCAGGTGTTGGCCAGCACCAGACCCTTGAAGGCGACGGGCCGCTGTTGGACGGCGGCGAGGCCGATGGGGCCACCCCAGTCCTGGGCCACCAGGGTGACCCCGCTCAAGGCCAGAGCGTCGACGAAGGCAGTGACGACCTGGGCGTGCTCCTCGGGCAGATACCGGTAGCCGGGGCGGGGCGAGGACAGCCCGAAGCCGGGGTAGTCCAGAGCGACGCAGCGGAACTGGTCCCGCAGTGCGCCGATCACCTCGCGATACTCGAACGACCAGGTCGGGTTGCCGTGCAGGAACAGCAGCGTCGGCCCGGATCCTTCGTCCACGTAGTGCACAGTGTGCCCGTCGATGGCGATGAAGCGGCTCTCGAATGGGAACAGCTCGTCGTCGACCCACGCAGGTCTGCCCGTATCAGCCACGATCGCACTCCTTCCCGATCCACTAGATATTGTCAGGCGCACTTTAGATTGTAAAGTGGCGGGATGCGTCGAAGCTACGGTCAGTACTGCGGTCTCGCCCGGGCGCTGGATGTCGTGGGCGACCGGTGGAACCTGCTCATCGTGCGCCAGCTCCTGATGGGTCCCGCCCGCTACCGCGAGCTGCAAGACGGGCTGCCCGGCGTGGCCACCAACCTGCTCACCGACCGCCTCCGCGACCTGGAGACCGCCGGAGTCATCGGCCGGAGGCTGGCCGAGGAGGGCAACGCCATCGCCTACGCGCTCACCCCGTGGGGTGCCGAGCTGCGGGAGCCGGTCGAGGGCCTCATCCGCTGGTCCACGCCACTCATGACCCGCGGGCCAGGTGGCGACCACTTCCGCGCCGAATGGCTCGTCCTCCCTCTCTCAGCCCTACTCACCGGCAAGCCGGCCGCAAACCGGTCATGGACGGTAGGGATCGCGGTCGACGGCGTGCTCGTCCAGGTACGGACGACCCGCTCGGGCACCGAGGTGAGCCCGCATGACGGCCGCGATCTCGATGCCGTCATACGCGCCGACGCCGCGATCGTTCTCGGGCTGGCGGCGGGTGTACTCAACCTTGACGACACCCGTGCGCTCGTCGACATCGAAGGCGATGAGTCCGCCCTACGAGCCGTCTTCAACCCCCCGACGCGGTCTTGACCGAGCGCACACACGCCACGGCCACCGGGCTACAAGCCTCGGTTAGTGGCACCAACCCGCGCACTCGGGTGCTCGTCTCGACCGGATAGCACGCGGACAGCACGGTGACGATCGAGGAGGATCAAGACGAAGGCCCAGGTCCGATGTAGACACCGGTTGACCTGGGCCTTCGTGTATTGAGCGGATGACGGGAATCGAACCCGCGTTCTCAGCTTGGGAAGCTGACGTTCTACCATTGAACTACATCCGCGCTGCCTTGCGGTTGCCGAGCTTAGCACCACGACCGGTACGTCCATCGGAGTGACCACCGAACGCCGGACACACCCCCGAGTGCCGGATCGACGGCTGAGCACGCGCACGGCATGGTGGGCCGCTCAAGCTCTAGTCGGCGAGCTCCCCGTCGGCGAAAGGGACCCGATGACCCTGTTCAACCCCGCCGCGTCGGGCGGCGACGGCCCAGTGCACGACGTGCTGCTCGTGGCGGGAAGTCGAGCCGAGGCGGCGCGGTTGGCGCCGGTGGTGACCGCGATGGTCCGGGCCGGCCGGATCGAGCCGGTGCCGGTGGCCGCCGGCCAGAACCCGATGGCGGTGCACGACGCGCTGGAGGGCATGGGGGTGCCGGCGGCGGTCACCCTGCTGCTCGGGGAGCCACCGCACAGCCAGGTGGCGGCCGCCGCGGCACTGGCCGTCCGCTTGGACGAGCTGATGGTCGACCGGGACCCGTCGGCGGTGTTGCTCTCCGGTGGCGGGATCACCGCGGTGATCGGGGCACAGGTGGCGTTCTGGCGGCAGATCCCGGTGGTCTACCTGGAGCACGGGGCCGACGTCGACTCCTGCCCGTTCCCCGAGGGCGGCAACCAGCGGGTGATCAGCCAGCTGACGTCGCTGTTCCTCCGGTGCGGCAGCCAGACCTCGCAGACCATCCCGAACGGCGGCCCGAACACCATCGTCGTCGGCGACACGATGGCCGCATCCGGGCTGACCGACCGGAAGCTGGCCGCACTGGCCGAGCGGGCCAGGCAGGGCGAGGTCCGGATT
>Ga0137412_10001727_pt1 | contig 17132 bp, 17 predicted proteins | sample CZODoug2_1_16fun_FD_122160 | JGI IMG/M metagenome (GOLD analysis project Ga0137412, IMG submission 122160) | Vadose zone soil fungal communities from Angelo Coast Range Reserve, California, USA - CZODoug2_1_16fungal (Hybrid Assembly) | ecosystem: Environmental > Terrestrial > Soil > Vadose zone...
CCGCCGCGCGGTCGGCGCTGAGGGCGACGGCGCCGCGCGGCGACAGCTCGTCGGGCCTGTCGCGGTACTGCTCGACGGCGGCGCGGGCCTGGTCCGGGTCCTCCCGCCACGAGCGGGTGGACAGCTCCCCCGCGTTGCGCCCGTGGCAGCCGTGCCGGCGCACCACCTCGGCCAGGCTCAGCCGACCGCGGGAGACCGCCCAGAGGTCGTCCAGCACAGCGGACTCGGCGAGATCATCCAGACCACCCACCAGCTCCAACTCGGCACCGGGCCGCCCCGCCCCGGCCGCCAACCTGGTGAGCTGGTCGAACAGGCCCTGGGTGAACATGGTGCCCACGCCGTGCCAGTGCAGCACCGCGCGGTAGCGGTCGGCGGCCGCCGGCAGCAGCTCGCGGGCCAGCTCCGGGGTGACCGGCGCGGACACCACCTCGCGCCACCAGGCGTCAGCCTCGTCGTGCCCGGCCCGGATCCGCCCGGGTGCCCGCCAGGCCGCTACCGGCATCCGGGCCGCGACCACCGGGTAGCGCCGCCGGGACCGGATCGGCGCGATGTTGGAGCGCTTCGTGCCGAAGAACTGCTCCTCGAGCGCATCGCCGGAGCCACCTGGCGTCAGATCGGCCATCCGCCGGAACACGTTCATATTGGCGGCCGGATGGCCGAAGAAGATGCCGATGAAGCGACCGTCCGGATCGGCCGGCACGGTCGCCCCGGTGACCTCCGACCGGGACAGCGTGCCGATCTCAGCGAACGTGCCTCGCAGCGCCAGCTCGGTGGCGTCGGAGTAGAAACTCCAGGTCAGCGGGGTCGTCGCGCCCGGGATCGCCTCGGTCGCGTTGACCGTCGTCCAGAACGTCCGCGCGCCGCCGACCTGGTTCAGCGGATCCTGCGACATCAGTCCCTCCGGTGCTGGATCAGCTCGGTCCGGCGGCACTATCCTAGCAGCGTATGGTTTTGTCGGCGAAGGAGCAGCACGATGTCGGGAACCGAGAGCTCGATCGTTGCCGCGCGCCGGGTCGCCGTCGTCGGTGCGGGCGCGGCCGGCATCTCGGCCGCGTTCTGGCTGCGCCGGGCCGGCGCGCACGTGCGGGTACTGGAGGCCGGCGAGCAGGTCGGCGGGCGCTGCCGGACGGTCGAGCGGGACGGGTTCCGGTTCGACATCAGTGCGGGCGCGCTGCCGTCGACCTACGCCGACCTGCTGCGGCTGCTCGACGCGCTCGGTGTCCGGCACGAGATCGAGCTGCGCGGCGCGGTGATCGGCGCGCTGCGCGACGGCACGGTGCACCGGATCGCCCGGCGCAACCCGCTGTCGTTCCTGTCCGCCCGGCACATCCCGGCGAAGGACAAGGCGTCACTGTGGCGCCTGGGCCTCGACCTCGGCCGGATGTTCCGCTCGATCAACTACCGCGACCTCGGCACCGCCGCCCGGTTCGACGTCGAGACCATGCACGACTACTGCACCCGGCATTACCCCGACTCGGTGCGCGACAACCTGCTCGAGCCGATCACCCGCGCGCTGCTGCTTGTCGAGCCGGAGCAGAGCTCGGTGGTCGACCTGTTCGCGGCGTGCCGCAGCCTGTTGCTCGCCGGGCACATCCTGACCCACCCGGAGGGCGTCGGGTTCTTCCTGCAGCGCGCGGCCCAGCACCTGGACGTGTCACTCGGCGCGGTGGTGGACCGGGTCGACGAGACCGAGGACGGCGTCGAGGTGCACTGGAGCGACGCGCGCGGTACCCAGCTCGAGCGGTTCGACGCCGCCGTCCTGGCCCTGCCGGCCGAGCCGACCGTGGCGATCCACCCGGAGCTGGACCCGGTGCGGCGCAAGTACCTGGAGAACCTCCGGTACTCCACGTCGGTGGTCGTCTCGCTCGGGGTGGCGCCGGCGCCCGCCGAGACCGCGTCGATGGTGCTGATCCCCCGCGACATCGAGCCCGACCTCGCGGTGGTCGGCCTCGGGCACAACCTCGGGGCGCACCGGGCACCGGCCGGCGCGGGGGTGCTCACCGCCTACTGGATGAGCAGCTGGAGCGAACGTCACCTCGGCGACTCCGACGAGGAGATCGTCGCCGTCACCAGGGCGACCATCAACCGGCTGCTGCCCGGCTGGGCCGACGACGTGCGGGCGTCCGTCGTGTCCCGCTGGCGGCCCGCTCTGGTGGCCCGCGAGGTCGGCACCTACGCCGGTCTGGTCGACTTCCACGCCCACACCGACCCGGCCGCCCGGATCCAGCTGGCCGGCGACTACCACGCGCAGACCAGCGTGAACGCCAGCGTGGCCGCCGGTACACAGGCCGCCGAACGACTGATCAACACGCTGCACCTGCACTGAGCCGGCCGCCCGGGCGCGCGGCGGCGTGCGGCCGACCGGCCTGCCGTTACCGAGCTGCACACCAGGCAGCTTTTCGGCGCTTGCGACCTGCCTCCTGTGCAGCTCGGTAACAACCGGCAGCCCGCACCGCGCGCCCGGCGCGCTGTCCGGCCGCACCGCGCGCCCGGCGCGCTGCCGGGCGCGCCGGCTAGAACGGGCGGCCGCTCTCCAGCCACGGGCGGGCAAGCGCGTACCAGACACCGTTCAGGGTGGCGGCGGCGAAGTAGGCCGTGACCAGCACGGCGGAGCCGAGCGCAACCGCGGTGGCGGGGCGGGCGGCGCGGGTGCCGGCCGGTGTGTCCGGGGTACCGGCGGCCGCCACCACGTCGAGCACGTCCCGGGAGCGCAGCGCCGCCCAGAACGCGAAGCAGAAGATCAGCGGGCTGAACCACAGGTTCGACCAGGGCATCCCGAGCACCAGGAAACGCGGGGCCTGGTGGTAGGCGTACACCCCCATCACCGAGGTGTTGAAGCCCTCGAACGCCAGCACCCCGACCGCGGCGCCGACGGCCAGCAGGGCGAAGAAGCCGGCCCGGCCGAAGCGGTCGAACAGCGCGGCGGAGTGCTCGAGCAGCAGGATCAGCGGGATCCCGAAGAAGAACGTGTAGAAGAACACCATGGCCAGCGGGGCCGGCACGCCGTCGATCCGCCACAGTGGCACCAGCCGTGGGTCCGAGGTCAGGTTGAAGTACCAGCGCGTGTCGAAGATCCACTCGAAGACGCCGCCACCCACCGCCGACCCCAGGTAGAGCCCGGCGTAGAGCGGATTGCGGCGCCGGACGACGTAGCCGAGACCGGCAATCACCAACAGCGCCGACAGCGCCTCGTAGCCCCGAACGAGCCCGGTGGATACCACGGACCGACCCCTCCTCCTGACGTTCGGCGACCGTACACCGCGGCTCGAACAACGTTAGGTTTGTGTCCGCAAATCAAACTCCATATGGTTATGCGGACGGCCCGAGGAGACGAGGCAGCCAGGTGATCCCGCGGCACGACGTACGACACACCACCGGGTCGGCACTCCCGGTCGGCGGCGGGATGTCTGGGATGTCTGGGATATCCGAGTGAGGCTCACCGGATCGGTCGGCCTGGTCACCGGCGGGGCCTCCGGCCTCGGCAGGGCCACCGCGGAGCGACTGGTCGACGACGGCGCGCAGGTGGTGATCTGCGACCTGCCCGGGTCCGACGGAGCGGCCGTCGCGGAGAAGCTCGGGGCGGTGTTCGCGCCGACCGACGTCACCTCGGAGGAGGACGTCCGCACCGCGGTGGCCGCCGCGACCGAGCTCGGGCCGCTGCGCGTGGTGGTGAACTGCGCGGGCGTCCCGGACGCAACGAAGGTGCTCGAGCGCTCCGGCGCGGCGTCGGCGCTGGACAGGTTCAGCCGCACGCTCTCGGTCAACCTGATCGGCACGTTCAACGTCATCCGGCTGGCCGCCGAGGCCATGATCGGCAACGAGCCGGTGGACGGGGACCGCGGCGTGGTGGTGTGCACGTCGTCCGTCGCGGCCTTCGACGGCCAGATCGGCCAGGCCGCCTACACCGCGTCGAAGGCGGGCATCGCCGGCATGACGCTGCCGATCGCCCGCGAGTTCGCCGCGCACGCGGTCCGGGTGGTCAGTATCGCCCCCGGCATGTTCGAGACCCCGCTGCTGCTCGGGTTGCCCGAGGCCGCGCAGCGCTCACTGGCCCAGCAGGTGCCGCACCCCAGCCGGATGGGCCACCCGGCGGAGTTCGCCGACTGCGTGGCCTTCGTCGTCGGCAACCCGATGATCAACGGTGAGACGATCCGGCTGGACGGGGCGATCCGGATGGCTCCGAAGTAGTCTCGCCCACCCTGTGCTCACAACGAGGGAGAACAGATGACGAACGGATCCGTCGCGGTCGTGCGCAGGTATCTGGAGGCGCTGCGGCGGCTCGACCCCGAGGCGATGTTCGCCGAGCTCGACGAGGACGTGGTGCTGGAGCTGCCGGTCGCACCGGAGGGGATGCCGAAGCGGGTCGAGGGCAAGAAGGCGTTCGCCGAGTTCTTCGGGCCGGTCGCCGCCGGTCTCTGGAAGGAGATCCGGTTCCCGACCCTGGACGTGCGGGCCGAGGCCGACCCCGAGCTGGTTGTCGCCGAGTACACCTCGGAGGGCGTCTTCGCCAACGGCAGGCCGTACGCGAACACCTACGTCAACCTCTGCCGGGTGCGCGGCGGCAAGATCGTCGAGACCAAGGAGTTCTTCGACCCGCTCGCGCTGATCGCCGGCCTGCAGCCGTGACCTGCCGGGCTCGCGGGCGGGTCAGTCGAGCAGGGACATCGCCGGCGCACTCACCTCAGTCGGTCGGTACGGCGGCAGCGCGACCACGGTGCGGATCATCACGAGCCCGTAGCCGACGGCCGCCGCGCTGAGCAGGATCCAGGTCAGGTTGTGGAAGCTGGCGCTGAACAGCTGGGTGGTCACCGCGAACCCGAGCGCCATCACGGTGAACGCGCCGAACTCGAGCGGCGAGAACCCCCGCCGGGTGCCGCGGCGCATCATGATCGGCATGCTGGACGGGCCGCAGAGCAGGATCGTCACCATGAAGCTCACCAGGTAGAGATCGTCGTCGAGCACCCGCTTGACGATGGCCCAGCCGATCACGCCGGCGGCGACGGCGCCGACGCAGTACAGCGTCCACATCCGCTGCGAGAGCGCCGGCGCGAACTCCGCCCTGCCGAACCGGACGATCTGGCTGAAGAAGACGAGCTCGAAGGTGAACGTGACGCAGAGCGCGACCCAGAACAGTTTCGGGAACCAGTGGTCGTAGGTGTTGAACCACTTGCCGTAGTCGAGCAGGTAGTTGCCGTCGTGCGCCAGGAAGATCGCGGTACCCCAGAGCGCCATCGGCGCGCAGCGGTCCCGGAAACCCAGCCGGGCGGCCTCACCGAAGTAGACGAAGTTGCACAGCAGCGTGATGCCGCCGAGCAGCACGACGAGGACCGCGTGGTCCGAGACGTACCGCAGGACCTCCGCCGGCTGGTACATCAGCCACCCACCACCATCGCGAGTGCCTGGGCCGGGTCGTACATCGTCGCCTCCCGAGCGGATGGATCCGGGCGCACCGTTCGCACTCAACGAGTGAGTGCATACCCCATAGACTAGTCTCAGTGCACTGGATCACACCAGCAGTTGGAGGGGATCGCCGATGGGCAGCGACGCCAGCAGCCGGACCGCCATCAGCACCCGGGTCCTCGGGTGACGGCGAGCCTGAGCTTCGAACCGGGCGCCGCGCTGGTGGCCGGTGGCAGCGGCGGGATCGGGGCCGGCATCGCCCGGCTGTTCGCGTCCGCCGGCGTGCCCGTGGTCCTGACCTACCACCGCAACGAGGCGGGGGCGGCCGCCATCCGCTCGGAGATCGAGGGCGCCGGTGGGCGCTGCGAGGCACAGCGGTGCGATCTCACCCGCGCGGAGGAGGTCGAGGCGCTGGTCACCGACGTGCGCGGCCGCTACGAACGGCTCGGGCAGGTGGTCTACGCGGCCGGTCCGTCGTTCGACTTCAACTTCATCGGCGCCATCCCGGAGCAGGACTGGCACCGGGTGCTGGACTCCGACGTCAACGGCGCGTTCCACCTGATCCAGAGCGCGGTGCGGGCCTTCCGTGCGCAGGACGGCGGCAACCTGGTGGCGGTGACCACGTCGGCGGTCGAGCGGGTGCCCAGCGGGGACATCCTGTCCGCGGCGCCGAAGGCGGCGATCGAGATGCTGGTCCGGGGGGTGGCCAAGGAGTCCGGCCGGTTCGGCATCCGGGCCAACTGCGTGGGACCGGGCTGGATCGACGCCGGGCTGGGCCGCGAGGCGCTTCAGGGCAAGCTCGACGAGCGACAGCGCGACAAGATCCGCAACGAGGTGATCCCGCTGCGGCGCTTCGGCACCGCCGAGGACATCGGCTGGGCGGTGCTGTTCCTGTGCTCGCGGCAGGCCGCGTTCGTGAGCGGGCAGAGTCTCGCCGTCGACGGTGGAGCCCAGGTCTGAGCGCGACCGCCCCCGGGATCAGCCGGCGAAGACGCGGCGGAGCTCGGTCTTGAGCACCTTGCCGGTGGGGTTGCGCGGCAGCGCGTCGACCTGCTCGACCGACGTCGGGCACTTGAACCGGGCCAGCCGCTCCCGGCAGTACTCGATCAGGCCGGGTCCGTCCACCGGGTGCCCGGCCGCCGCGACGACGACCGCCTTGGGCGTCTCGCCCCATTTCGGGTGCGGGACCCCGATCACCGCGACCTCGGCGACGGCCGGGTGTTCCACCAGCACACGCTCGATCTCGGCCGGGTAGATGTTCTCGCCACCACTGATGATCATGTCTTTGACCCGGTCGGTCAGGTACAGATACCCCTCCCCGTCCAGGCGGCCCGCGTCGCCGGTGCGGAACCAGCCGTCCGCCCGCAATGCGTCGGCGGTCTGCTCAGGTCTGCCGAAGTAGCCGGACATGACCTGCTCGCCGCGCACCCAGACCTCGCCGCTGTCCCCCATCGGTACCGGGTCGCCGGTCGCCGGATCGACCACGATGAGCTCGACGCCGGGCATCGGGCGCCCGACGGAGAGCAGCCGGTGCTCGTTGGCGGTGTCGCGGTGCGCCTCCTTGGGCAGCGCGGTGAGGATGCCGCTCGTCTCGGTCATGCCGTAGAGCCCGAGGAAGTCCGCCTTCAGGGTCGCCAGGCAGGCCCGCAGCACCGGCGCGGGGATCGGCGAGGAACCGTAGGACACGCACCGCAGGGCGGAGAAGTCCCGGTTGCCGAGGTCCGGCAGGGCGAGCAGCAATGCCAGCACCGCGGGCACCAGGAAGGTGTGCGTGACACCGGCGGTCTCCAACTCGTCGGCGACCGCGGCCGGCACCACGTCCCGGTCGATCACGACGGCGCCACCGGCGTTCAGCGCGATCAGCGCCCAGTTCGTTCCGCCGACGTGGTAGAGCGGCATCGCCACCTGGGCCGTGCTGGTCTCGTCGACGCCGAAGTAGCCGGCCCCGTTCACCGAGTGCGCGAGCACGCCGCGGTGGGTGAGCATCGCGCCCTTCGGGCGGCCGGTGGTACCGGAGGTGTAGAGCTGCAGGAAACAGTCGTCCGGCTCGGCGGGATGCCGCCGCGCAAGCGGTTGCGCCCCGGCCAGCCAGGCCTCGTACTCGTCGTCCACGCCGCCGACGACGATCACCCGGTCCAGGTGTCCGAGCTGGTCCCGAATGCCCGCCACGAGCGGGGCGAACTCCGCCCCGACGAGCAGGACCCGGGCCTTTGCGTCGTTGAGCAGGTAGGCGATCTCCTCGGCGGCCAGCCGGAAGTTGGGCAGTGCGCTCACCGTGCCGGCCAACGCGCACGCCATGGTCGTCTCCAGGCATGCCGGGTGGTTCTTGTCCAGGAAGGCGACCCGGTCCCCCGGTCGCAGGCCGGCGGCCACCTGGGCGCCGGCGTTACGGCGGACCCGGTCGACCCACTGCGCCCAGGTCCACGACCGGTCCCCGAAGCGGACCACCTCACGGTCGGGCGCGCGCTCGAGCCACCGGTCGAGGAGGTCGGCGATGTTGCTCGGGCTGTGCTGGCTGTGCTGGCTGTGCTGACTCTGCTGGCCCATCGAGGTCTCCACTCGGTCGGACTCGTAGGTGTCCCCGGGCCCAGCCACGGCGTCAGAGCTCGGCCAGCACCGGCAACTCGCCCGAGTCGACGATCTGACCGCCCAGCTCGCGGGCCAGCTGGGCGCGCGAGCCGAGCACCGCGGCCAGCACCCGACCGCGGCGGGCGTAGCGGTGGAACGGGTGCTCCCAGGTGAAGCCGATCCCGCCGAGCACCTGCTGGCAGTGCAGGTTGGCGGTCTCGACGGCGGTCGCGCCGAGCAGCGCGGCCAACAGCGAGGACGTCGCGGCGGGCTGCGCCCAGGCTTCCTCGGCGGCCAGCTCAGCGACGGTCAGCGCCACGTGCACCTCGGCCAGCTTGTGCTTCACCGCCTGGAACGAGCCGATCGGCCGGCCGAACTGGGTGCGCGAGCCCGCGTGCCCGAGCGCCAGCCGAAGCTGCTCGGCGACCACCCCGCACATCTCCTCGGCCAGCAGTCGCCGACCCAGCGCGACCGATCGCCGCCAGGCCCGCTCCGCCTCCGCGCCGACGAGCACGGGTGTCCCGGCGCGGACGGTCGCGTCCACCCGGCACAGGCCCAGCGCGGGGTCCAGGCCCTCGACCGGGGTCCGGCGCAACGTCTCGGTCGCCAGCTCCACCAGGAAAAGGCCGTCGCCGTCCCGGACCGGGAGTACCGCGGCACGGCCGACATCGAGCGCCGCGGACTGGGCCAGCGCACGGACCGTGCCGTCCGGCCCGGCGACCGCCCAGCCGCCGTCGGAGAACGCGCTGTCGGAGAACGCCGCCGGCCCGGGCAGCAACACCGGCGCCACCCCGCTGATCGACCCAGCGCTGATCGACCCGGCGCTGACCGACCCGGCGCTGACCGACCCGGTCGGGCCCGCGACGCTCGCGCCCATCAACAGGGTCAGCACGGGCGAGGTCCGGGCGAGCCGCCCCTGTTGCCCGAACAGCGCCCTCGCGGCGGCCCTGGGCTGTTCGTCCCACAGCTCGAACCAGCCCTGCTCCTCCAGCGCGGACACCAGCTCCGGACCTTCGGCACCGGCCAGTACCTTGGCCATGCTCTCCTGGAACAGCTTGAGGTCCTCGGCGCCCAGTGCCGATTCGGGGGCCTGATCGGGCACCGACTCGGCGGCTCGCTCGCGCACGGTCATCAACGCTCCCTGGGCAGCGACAGGATCCGCTCGGCCAGGATGTTGCGCTGCACCTCGGCGGTCCCCCCGTAGATCGAGGACGCCCGCGAGTACGCGTGCTCGTGGCGCCATTGCCGGGCGCCCGGCTCGTCGTCGAACAGCGTGTGGTCGGGCAGCAGCTCGAAGACGGCGTCGAACACCGCCTTCTCCCCGGTGCTCAGCAGGATCTTGTCCACCGAGGACCGGGGCCCGATGACCTGCCCGGCCACCACAGCGCGGAAGGTGTCCCTGGACCGCAGCTTCAGCGCGTAGAGCGAGGCGTAGACCTCCCCGATCCGGCCCGCCGAGGACTGCTCCAGCCGGTGCTCGGCCACCAGCGCCCGCAGCCGTTGGTGCAGCCAGGTCTGGCGTTGCCAGGCCAGCACACCACGTTCGTTCTCCAGCACCGCCATGGTCACCGCGACACCGGCGCCGACCGCCCCGACGGTCCGTGACTTCGGCACCAGCACGTCGTCGAAGAACAGCTCGGAGAACTCCTCGTCGCCGCTCATGGCGCGCAGCGGGCGCACGGTGATGCCCGGCGAGTCCATGTCCACGAACAACGCGGTGACGCCCCGGAAGCCCTCAGCCTGCTCCCCGGTGCGCACCAGCAGGACGCAGCGCTGCGCGAACTGTGCCCAGCTGGTCCAGATCTTCTGCCCGTTGACCCGCCAGTGCTCGCCCTCGTCGACCGCCCGGGTACGCAGCGAACCGAGGTCACTGCCCGCTTCCGGCTCGGAGAACCCCTGGCACCACAGCTCGTCCCCGCTCAGGAACCGCGGGAACATCTCGGCCGCCAGCTCCGGCGCCGCGAACCGGGTGACCGATGGCGCCAGCACCTCGATCATGCCGAGCGCGAACGGGAACGTGTAACCGTGCCTGGTCAGCCCCTCGGCGAGTGCACCCCGGACCACCACCGAACCACCGAGGCCGCCGATCTGCTCGGGCCAACCGCGGCGCAGCCAGCCGGCGTCGTAGAGCTGGCGCTGCAGCCGCCGCTGCACGGCGAACTGCGCGTCCAGTTCCGGGGGCAGCGAACGCAGCGGCTCGAGGTCCTCGCGGTGTTCGTCGAGCCACCGACCGAACCCCCGTTGGAACTCTTCGAGCTCGGCGCGGTCGTTCGCCGACATCGCCGTCACCTGAGCACCACCTGGTTACCTCCGCGGTCGACGATGGCCGTCCAGGCACGATATTAGAAGTAAGTACTATCTTTCAAGTGGTGCCATCGGGCAGGCTCCGCGATGGTCGCCGCCGAAGGATCATCGCTAGCTCTACTATCGAGCACCCGAGTTCCTCCCGAGAGATCGAGGGCGTCATGAGCGCGACCGGATCGGCCGCTGGCGGACCGACCTACCAGACCCTCACGGTGCACCGCGACAGCGAGGGCAACGCCGCCGTCGCGGAGATCCAACTGAGTCGCCCGGAGCTGCTGAACCGCTTCGACGATGCCCTGCACCACGAGCTCATCGCCGCGATCGAGGAGGTGACCCGGGACGACGGGGTGCTGGCCGTCGTGCTGTCCTCCACCGGGAAGTACTTCTCGGCCGGTGGCGACACCGAGATCATGCTCGCGGCGGCCAAGGACATCCAGGTCCGGATGGCCATGCTCGACAACGGCCGACGGCTGTTCCGCGCGCTGGCCGACTTTCCCAAACCGCTGGTCGTCGCGCTCGCCGGCGACACCTTCGGCCTCGGCGCCACCGTGGTGCTGCTCGGCGACGCGGTGGTCACCGCGCCGGACGTGAAGATCGCCGACACGCACGTGCGGATGGGCCTGGTCGCCGGCGACGGTGGCGCGGTGGCCTGGCCGGTGAACATGCCGCTGGCCAGGGCGAAGCGCCACCTGCTCACCGGCGACCCGCTCACCGGCGCCGAGGCCCACCAGTTCGGCCTGGTGAGTGACCTGGTGGCGGACCGCTCGGAGGTCCGCCCCGCCGCGCTCGCGCTCGCCGCCCGGCTCGCCGACCTGCCGCCGCTCGCTGTCCAGCTGACCAAGCGGGCGCTGAACAAGTACCTGTCCAGCCACACCGACGACGTCCTGGACCTGGGCTTCTACCTCGAGGCGATCACCATGGGCAGCGCGGACATGCTGGAGGCGATAGCCGCGTTCCAGGAGAAGCGCCCCGGCAGGTGGACCGGCCGCTGACCCGCTGGCCGGACTCGCACTAAGTAGTAGTTGGTCACTTTCCTATTCCGTGGATACTCTAGCGATAGATACTTGGGGAAGCGACAGTTACTCGGCTCCGGCAGGCAGGTCTCGGTGATGACGAACCAGATACCGATCGTCGACTACCTCGTGCTCGGCAACCCGCCACATCTGCGCGCGCACGGCTGCGACGCCTGTGACGCGCTCTACCTCGACCGGCGCAACGCATGCGCGCGCTGCTCCGGCCGGGACTTCAGCTCGAGGAAACTCTCGAACTCCGGGCGGGTCCGCGCGTTCACCGTGGTGCACCGGGCGGCACCGTCGATCCCGACGCCGTACACCTCGGTGGTGGTGGACCTGGACGGCGGCGGCGCGGTGAAGGCGAACCTGCTCGACACCACCGAGCCGGCCGAGATCACCCCTGACCTGCGGGTCGAGCTGACCACGTTCGTCGTGGGCACCGACGACGACGGCACCGAGGCGGTCGGCTTCGGCTACTGCCGGTAGAGAGGACAATCGTGAGCAGCGCGGACGTGTGGGTCATCGGGGCGGCCATGACGCCGTTCGGCAGGTTCGCCGACAAGGACGTGCTCGACCTGGCCACCGAGGCTGCGCTGGACGCACTCGGCGACGCGGGCACGACCATCCGGGACATGGACGCCCTCGCGGTGGGCAACATGTACCAGGCCGACGCACACAACGCGCAGCGGCTGCAGAAGCAGATCGGCCAGACCGGGATCCCGGCCTACAACGTGGTGAACGCGTGCGCCACCGGGGCCACCGCGGTGCGGGTCGCCTGGCTGTCGATCCGGGCCGGCGAGGCCGACTACGGGCTGGCCGTCGGCGTGGAGAAGATGGGCAAGATGGGCCTGCTCGGCGGGGCCGCCAAGAAGCGCGCCGACCGCAAGGTCTTCACCCCCAGCGGGCGCTACGGCTCGGTCGCCAAGCCGGAGGGGCTGCTCGGCACCGGCCTGATGCCGGGTGTGTTCGCGCAGGCCGGCACCGAGTACGCGCTGCGCCACGGGGTCAGCGCCGAGCAGTTCGCCGAGGTCGCGCGCAAGAACCACGCGCACTCGGTGCTCAACCCGCTGGCCCAGTACCGCAAGGAGTTCTCCCTGGCGGAGATCACCGGCGCGGAGATGATCTCCTACCCGAACACGCTGCCGATGTGCTGCCCGACCGGCGACGGCGCGGCTGCCGTCGTGCTGGTGTCGGACGCGAAGCTGCGGACCCTCGACCCGGACGTCCGGCGGCGCGCGGTCAAGATCTCCGCCTCGGTGCTCACCTCCGACCCGTGGACCGAGTCCGCGCAGGTCCAGCCGGACGTGAACACCCTGACCCGGGCCGCGGCCGACCAGGCCTACGAGAAGGCCGGCATCGGACCGGACGACCTCGACCTGGTCGAGCTGCACGACTGTTTCGCCACCGCCGAGCTGCTGCACTACGACAACCTGCGGCTCTGCGAACCGGGCGGCGCGGGCGACTTCATCTCCTCCGGCGGACCCTGGCGGGACGGCAAGACACCGGTCAACGTGTCCGGCGGCCTGCTGTCCAAGGGCCACCCGATCGGCGCGACCGGGGTGGCCAACCTCTTCGAGGTGGTGACCCACCTGCGCGGCGAGGCGGGCGACCGGCAGATCGAGGGCGCCCGGGTGGGCCTGACGCATGTCATCGGCCTGGCCTCCGCCTGTGCGGTGCACATTCTGGAGCGCGCGGCGTAGCCCGGGTGAGCCAGATGGCCGGGCCAGGTGGTCAACTGAACGTGACGCTGGTCGAAGCCATGATCGGACCAGCGTCACGTTCAGTTGACCATGAGCAACGGCGACCTCCGCGCTCGAACTCAGCATCCGCCCCGACCGCTCGAGCAGCGGTCGTGGGTCGAAGTACTCCCGCCACCGCACGATGTCGCCATCGCGGAACTGCATGACACCGAGCAGCGCCACGCACCGCGCACGTCGGCCCAGGTCCCCTTGCCGCACTCGGCGATGAAGGCCTTCGCGGTGTCCAGGTTGCGGGTCTCGCCCTACCCGCTCAGGAGACCATTCCCGAGCCCTTGGCGCGCACCGGCACACCCAGCGTGCCGATCTCCTTGGCCAGTCCCTCTACGGTGAGCCGGCCCTCGCCGTTGATCTTCCACGCCTCGTCGAGCTGCCAGGGTATGACCCGCTGCACCACGCTGCCGCCGACCACGAAGGCCTCGCCGGTGATCTCGCACCCCGGGCTGGCCAGGTAGGCCACGAACGGCGAGACGTTTCCCGGGTGCCAGCGGTCGAACGTGCCCTCCGTCGGCTGCAGGGCCTCGACCTTCTTGCCCGCGATCACCTCGGTCAGCCTGGTCCGGGCCCTCGGCAGGATCGCGTTCACCCTGACGCCGTAGCGCTTCAACTCCTTCGCCGCGACCTGGGTCAGGGTGGCCACGCCGGACTTGGCGGCCGCGTAGTTCGCCTGGCCCGGGTTGGCGAACAAGCCCGACTCGCTGCTGGTGTTGATCACCGATGCGGACACCTGCTCGCCCGCCTTGCTGCGCTCCCGCCAGTGCAGCGCGGCCGCGCGGGTCACCAGGTAGGTGCCGCGCAGGTTCACCGTCAGCACGACGTCCCAGTCGTCCGGTCCGAGGTTGATCAGGACCCGGTCGCGTAGGACGCCGGCGTTGTTGACCAGGATGTCGATCTTGCCGAAGGCGTCCAGCCCGGCGGCGACGATCCCGGCGGCGCCATCGGCCTCGGCCACGTTGTGCCCGCTGGCCACGGCCTCGCCGCCGGCCTCGGCGATCTCCCGGACCACCTCGTCGGCAACGGGGCTCGCCGCGCCGGTGCCGTCGCCCGCGCCGCCAAGGTCGTTCACCACAACCTTCGCGCCCTCGGCAGCGAGCAGCACCGCGTGCTCCCGACCGATGCCGCGGCCGGCTCCGGTCACCACGGCCACCAAACCGTCAAGACTTCCCACGTCACAGCCTCCGATCGTCGAACCAGCCGCTCACCCGGAGCGCCGTCAGAACGGTATTATTGTAGTGAGTGGACACACCATATGAACACCCGCGAAACGGCCAAATCGCCGCACCGGGCGGGTGTCTACCGGCGACCTACGCCATGCAGCACGTAGGTGATGACCTCCTGATCCACCGCGCTGACCGTGGGCCGGTCGGCACCGGGCTGGAACAGCCACTGGTCGAGCAGGGTCACCGCGAGCACCACAGCGGCGACGGCCGGAGGAGTCAGCTCGGCGTCGATCCCCGGGTACAGCGAGCCGTCCGCGTGACTCAGCGTGTGGGTCCGGATCAGCACCAACAGCTGGTCGAACGACTCGAGAGCGGTGGCCTGGATGGACTCCACGTCGCTGTCGTCCGAGTCCAGGGTCAACAGCGCCAGCATGATCGCGCGCTGTGAGCGCAACAACCTGATCAGGCTGTGCATGAAGACGCGCGCGTGCGCCTCTTCGCCCCCGGCCGGCACCCGCCGCTTGTCCCACCGGGCGACGAACTCGTCGATACTGGCGCGGAACCGCTCCAGCGTGGTCGCCTCGAAGAGCCCCGACTTGTTGCCGAAATGGCGGAAGAGCAGCGTTTCGGACACGCCCGCCTCGGTCGCAATGGCTCGGGTACTGGTTCCGGCATATCCGTTCTGAGCGAAATAGCTGGATGCGGCGGCATGCAGCAGACCGCGAATTTCCTGGGAGGTCCGGCGCAGTCTCGGCTTCCCCACTTCAGCCTTTGCCACCACGCGATCCTACGACGTCCGCCGGCGGCGGGTTCTATGCCCGCGGGCCCGTGTCTCACACTTCACGCGTATTTCTCCCCACGCTCGGGGTCGCACCCGGAAACAGACCGGGTCAACCAGCTGCCCGCACGCCTTTGCGCAACACGGTCACATCACCGTCCAGGGTGGCGCGGCAGGCCAGCCGAGCTCTCGGCTCGCCCGCCTTCATCCCCAGCGACAATCGGTCGGCCTCGACCGACGACTTCTCCGACAAATTCTCGCCGCCTTCCTCGACCACCATGTAACAAATGCCGCATTCGGCGTCGCCATTGCAGATGGATGGCCACCGGATGCCCTGACGCCGGGCCGCCCGGTAGACGGGCTCACCGTCACCCACCGCGAAGGTGACATCGGCGGGGAGAACTCGGATCCGACCGGCCACTCGACCTACTCCGCGCCCGGGTTCCGCTCGTTCACGCCATGCATCTGCACAATCCGCGCCTCGTCGGTCGACAAGCAAATTGAATGAAGTATGCGCTTACAACTTGCGGATACGCTACGCGGCCACTCGCGGGCCAGTCAAGGCAGCCCGACCGCGACCGAGGGCACGACACCGGGCCCGGTAGCTTGCTGTGCAGTATTCGCTCGCTTCACAATAGCCGGGGCGGCCGGAACGGCATCGACGAGGGTCCGACGGTCCGCCAGCAGTGTCCCCGACCCCAGGGAGCCACCACATGTCCTTCACGATCAGCGTCGATGCGGACAGCTGCATGGGTGCCCAGCGGTGCATGTTCCTGGCCCCGGCCACGTTCGACCTCAACGAGGACGGCATCGCCGAGGTCCTCGATGCGGCCACACTGACCGAGGAGCAGGCCGAGAAGATCGCCGCCGAGTGCCCGAACTTCGCCATCGCGGTGGAGCACCGGGGCGACTGAGCCGGCCCCGGCCCGAAATGGACGGCACGGGGTCCCGGCACCGGACGCCGGGACCCCGTTCCCGCGACAGCCGCGACTGTCGTCGGTACTCGCCTCAGTCGATCGCGCCGATCACCGCGCCCACCGGGTAGTCCTCCTCCGGCCGCGCACCGTGGCGCAGCACGCCGCGCTCCGTCGCTTCGACCTCGACCTCGGTCTTGTCGGTCGCCACGACGAGGATCGGCTCGCCGGGTTTGACCGTCGCCCCGTCCTCCACCAGCCACTCGACGATGGTGACCTCTGTGACGGTCACCCCGACCCGAGGCACGATCAAGTCAGCCATTGAGCACCCTCCTCACGCCTTGCACACGGTGCGGACCGCGTCGAGAATCCGGGCGGTCGAGGGCAGGTGCGCGGCCTCGAGCTCCGCCGAGTACGGCACCGGTGTGTACTCGGCGCCCACCCGCAGGATCGGCGCGGCGAGCGAGCCGAAGAGCTCCTGCGACAGCCAGGCCGCGATCTCCGCGCCGACCCCGAACCGCTGTACCGCCTGGTGGACCACCACGGCGCGGCGGGTCCTGCTCACCGACTCCAGCATGGCCTCGGCGTCCCACGGCACGATCGAGCGCAGGTCCAGCACCTCGACGTCGATCTCGCCGGCCAACTGGGCGGCCGCATCGAGGCTGTCGTGCACCTGCTTGCCGTAGGTGATGATCGTGACGTCCGAGCCGGCCCGCTTGATGTCCGCCTTGCCCAGCGGCACGACGTGCTCCCCCGCCGGCACCGGCCCCTTCATGGCGTAGAGCGTGGCCGGCTCGATGATGATCGTCGGGTCGTCGTCCCGGATCGCCGCCGTCAACAACCCCTTGCCGTCCGCCGGGGTGCTCGGGATCGCGATCTTGAGGCCGGGCGTGTGCGCGAACCAGGCCTCGACCATCTGCGAGTGCTGCGCACCGAACTGCAGGCCGCCGGTGGCCAGCCCGCGCACCGTGATCGGCACATTCGTGCGACCGCCGGACATGTAGCGCAGCTTCGCGGCGTGGTTGGCCAGCTGGTCGAGGCAGACGGCGTAGAAGTCCGCGATCATGATCTCCGCGACCGGGCGCATGCCGAGCAGCGAGGCGCCGGTGGCGGCGCCGATGATCGCCTGCTCGGAGATCGGCGTCTCCCGGACCCGCTGCGTGCCGTACTTGGTGGACAGCCCCGCGGTCACTTTCGCCGCGCCGCCGGCCGGGTCGATGATGTCCTCGCCGAGCAGG
>Ga0137412_10001728_pt1 | contig 17127 bp, 19 predicted proteins | sample CZODoug2_1_16fun_FD_122160 | JGI IMG/M metagenome (GOLD analysis project Ga0137412, IMG submission 122160) | Vadose zone soil fungal communities from Angelo Coast Range Reserve, California, USA - CZODoug2_1_16fungal (Hybrid Assembly) | ecosystem: Environmental > Terrestrial > Soil > Vadose zone...
TGCGGCTTGCAGTGCGGCCAGTTGAGCAGCCGATGGATTGTTCATCACATTCTGAACATAGGGCACCAGCAGGTCAAAACCACTTGTGAGACCGTCTGGATCAGAGGTAGGTGAGTTGTCTTTCGGTGTCTTCACGGCTCGATACAGGGTTGTGCCAATGAGCTTGTAGCGAACCCACTCAACATAGTTCTGGTTTTGCGGATCGATGTCCGTTTCTATGATCAAGTCATAGTCATTTGGCGTCGTGCAGGACGTTCCAATCGAACAGGGATTCGTGGGATACGTCGTGCCACCCCAAGCAAACGGTGTCGCCGCGTACGTTTTCGGCCACGGCGTCACGTTTGATTGACTCTGATTACGAGGCGGATAACCGGAATCGTTTATGTCTCTCACCATTTGATCTAATCCGAATCGTGCTTCCTGAAACGTGTTCAATAGACGCGAATCGGAGTGATACTTTTTCATGGTCACTAAAAGCAGTTCGAACGCGACGCCGCAGATGAGGACCAGGATCGTCAAAGCAGTCATCAGCTCGACGAGCGAAAAACCACGTTGGCCGTGATAGGGCCTCTTCACGGGTTCGTCACCGATGCATCCAGAGTGACGGCAGGAACAAACGTGCCAGTGTTCAACTGCCGGACCCCCACAAAGAATCTCTTTCCCGTAATCGCACTGCCACTCACAGTCGTCACGACGGCCCATCGAACATCGTAGGTCACTTTGAACGGATCGTTCTGGTCCCAATAAGTGAAGCTGAAGTTGGGGTCCGGTGCTCCGGAAAAATCGATGAACGGCCGGTTATTGACCCAAATGAGACCATTTCCCTGCCGCGCGCCGGGCGTGCTTGAGTCGCCAAGGCTGCAGAACCCGCCGGGGCAAAACGCTCCGTTCGCTTCGAAAAAGCTCGTGTCCGTCAGCGGGTGCACCAGCATCTGGTCCAGCTCTCTCTGCGCAAACACAAGTGAAGTCGAATCGAGCCGGCCTCTTTGATTGATCAGAATTGATGCGGGTACAAGTTCGGCGATTCCGACCAACCCGATGAGCAAGATCACTGTCGCAATCAACACCTCGACAAGCGAAAACCCGCGCGAGTAATTGGCTCTTGGTCTGCACCGGATTGGGGCTGCTCCGCTCATGTCGCTGTTTCGCTCCTTAACTGATTCTTTGCCATGGTCCGCCTGGTGTCGCCGACCATACCTGTACCGTACCGGCCGGTAGCAGCACGATCGCGCGGAATTCCAAATCCGGAATCGTAGGATTTCCCAGATACAGAACATCGACCGTCGCTGGTGCACCGAAGTTCGGCGGTCCAACGAAAACCCGCGCGCCGCGCTGGTCGTACCAGACACTGGCGTTGCCCGGAGACAGCGTGTTAAAAGATGGGCTGCCTAGGCCCACCGCCGTTACGATTGCGGCGGGCGGGGGCACCGATCCTGCGTCCAGCAACTGCACGGTCCCGCCGATCAGAATTTGCGGCCCGCCAAGGATCGGATTTCCGCCGACATCCACATCGGGACCCCCCGTCCACGATGTTCCGTTCTGCTGAATCGGGCAACCGATGTACGTGTTTTTCCGAATGGCGGTAAATCGCGTCGATTTCATCATTCCAGAGAGCCGAGAGGCCGCGTCTCCCAACTGGTACGAGTGATACGCGCGCAGCAGCGTCGGTACCGCAATCGCTGCCAGAACCACAAGGATAAATACCGACACGAGGAGTTCCACGAGGCTGAAGCCTCGCGCTAAACGCCGGTTCACTGCGTGTTTGAAGATGCGCGTACCCAACGTTGTTGCCCCGTAGAGGGAAGCGTTACCGGCGCCCAGCTAGCGCCGCCGTTTTGCCATTCTCCCCGTTGCGGGTCGCGCAGCCGGTGCGATGGCTTTCAACGGCAACCTAGATTCTACCGGGGACGCAGTGCGCGATAGTAGTACAAACCTTTGTTTCTTGCGGGAATTGCACGGGCCCGGTTTTTCACCATTTCTTACCTTTCTGAGAACGCTTTGTCAAAAGGTAACTGGCAAACCGCCGCGCCAGTTCGCCAACTTCCCCAGCCCGTCCCACCCTGTTGTACAATCCCTCTCCGCATGAGGGGCCGACCATGAAAACCTTGCTGACCGCTCGATTCGCCATTCTCCTTACCTGTTCCCTGCTCTTGTCTGTCCCTTCGTCCGCCCAGGCGCCGGCTGTGCCCATCCAGGACTTCTTCAAGAGCTATTTCGAGGAAAATCTCAAAGACGAACCGGAAAACGCCACCGGCGTTGGCCGCCACGACTATGACGATCGCTGGAGCGACCTGTCGAAAGCCGGCCGCGATGCGCATCTCGCTCATCTCCGCTCGCGCCTCGCCGACCTCAACAAGTACGATTTCGCAAAACTCTCCGAGCAGGACCAGCTCAGCGCTCGCCTGCTGAACTACGAACTCACTTCGCAGATCGAATCCAACGATATCAGCACGCATCTTCTGCGCGTCGGACAACTTTACGGCTTCCATAATCGCGTCTATCTCACGATGGACCGCATGCCGGCTCGCACGCTCAAGGACTATCAAAACATTCTTGCCCGCCTGCATGGCATCCCAGCTCTCATCGACCAGAACCTCGCCATTCTCGACGAAGCGATTCAGGAAGGCTGGACGCAGCCCGCCATCGTCGTTGACCGTGCGACCAAGCAGATCGACGCGCAAGTGGCGCAGGAGAAGAAAGACTCAGCGCTCCTCGCTCCGTTCCGCAACTTCCCCTCCAACTTCACGCCGCAAGAACAAGCCAAACTTCGCAGCGACGCCGAGGCGTCATACGACACCGAATTTCTTCCCGCTTGGCGCAAGCTGCAAAAATACATGAAAGAGACGTACGCACCGCACGCCCGCAAGACCGACGGCATCGGCGGCGCCCCCGGCGGCAAAGAAGCCTACGCCATTCTCGTCCGGCGGCTCACCACCACCCGGGCCACTCCGGAAGAAATTCACAAGACCGGTGAAACCGAACTCCAGCGGCTCGAAGCGGAAATGCTCGCCACTGCGCGCGAAACTGGATTTACCGGAACGCTCGCCGAATTCGAGAAAAAACTCGACGCAATGCCCGAACAGCATTTCCGTTCAAAAGAGGACATGCTGATCTATTCGCGCAATGTCGCCAAAATTATCGAACCGCAATTGCCGGTTCTCTTCAAACGCATCCCGATTCTTCTTTATGGCGTCCGTCCAATTCCGCCGGACCGCGAAGCTGCAACCGCCACGAACGCCCAAGCTCCTTCGCCCGACGGCAGCACGCCCGGCTGGTTCAACCTGAATACCTATCAGCCGGAAAAGCAGGTTCGCTACGACAAACAGGCCCTCGTCTTGCACGAAGCCGTGCCGGGTCACGTCTTTCAAGGCGCGGTCGCGCATTCCATGACCGGTCTGCCGGAATTTCGCAGGTTTTACGGCAATAGTGCGTACGCCGAAGGCTGGGCCCTCTATGTCGAATCGCTCGGAGGGCAATTGGGTCTCTATACGGATCCTTACGACCGCTTTGGCCAACTCGCCAGCGAACGTTTTCGCGCTGTCCGCTTGGTCGTGGACACCGGCATTCACTCAATGGGTTGGACGCGCGAACAAGCGCTCGCCTTTTTTCAGGAGCACGCGCCCCAGGAATCTGTCGCCGAAATTGATCGTTACATCTCCTGGCCCGGCCAGGCGCTCGCCTACAAGATGGGCCAGCTGGAAATCATGAAGCTGCGCAAGGAAGCTCAATTGAAACTAGGTCCCAAATTCGACATCCGCGAATTTCACGACGTTGTCTTGCGCGACGGCGCTCTTCCGCTGGAACTCCTGGACGAGCAAGGCCAGAAGTACATCAATTCGAAGTAAGTTTGGCAGCGAGCGCCCGCGCATTGCGGTGCGCAATCGCTTCGATGGAAATCATCGGATTCACGCCGGACGCGGACGGAAACGATGCGCCGTCCATCACAAATAAATTCCGCACTTCCCACGTCTCGCCGTCGGGATTCGTCGCACTCATCGCCGGCGAATCGCCTAGCCGCGCCGTTCCCATAATGTGAAACGAAAATAGCGACACTTGACCGTTACCCCATCCCGCGCGGTCCATCTCCCGTTCAAATGTTTCAATCGAGCCTCGCTTCGCGGGCTCATACGAACAGAACTTCGCATGCGGCGAGTAAATCATTTTCGCGCCCGCCGCTTCCAGAATTTGAGCCGCCCCCAAAAATCCGCGCCGCAAATGCGCCCTGTCAAACTCCGAAACCGAATAGTGCGAAACCGGATTCCCTTCCGAATCAATCTTCACGCGCCCGCCATGCCGGTCCCGCAACAACACGCCAATTGCGGATGTATTTCCAAATTTCTCCATCAACTCGCGGCACTGCTCTGGATTCCTCCACGCCAGCGGCGCCATCGCAATCACCGGCTGCAGCGCCGTTGTCTCGAATTTCACGCCGTAGTTGCCCGTCATCTGCCGGAATTCATCTGAATAAATCGCCTGCATCGTCCCTTCCCACGGACGAATCTCTTCCTCAAAAATTCCGCAGACATTCGAAACCGGATGCAAATGCAAATGCCGCCCAATATGTTCGTTGTCGAGTCCCGATCGCAGCAGCAACGCCGCCGTATGAATCGCGCCGCACGCCACCACCACCGCTTTGCATTTCACGCTGACGCGATGTCCGCCTTTTGCAACCGCCTCCACTCCCGTCGCCGCGCCTGCTTCGATTCGAACCCGCTCCGCCCGGGTCCCCACCAATATCCGCGCGCCCTTCGCCTGCGCATCCGCGAGCCACGTTTTCGTGGTCGACTGTTTCGCGCCAATCGCGCATCCATATCCGCAGTAGCCGCAAATTTTTCCCTGATCGCAGCCCGTCACATTTCGCGGCATTTCGTCCACATGCCAGCCAAGCGCCTTGAGCCCGCGCTCCAGCACCTGTTCCCTCGCTGAAACGCGATTCTGGTCGCGATTCACGTGCAGTCGCTCGCACACCGCGTCCAAACTTTTTGTGTACTCCGCGCCCGCAATCCATTTCACCCCCGCCTCGGCCCACTCTTCGCGCACATCGTCCGGCGTTCGAAACGACGTGCAGTAATTCACCACGGTCCCGCCGCCCAGACACTCTCCCGCCAGAAATCCCACGCTCTGATCCTGCGTCCCCGCAAATCCGCCTTCCAGGTACAGCCGCTGAAATCCCGCAAGCTCCGCTCCGTCAAAATCCGCGTCATCGTAGTAATTTCCCGCCTCCATCACCAACACATCTTTTCCGGCCGCAGCCAGCTCCGCCGCCGCAACTCCACCGCCCGCGCCGGATCCAATCACGCAAACATCGCACGCAAGCACAGTCTCTTTCTCTGGCACAATCACTTTCAATCCGCGCGCAGCCGCTGGCCTTTGCACTCCCAATGGCCCGGGAAATCCAATCTTTTTCCAGACGCGGCTCGTCCCGCCGCCTTCCGGCAACATCACGTACAAAAACCCAATCGCTTTCCGCAACGCCTGAAACGCCGCTCTCCGCTTCCCCAACGAACTATCCGCCCACGACCGCAGCATTCCTTCGCGCACATCCCGGCTCAATTTCGAAAAATGCTCGTACTCGCCCGCCAGCAAAAATCCATGCAGCTTCGAATCCCAAATATCCAGCAAATTCAGAAACTGCGCGCGATCCCGCGTCCGTGGATTGAATTCCAGCGCCTCCTCCAGCGCCGCGGGCACACTCATTTCCACGGCCGAGGGCCAACCGTCACCGCTCGGAAAAAATGTTTCGCAAATTGCTTCCAGTGCGTGCTTTTGGCGGGGAGTCAGCTGCATGGCGAGGGTTGCAGTCTAGCGCGGCATTCCCGCCAACTTCAATCCCGCAATTCCCTCGCGGCAAGACGGGCGCGTTACGCCCTAGTTGTCGCGCTCTTCTTTTTCTCGTTGCTTCGCGGCTTTTTCGCGGTCCTTCTTGCTGAAACTTTCCGCATATTTCTTTTCCAGCGACGCCTTCGTAAAAAAATCCGGCGGGAAATGCTGGTCGAAGCTGCATGCGTCAAAAAATGCCTGGAACTGTCTCCGCCCATCTCGCTTACGCTCCACTTGCAGCGGCGCCATCACCTGCCCTTGCATGTGATAGTTTCCGTACGAAGTGACTTCTTCCGTCCGCTCCCGTGTTGTTTCATCTCGCGTAATCACGATGCTCCGCGCCAGCAAATGCGAATTCTGCAGCACTGCATAGCGAAACGTCCGGTCTTCGCGGTCCACCAATTCCACCCACTCCACCGGCTTCATATCCACCAGATCCATGCCGCCGTACCGGAACAACATTCCCTCTTCTTTCAGCCGGAACCGCAGCACATTATCGATGTCACGCTTCGTTTGTTCCTTGAAATCGGAAATATTCACCGCGGATTGTTCGCTCACGCCGCCGCGATCCATCGTCCATCCATCATCGCCGTTGTACATCTCAATGATCGTTCCGCCTTTAAACGGAATGCTCCCGATCAACACTCCCAGCAATCCGCCCTTCGCGCCTTTCACTTCATATTCGGTTCGATTCTTGTCCGGCAAGTGCCAGTAATCGCGAAAATTCGTGTACCCCGACAAATCGCCGTTGTGCTCGAACTGCGCCAGCCGCCCCGTGCAATCCGTTTCTCGCGTCTGCAAATACGCGTCGCCGCCCATCGCGCTGATCAATTGATTCAGCACCTGCTTGGCCTTCGCCGCGCTCTGCTCCGGCATCATGGTTTCCGCTTGCTGCGCGCTTCCACGCGGAACCGCCGCACCAGCACAAATTGCCAGCACCATCACCCAGTTGAAAAATCTTATCCGCACAACACTGAACCCCCATTTACATTGATGACCTCTCCGGTCATGAAGTTGGCCAGGTCCGACGCCGCAAACAAGATCGGCCCCGCAATCTCCTCCGGCGTCGCCGGACGGCCCAGTGGGATCGCCGCTGCCGCCATTTTCTGCCCCGCTTTCGTGTCCAGCACCGGATTCGACATGTCCGTCGCCACCCAGCCCGGCGCAACCGAGTTCACCAGAATTCCATGTCTCGCCAGTTCGACCGCCAATCCCTTCGTCAAACTCACAATTGCGCCCTTCGATGCGCCATAGTGCGTGTGAAACGCTTCGCCCCGCTGCGCCGCCGTCGATGCAATCGGAATAATTTTCCCGGACTTCTGCTTGATCATCTGTGGCACACTGAAATGAATAATCGAGTACACGCTCTTCAAATTCACCTGCATCATCTCGTCCCACTGTTTTTCCGTCATCTTCTCGATCGGCAAATCGTCCACGTTCCACACGCCCGCGTTCGCCACCAGAATATCCAGCCGCCCTAGCCGCGCAATCGTCTGCTCCACCAGTTTCTTGTTTTCGGAATGTTTGCTCACGTCCGCTTTGAACGCTTCCACTCGCGTCCCGTGCTTTTTCGCTTCCGCTTCAATCTGCGCCGCTGCGTCTTTCGCTTTGTTGTAAGTGAAAATTACGTCCGCGCCGGCCTGCGCAAACAATTTGACGGCAGCCGCTCCAATCCCACGCGAACCTCCAGTAATCAGTGCAGCTTTGCCTGCCAAAGAAATCATGATTCCCCCAATGAAATTTAGAAAAATCCCGGAACGCCGATCTCCCGATCGGCCTCTTCGCGGTCGCTACTTTCTAGCAGCAATCGCCGCTCGATTCCGCTCCACTGCCGCGACAAAATCCCCAAAAATTTTCCGCGCAAACGCATCGTCCGGCATCCGTTCCGGATGCCACTGCACGCCAACCACCCAGTTGCGCTCGTCTTCCAGCTCGACGCCTTCCACAATCCCTTCCGCCGACTGCGCCGTCACCCGCAATCCGTCACCTGGCCGGTCAATCGACTGGTGATGGCTGCTATTAATATGCACTCGCTCCGCGCCTGCGAGTTTCGCCAGCCGGCTTCCCATCGCAAGCGTCGCGTCATGCTCCGCGTCACCCTTTTTCACACCCGCCGCCAAATCCGTGTTGCCATGCGCTTCATTACCCGGTCGCTCCGCCGAAATATCCTGCACCAACGTTCCGCGCTGGTGCACATTCAAAATCTGGCAGCCATAACAAATCGCCAGCACCGGCTTCCGCTCCGCAATCGCATGATCCAAAATCGCGCTGTCCGTCCGGTCTCGCGCCGGATCCAAAGTCTTCGTCTTCTCATGCCGCGCGGCACCGTACCGGCCCGGCTCCACATCCGCCGGACTCCCCGGCAGAACGAAACCGTCCAGTCCCGCAATTTGTGCCGCCAGGTTCTCCGCCGCAAGATTTAGTGAAATCTCCGTCGGCTCCGCCCCCGCCCGCCGCACTGCTGCAAAATAATTTTCGAGCTTTTCCCGCACACGGTTTTGCTCTTCCTCGCTTGTGCGCCAGGGAATGCCGACCCGCGGTTTATTGGAGTTTTCGAGCGACATGGAAGCGTCAAATCGTAGCATTGGCCCCATAAGGGCGGCAACCACCAGCCATCCGGCCTGAGGATTTCCCCGTAACGTATGGTTTTTCAGTAAGTTAGACTAGCTGGCGGCAACAGTAGGGCGCGCCGGCAAACAAAACTCCGGTCGCTGAAAAAATCCCGGCAACGCCGCCAACCGGCTCGTCAGCTCTTCGAAACTCGCCGCTCGCAGCGTCACATGCCCCACTTTTCGCCCCGGCCGCAGGGACTTCCCATATAAATGAAGGTGCGCGTCCGGAATCGCCACAACCTCCGCAGGCTCTGGCACTTCACCGATCAGGTTCAGCATCGCGGAAAAGCCCAGCGTCGCCGTCGAACCCAGCGGCAACCCCATCACCGCCCGCAAATGATTCTCAAACTGGCTCGTCGCCGCCCCTTCAATCGACCAGTGCCCCGAGTTGTGCACCCGCGGCGCCATTTCATTCGCCACCAATTCGCCGCCGCACTCAAAAAATTCAATCGCCAGCACTCCGGCATAATTCAACTCTTCCATCACGCGCCGCGCAGCCACTTCCGCCGCTTGCTGCAATTTCGCGCTCAAGTTCGGTGCCGGCGCAACCGTCAGCCGCAAAATTCCTCCGCGATGATGATTCTCCACCAGTGGATAGAACGCGGTCTCGCCGGAACGGTTCCGTGCCGCCAAAATCGAGAGCTCCCTTTGAAACACCACAAAACTTTCCAACAGCAGCGGCGTCGTGGGAAATTCTCGCTTCACGAATTCCACGTCTTCCCTGGTTCGCAGCACCCACTGCCCTTTCCCGTCGTACCCCATGCGCCGCGTCTTCAGCACCGCCGGCAATCCAATCTTCTTGACCGCCGCATCCACGTCGCCGGCGCCGTTCACTTCCGCAAACGAAGTCGTTGCGATCCCTAACTTCTTGAAGAGACTCTTTTCGCTCAGCCGGTCCTGCGCCGCTTCCAGCGCTTCCGGCGGCGGATACACCGGCACGTGTTTCGCCAAAAATCGCGCCGCCTCGACTGGCACATTTTCAAACTCGTACGTTACGAGCTCCAACCCGTGCGCGAATTTCTCCAGCGCATCGTGATCCGAATATTCCGCCGTCACTCGGTGTGCGATTCTTCCCACCGGCGCTTGCGGCGAAGGATCGAGGAAGCGAAAATGCAATCCCAGCGGATAGCCCGCAAGCGCCAGCATGTAACCAAGCTGTCCGCCGCCAAGTATCCCAATCGTCACGCGCCTACCTCACTTACGAGTCTGACCCCATTGCAGCGTAAAAAAAGCGTTGTCATTCCGAACCGCGCGCAGCTTGCGCGGTTCGGAATCTGCTTTTCGCTTTTGAACGAATCCCCTCGCATTCTCTTCAATCACGCCTTCACTTCTTCTTGCGCGCAAATGCGGTCAGCGCCTTCGCCGGATCAGGCGTAGCCAAAACTTTTTTTGTCTGCCTCGCCCGAAACTTCCGGAGCGCTTCCCGAATCTCCGTGTGTTTCGCGCCCAGCATCGCCGCCGCAAGCAGCGCCGCATTAATCGCGCCCGCTTTTCCAATTGCCAGCGTCCCCACCGGAATTCCGCCCGGCATCTGCGCAATCGAAAGCAGAGAGTCGAGTCCCTTCAGCGCCTTCGATTCCACCGGCACACCCAGCACCGGCAACACCGTCTTCGACGCCGTCATCCCCGGCAAATGCGCCGCGCCGCCCGCACCCGCAATAATCACTTCAATGCCGCGCTTCTCTGCGCTCCCCGCATACTCAAAAAGCAAATCCGGCGTCCTATGCGCCGAAACAACCCGCGTCTCATGCGGCACGCAAAGCTCTTCCAACGTCTGCGCCGCATGCTGCATCGTCTCCCAATCGGAAGTCGACCCCATAATGATTCCCACCAGCGGCACCGCGTTTTTGCGCCCGGCTTTCTTGGCCATTCCTCATTCCTTTGCTCGGGGCGAACGCCCCTTCAGAACGCACAAGTCTATCGTGTGCCGCTGGGATTTGGAAAACGGAGAGTGCGATTTCCCGTCCCGCGCCCATCCTCGGCCAACTTTGGCCGCGTTTGGCTGTTGACGCCTGTCTCCACACAACCCTACTGTCACGCCATGACCAAAAGCGAATACCTCACCGAATATGACGGCATCGTCAAAACGATACAGCTGTACATTGACGGCAGCAAACAAGGCAAAAGCGAGCTGATGCGTCCCGCGTTTCACCCGGACGCCTCATTCTTCGGCTACGCGGGGGACAAGCTCGCTACCGGCATCCCATTTCTCTTCGACTGGATTGACAAGAATGGCCCTGCTCCTAAAATTGAGCCCCGCGTCGTCAGCGTCGACATTCTTGAATCGATTGCAGTCGTTCGTCTTGAGGTCGCCGGCTGGTCGGGCAATCTGGCTGGCTCGGGTGTCCGCATGTGCGACCTGTTCACGCTTCTCAAAACGCCTGGCGGCTGGAAAATTATCCAAAAAGCGTTTCACTGGCACGGATGAGAACACAGCTGAGTAGCGCCGCCTCTGGTATATTCTTCCGCGGGGGGTTTGATATGCCCGAGCGGAACACCCCACAAAAGACTCTCGAATCCTGGAAGCAGATCGCGGCCTACCTGGACCGAAGCGAACGCACCGTACGGCGTTGGGAGGCAAGCGAGGGACTCCCAGTCCATCGCCGCGAACATGAAAAGCAGGACACTGTCTTTGCATACAGGCACGAACTGGAAGCATGGAGCCGCTTGCGAACCAGATGTCCACTGGAGGCCTCGCCCGGCGAATCCGAAATCCTCCCCCCAACCGAAGCGGCCGCCAACACCTACCTGATCGAACACGATGCAATTACGCGGACTATGCACCGCTACATAGCCGGCGCTCGCGCAGGCGATGGCGATCTTATGCGCCCTGCGTTTCATCCTTCCGCAACGATTTCCGGCTACTGCCAGGGCGTAGAATACAGCGGCTCGGTCGAACACGTATTCCAGTGGATTAGCGGGAACGGTCCCGCGCCCAACATCAGTCCTCGTTTCGCGCGCATTGAAATCATAGAGAGCATCGCCGTGGTGCACCTCGAAGTTCAACACTGGTCCGGCAAGCTGGCCGGCGCAAATGCCCGGGCTTCCGACGTGTTCACTTTGCTAAAATGCGATGGCGAGTGGAAGATCACTCATAAACTCTTTCACTGGCACGACCACTGATTCCGCCCCCATTCTTTGCACGCTTAGAAACCGCGTGTCATCCTGACCCGAGCAGCCCGTTTCTTCCTGCATGCGGTTTGTGTATGCGGGCTGCGGATCGAGGGACCGTGGCTTGATCTCCGATCTCCGCGCCACTAAGATCATAGGAAGACAGGTTCCCACACTCAGGCGTGTCTTTATCGCCCGGCAGCTTTCTCTCCCCGCGCAACACCAAACACACACCACTGTCATTTCGAACGGAACAAGCCGGCGATTTTGCTTTCCGATTCCTTCCGAGGAATCGGTCGGTTTGTGCAGAGAGAAATCTCTCTTCGATCGATCCACAACGTGCCGTTTGCCGTATCGCCTCGCTTCGGTCTGCCTGTATCCTGCTATCTCCCCGCCGCCTTCTCCCCGCGCAACACCAGACACGTTGAATTCGATTTCGCAATCAACTTCCCATTTTCATCCACGACGTCGCACTCCACATACCCGATTGTCCGCCCGCGATGTACGACCTTTCCCTCGGCCCGCAACTTCGCTTCACGCACCGGCCGCAAGAAATTAATCTTCAACTCCACCGTCGTAAACGTCTCGCCCGGCTCTAGCGTCGAAGAAAACGCAATCCCCATTGCCGCATCCGCAATGTCACACAAAATCCCGCCGTGGATCGTTCCCATCGGATTTGCATGTTGCGGCCCTGCCTGCAGCGTCACCACGGCGCGCCCGCCGCCCGATTCCGGCACTTCAAATCCAATCAGCCGACCCGCCGGTGACCCAACTTCCCGTATGTGCTCGCCCAATGTCTTATCTTTCCCCGCCGCCGGTTCCACCTTCTCTCCCTCCCTTTCCCGCTTTCCTTCCTCTCGTTTTGACAGTCTCAACTCTTTCCTCTTCTCTGTGTTCTCTGTGCTCCTCCCTCGGTGTCCTCTGTGTTAAATCTTTTCTGCCGCGCCCAGCACTTCAGTGTGCCGCCACTTGTGCTCGCCGCTTCCAATACTGCCGTAACTCACCCACCAGATAGAGCGATCCGGTTACAAAAATCGCGTCGTCCGATTTCGCGCCCGCAAGCGCTTCTTCAAACGCCTCCTGCGCGGCGGGAATCACGCGGAATCGCCCCGCATACTCTCCCGCCATCTCCGCCAATTGTGCTGCGGAAATCGCCCGCGAAATCTTCGGCTGCGTAAAAAACACTGCCGCAGCATGCGGAAAAAGAATCCCCGCAATCTCGTCCACCGCCTTGTCCCGCATCGCGGCAAACAGCAGCGTTATGTTGCGGCCAGCGAAATTCTCGTCCAGAAAATTCGCCAGTTCCCGTGCCGCCGAAGGATTGTGCGCCCCATCCAGATAAACATCCGGTTTCGATTGCAATTTTTCCATCCGCCCTGGCCAAACCGCGTTAGCGATTCCCCGCTCGACGATTTCTTCTGTAATCTCCACCCCCCGCTCGTTCAACAGCCGAACTACCGCGATCGCATTGATCGCATTCCCCAATTGAAATCGTCCCCGCAATTTCGGTGCAACTTGAAATCTGTCGCCGCTCCTTCTTTCCGCCACTACCGCGTCCACGCACCCTTGTTCAAATTCAATTTCCTCGACTTGAAATTCTTTGTCTCTTTCTATGGTGGGCGCCCCAATTTCTATGGCCCGCTTCACAATCACTTCCCGCGCGTCGGGCCGCTGCTCTGCCAAAACGAGAGGAACACCAGCTTTGATAATTCCTGCTTTTTCCCCTGCAATCTCCGCAAGCGAATGGCCCAGAAAACTCTCGTGGTCAAAATCCACCCGCGTGATCACGCTCACGTCCGGCGTCACAATGTTCGTCGCATCGAGCCGTCCGCCCAAACCCACTTCAAATATCGCAAACTCCACGCCGCATCTCGCAAAATGCTCGAACGCTAGCGCGGTCACCACTTCAAAAAAAGTCGGATGTGCCCGCAATTTCCCCTTGGCCAGCAACTCTTCGATCAGGGCCTGTATTTTCGTGAAGGATTCCGCAAAGTTCGCGTCGGAAATCTCTTCGCCATTTACACGGACGCGCTCGTTGATTCTTTCCAGGTGCGGCGAAGTGTATAGGCCGGTTTTTCGCCCGGCCGTCCGCAAAATGCTTTCAATGAACGCGGCCGTCGAACCTTTGCCGTTCGTTCCGGCGATATGAATACTGCGATATTTTCTCTCGGGATGGCCAAGCGCTTCCGCAAGCGTGGAGATATTTTCCAGGTCGAATTTTGCGGCGGCCGCCTGCGTCGGCGCGGAGAGTTCCCTGCCCAGAGAAAAAAGGTACTTCAGAGACTCGTCGTAATTCATTTCAGCCAATCAGAAGGTCGAGCGAGGATGCGACGAACGCCTTTAATTCTTTGCGGGGTACGACGGCGTCGAGAAATCCGTGTTCGAGCAAAAACTCCGAGCGCTGAAATCCTTCCGGCAATTTCTGCCGAATCGTTTGCTCAATCACGCGCGGCCCGGCAAATCCAATCAGCGCGCCCGGCTCCGCGATATTTAGATCGCCGAGCATCGCAAAGCTGGCCGTCACGCCGCCCGTCGTCGGATCGGTCAAAATCGAAATGTATGGCAATTTCGCGTCATCCAGCTTCGCCAGTGCCGCGGAAACTTTCGCGAGCTGCATCAAACTGATGGTTCCTTCCATCATGCGCGCGCCGCCCGAACACGAAACCGCGATGAACGGTTGCCGCGTCGAAAGCGAAAGCTCAATCCCGCGCGTCACTTTTTCGCCGACCACCGCGCCCATCGAACCGCCGATGAATCCAAACTCCATCGCGCATACCACCACAGGCCGTCCATTCAACTGGCCTTCCGCGGTGATCACCGCGTCGTTCATTCCCAGTTTTTTCTGCGCTTCCTTGATTCGTTTCGCATACGGTTTCGTGTCCACGAAATTCAACGGATCGGTCGAAACCATTCCCGCGTCGTGTTCCGTCCAGCGATCGTCCAGCAGCATTTCCAGCCGCTGCGTCGCGCTCACCTTGAAATGAAACTGGCATTTCGGACAAACAAATAAATTCTCTTCCAGGTCTTTGCGGAACGTAATCGCGCGGCAATTTTCGCACTTGGTCCAGAGACCTTCCGTGCGCACGCGCCGCTCTTCCGGCGGCGTCGCTTCGTCAATTCCCTTTTTCTCTCGTTTAAACCAAGCCATTTTCAGTCTTCAGTTTTAGGTCCTAAGTTATAAGTGAGAGAGCCGGGCACACGCACATCGCCGATCCGTCCTGTGCTCCGAACTACTTATCACTTATAACTGAAAACTTACAACTCTCGTTCAGTAGTCTATACCACGCTGCGCAAGAATACCTTTCGTGTACGGGTGCTTCACTTCTTTCATTTCCGTCACAAGATCCGCCAGCTCGACAAGTTTCGGATGCGCGTTCCGGCCGGTACAAATCACATGCACACGCTCCGGCCGGCCCTTCAACGCCCCAACAATTTTTTCCGGGTCGAGCATTTTGTAGCTGACCACATAATTGATTTCGTCGAGCACGACCAAATCGTATTTGCCGGAATAAATCGCGTCGCGTCCCGCATTCCAGCATTCTTCCGCCAATTTAATATCCTCGGGATCGGTTTCCGCGCCGCCGATTTTTACGAAACCGCGTCCCATCGGACGAATCTCAAATTTATCGTCGCCCAGCATTTTCGCGGCGTCGAGTTCACCGTAGTGCCACGAGCCTTTGATGAATTGCACCATGAGCACGCGCAAGCCTTGGCCCACCGCGCGAAACGCAGTGCCAAGCGCGCACGTCGTTTTCCCTTTTCCCGGCCCGGTGTAAACAATCAACAATCCTTTTTCTTCCGGCATGGTCGCTGAATTTTCCTAGAGTTCCAATCGCTTTATCAATTGCCGCGCGATGCCTTCGACGCGCTTGCGCGCAACTTCCGTCATCGGCGAACCGGGTTTGCAACGCATGTCGCGAATCACGATCCACAGACCGGGACGGTAGACGTCATCTTCGCTGCCGGGGCAGATGGCGCCGGTGAGTTGCACCAATTCCAAATGGCATGGATCGTGATCGATCAGGTGCAGCGGCGCGAGCGGCGATTCTCCCGGCTCGATGCCGGCAACATCCGCGGGCGACGCCATCAACTCCAGCAGGATTCCTCGTGCGTCGTCAATCAAGTCGCGGAAGCCTTGCGACACGAGAATCGCATCGACGTCGCGCGGAGTCGGCTTCTCGAGCTCGTGAATATCGTAATCGGGCAGCGGCGATTCGAGCGCAATCTCGATCGCGGTGTACGGCTTGTCATCGTCTGGAATCAATCGTATGGACATGGAGGTTAAGTTTGTACACTACTCGGCGTCATTTCTCCATCGGAGCAATGGTAATTATTGCGAGTTCCGGCCGGCAGTCAAAACGCATGGGCAAAATCGTCATACCAAGACCTCTACTTACGTACATTCGTGAACCGTTTTTTTCAAACCAGCCTTCTGTATAGGGTCCAATGCCCGCGGGCAGCCAAAGTGGATGAAAGAACGGCAACCGTACTTGGCCCCCATGCGTGTGCCCCGCCAACGCCAAGTTGTATTGGCCAGCGCTCTCAGCAAAAAACAAGGGACTGTGAAATAGCGCAATGCGATACGCACCAAGGGGGATGCCCGCCAAAGCTTTCTCTAGATTTGCGTTCCCAAAAGTGGCGTCGTCCAGGCCAGTCATCCAGACGCCCGGTGTTATTTGAAAATTGCGATTTAAGAGAAATTGAATGCCATTTTTGCGATAAAACTCCTGTTCTTTGTCTATTCGTCTCCAGTTTTCCCAGTTGCCTCGAACGAGCCAAACGCCCAGCGGGGCGCGGAGCGAACGAAGAAGTGGACGCTCGTCGTCGTATGAGCCCCAAGGCGAAAGTGTGTCCCCGGTGATGACGATGACGTCCGGCTTTTCCCGGTCGAGACTGCGCAGAAGGCTCCTTTCTCGAAATCCCATTCGTGACGTATGCAAATCGGTGAGATGCGCAATCTTGAGCGGCTGAGAAATATGGGCAGGAATCGTGTGGTGCGTTACCTGAATCCAATTCGGCTCCAGGAAGAATGCATCAACGAGCGCGATCAACCCGGCGGCAAACAAAGTCAGGATCGCCCGCTTGAACGTCAGTTTAGGAAGCTGGAATTTCGTAGGCATGGTTATTTTGGGTAAGGACTGCCGGAGAGAATGGCGAAGGCGCGGTAGAGCTGTTCGACGAGCATGACGCGGGCGAGTTCGTGCGAATAAGTCATCGAGCTGAGAGATATTTCCTGTGGGACGCGTTCGCGGAGGGAGTCGGGAAAACCGTTGGCGTCGCCGCAAACGAAAATGACTTCGCGCGCGCCGCGGTCGCGCTGGCCGCCAAGCCATTTTGCGAGCGAATCGGAATCGTGCTGTTTTCCACTGGCGTCGAGAAGAAGCGCTGTGGCAGCGCGGTCCGCGTCAAGACGCTTGATCGCAGCTTCGGCGTCCCGCACTTCGTTTACTTCGACGGGACACGAATGTGAAATGCGCTTCACGTAATCTTCAAAGACTGCGCGAAGTTCGGGGCGTCGAATTTTTCCAAGCGTTAGCAACCGTATCTTCATGGCCGATTATTGCAGACCGTATTTTTTTCTTTT
>Ga0137412_10001729_pt1 | contig 17127 bp, 15 predicted proteins | sample CZODoug2_1_16fun_FD_122160 | JGI IMG/M metagenome (GOLD analysis project Ga0137412, IMG submission 122160) | Vadose zone soil fungal communities from Angelo Coast Range Reserve, California, USA - CZODoug2_1_16fungal (Hybrid Assembly) | ecosystem: Environmental > Terrestrial > Soil > Vadose zone...
CGGGATTCGAACCCGTGTACACGGCTTTGCAGGCCGTTGCCTCGCCTCTCGGCCACTCCACCGTGGGGCCCATCTTGCAGAGGCTGGGCCTCTCCGAGCGGACGACGGGACTCGAACCCGCGACCCTCACCTTGGCAAGGTGATGCGCTACCAACTGCGCTACGTCCGCATAACCTGACCGACCGTACCGCTCAGGCGTGCAACAGACTGTAGCCGACGCCGCCCGGCAGCTTCAAACCGGCTCCCCGGGCGGTGATCTAGCTCAGACCGTTGTAGAGCAGCGACTCTACCTCGTGGTCGAGGTCGAGGTGCTGACTCTCACAACCCGGCCATACCAGCTCGTAGCTGGCGAGGAGGAAGTCGCTGGCCAGCTGCCGCGGCATGGCCAGCGTGGCGTCGCCGGACGGGGAGGACAGCGCGACGCTGAGGTTCCGCTCCGATCCGGGGGAGATGCGCACATCGCCCTGGCCGGCGTCGGCGGTCATCCCGGCGCTGAGCAGCTCCCGGGCGAAGACCCACTCGACGGTCTCCTCGCAGGAGCCCAAGCCGAAGATCAACCGCACCGCGTACGGGTCGGCCGCCTCGTACCGCAACCGGGCGGGCAGCTCGAGTCCAACCTCGGACCCGGTGAGACGCAGCGTCATGTCGACCGTGACATCCGCAGACCGGCGCAGCATCGTTCCTCCAGCTCGGACTTGACCGTCACCTTGGTAACGACGACAACACGGGTCGGTGACGCGACTATTCGATGATCATCTGCAGCGTGTTTGGCCCGGCGCTCACGCGGGCGCCAGATCCGGTAGAGTCGGCCCGTCCCGGGCGATTAGCTCAGTGGTAGAGCACTCGCTTCACACGCGAGGGGTCACTGGTTCGAACCCAGTATCGCCCACACCCAGGCCGGCCCTTGGCCGAGCTGCCCAGCCGGCCCGGACGATCGCAGCGGGTCGATGGATATCCGATTCAGCGCGTGATTGGCGGGTCGATATGCGTGGCTGGTCCGCGGACGTAGAGGGTCGGCGGCCGGCCGGTGCCGCCGAGCCTGTCGCCGCGTGCGGTACGAGCCGGCACCACGAAACCCGACGTTGAGAGGACCTTCCGCCGAAAGTTCGCCAGATCCGGGGCTCGGCCCCATACGGCGAGGTAGACGCGGCGGAGCTCGGCGAGGCTGAACGGTTCGGCGACGAAATGGGTCGCCAGCGTCGAATACTCAAGTCTTGCCCGGACCCGCTCGAGTGCGTCGGTGAGAATGACGGCGTGATCAAAGGCGAGTGCGGGCTCATCGCCCGCGAACTCCCTGGCCGCAACCCAGCAGTCGCGCTGGGTCCTGAGATTGAGGTCCTCGATGGGCCACCAACGCGCGGCTACGGCGTCGGTGCCCGGCGTTGGGTCGCCCAGCGATGGGGCGAGTGCGACGTAGCCGACCGATGCAACATGTAGCCCGGCGCTGATGCGCGGATCGCGGCGTGGGTCGGTGTAGGTCGCGAGTTGCTCGAGGTGCGCCCCCGCCGCCGTGGGATCGATTCCGGTCTCTTCGGCGAGTTCGCGGGTGGCTGCCTGGTCGGCCGATTCGGTGCCCTGATGGACGTGCCCGCCGGGCAGCGCCCACCATCCGCGGTACGGATGTTCCGCTCGCTGAATGAGGAGCGCGCACAACAGACCTTCGCGGATCGTGAAGATCGCCAGGTCGACGGTCAGTGCGAACGGTGCGAATTCGCTGGGGTCGTAGCCCTTGAGCCAGCTCGCCTCGCCACGTCTATTCAAAGTGGTCATCCCTGGAAACCGGGGCCGGTCAGCGGTGGCGCGAACCGCATCCGATGCTGCAGGAGTTGGTCGATCGTACGGACCGCGAGCCGCACGCGATGTTCGAGCGTTCCGGTGAGGAGGACCCAGGAGTGTCCGCCACTAGTGAGGGCATCGGCGAACCAGCGGGTCATCGCGGCACGGGTGGTGAGATCACCTTCGCGTAGGCCATCGTCGTGCCACGGCACATTCTCGTGATCGGTGAGTAGGTATACGTCGCGGCGGGGGAGTTGCGGGGCGATCGACCACTCTTGGCCGGTGCGGGCGTGTTCGGCGAGGTAGCGGCGTTCCCAAACAGCGGTCGCGAATGCGTCGGTGTCGCAAATCAGCATTGGTGACCCTGACCGTGCGGCCCGCTCCTCGCGGCGGGTCTGCTCGCGGGCGACGGCGTCGAAGTCCTCGCGGGTCCAGACGAGCTCGGCCAGCGTGGGTTCGCGTTGGCCGCCGGCTCGGGCCGACCTTGTCGCGACATGCCACTTGCACTCGGAGAAGTCGCGGCCGTATTCGCTCACCCAGCCGGTAGCCGCCCATACGCCACCACGCTGGCGATAGTGCTCGGTCAACCGCCGGGAAACGGTGGTGGTGCCGGTGGATTCGGCACCCACAACGACGGCGCGGGTGGTCAGTCCGGCCCGCGTCCCGGGAGCCAGCGTGTGCCAGGCAGCAGCGAGATCGCGACGGGCCGCCGTCCCGGATGGGCTTCCGAGCGGCCTGCGTACCGGACTGAACGTCGCGTCGAACCAGCGCGCGAGCTCCTGCCCGTAGTCCTCCGCCGAATAGACGACATCGACCGGCTCGTCGGTCAGGGTGCGGATCGCGGCCCGCATGACGGCCACCTGCGCCGCCCAGACATGCTCGTCGCCGAAGTCAAGTGGCGCGTCACAAGGAACGCCTACGACGTGGGCATTTGCCTGGCCGGCGTGTTCCAGGCGAAGCCAGTCCACCCGATCAGACAGCGGGATCGATTCCCCGGCCGACGCCATGACGACGACGGTTACGCGCACGCACTGTGCAGCAGCATGACGGATCGTGGCGTGGTGACCCGCGTGCGGTGGATAGAACTTGCCGATGAGCAAGCCGTGCCGTCGTTCCGTCACGCGACGAGTGCCCGCGACGCCGACGACGCGATCGATTGCTCACGGTAAATCCGTCGCCACGCCATGACTCCCGCAACACACATACCGAGGAACAATACGTAGACGAGGGCGGTCAGCTCGAGCCGCTTTGCCGCGTAGAGCGGGATATAGACGCAGTCTGCGGCGATCCAGAACCACCAAGTCTGGATCTTCTTCGTGTTCAGCAGCAACTGTGCGGCCAGGGATAGCGCCGTGGTCAGCGCGTCCCAGAACGGCGCGACGTCGTTAACCGCTCGCAACAGGATCGTTAGTCCGATCGTGCCCGCTGCGACGAATGCCAGGCAGCTCAGCAGGATCGATCTGGATGCCCTGCTCACGACGAGGGCGGTGCGATTCACGCCGCCGCGCAACCACTGGCGCCACCCGACAATCCCGAGCGCGAGATAGACGATCTGCAGACCCGAGTCTGCCCAGAGCCGCGTCGAGGCGAACAGCACGAGGAAGAACGCCGAGTTTGCGATCCCCACCGGAAAGTTCGCGATATGGCTACGAACCGTCAGCCAGACGCACCAACCACCCGTGAGAAACCCAAGCAGCTCCGCCCACGAAACCGCATCGTTGCCCAGGTGACAGAGCACCCGATTTAACGGCGATACCAGCTGCGCCAAGAAGTGAACCACGGCCATCCTCAAGTTATAGTCAGAGTGACTATAACTTGAGAATATCGTGACGGGCAACCCGGCATCTAGACGTCGCGAACAGTTTCCGGCACCCACTGGCGGTGGTTTTCCGCAGCGGGTAGGTAGATACGCGCGGCTCTGTTATGGCACGAGTACGGTTCGTTCGCCGGGCATATCCGGTTGGAGCCAGGCCTTCTCGACATCGGCCAGGGGCACACGACGTGGGGTCACCGCAATGGCGCCGGCGTCGATCTCGGCAACGAGTGCCGGCAGCTCGGCGAGATAGGCCTTCGGCGATACCGCGCCCTGACCATTGCCCTGGAGGCGGAAGTTTGCCGAGCGCAGCGCGATCGACGGCAGCTCGATCGTCGGACCGGCCATCGCGCCGATCTGGATCCAGTTCAGCGCGCGGCTGCGATCAGACCGCGCGGTGAGCAGCGCCATGATGGTCTCCTGCGCCGGTTTGCCCCAGAGGTAGTCGACGACGATGTCGACCTCCGCGGCGGCCGCCGCCAGTGCTTGAGTGTCGTCGGTCAGCTGCACCACCTCGTCGGCACCGATGGCGGTAAGAGCGTGCAGTCGATCGGGATTACGCCCGGCTGCCACAACACGCCCGGCGCCGAGCAGTTTCGCAACCTGCACGGCCATGGTCCCCGCGTTGCCAGTCGCGCCGAGGACGAGCACGCTCTGCCCGGCCTCGATGGGGACGCGGCGGCGCAACGCCACCCAGGCCGACATCGCCGGATTCATCGCGGCCGCGACCTTCGCCACATCGACATTGTCGGGCAGCTCGATCGAACGCCGGACGTCGACCACTGCAGCCTCCGCCATCGTGCCGATCACATCGTCGGCGGCCACGAAATAGATGCGCCGACCGTCCGGTCGCCGCCCGACCCCATCGATGCCGGGGATCATCGGCAACGTGCCGGTGCTCGTGTAGTGCGCGCCGGCCGCGCCCGTCCGGGTGCGCGGATGCAGGCCGACGGCCAGCACGTCAACGACGATTTCCTCGCCTGTCCTTGGTTGCGGAGTCTCGAATTGTTGGTAGTGCGGTGGCTCGTCGAACGAGGTGACCACCGCCGCATTCATTGTTGCCATGTCGCTCTCTTCCCGAAGATTTAGTTTGTGCCACGTACAAATATAGTTTGTGCCACGTACAAAATCAAGTAGGCTCAGGGCATGACAGACGGACAGCTGGGCGCCGCGGACGGCCTGGCCCAGCTCTCGTTCCTGGTTTATGGCGCCCTCGAGCGGCGCGCGGCCCGGCACGATCTCTCGATCGTGGCGACCCGACTGCTCGGCACGCTGCGCGACCGCACGCCGAGCATGAATGAGCTGGCGCAGCTCTTAGTGCTCGACAAGTCCAGCATCACCGGATTGATCGATCGGGCGGAGCGGCGTGGCCTGGTCGAGCGCGTGCCCTCGACCACGGATCGCCGGGCGATGCAGGTCGCCCTCACCGAAAAAGGGCGGTCGCTCGTGTCGGAGGTCGCGACGGATTTCGAGGCGGACGTCTCGGCGATTCTGGACGCCTTGCCGAAATCAGGTCGCCAGGCGTTGTCGCGACTGGTCAGCCGGGTGCTGGTTGCGAACGCCGCCGACCGTGGGATCGACCTGTTCCCCTGATAACGCCCCGGTGATCATGCACCTTGGGTCGACGACACGCCGTATAACGCAGCCCAATCCGCATGATCACCCAGCAATCATCAGCCAATCCTTGCCGCGTTTGCCCGGTTGATACGTCGAGTCGCGCCGTTTGGCCACGATGCCGCCGAGGCCCTGACTCCGGATCGCCGCCAGCACGGTGGCTCCCGGCCCGTCGAAGGCATCCGGCAGCTGCCAGTGCTCGCCGCGCAGGTCGAGTGCCTCCAGCGCGTTGCGGCGGTCGGTATATGTGCGGTCCAACATCGACCCGCCCCGCAGATGCAGTACGTCCATGAGCAGGAGTTGTACGGGCGCGGACCGCACCAGGGCAGGGGTTGCCTTGGCGGCGTTCTTCCGGGTGCGCAGCCGCGCCGGGTCGGGCCGCCCGTTCGGCCCGAATGCCACGATCTCGCCGTCGAGCAGCGCCTGCCGTGAGCCCATCTGCAGACCGAGCCCGCGCAGCTCCGGGTAGGCCGCGGTCACGTTCGTGTCCTTATCGGTCACCGTGAGCCGGCCGCCATCCACGGCGATGAGCACGCGCAGGCCGCCCCATTTGACCTCATAGCGCCAGTTCTTCTCATCAGCCGGCAGCGATCCGGACGAGGCGAGCATCGGACGCAGGTCGTGCGGGATCGGCGTCCAGCCCGCCGGCGGCGGATCCATCCGGTGCACCATCCAGTCCCGCTCGCGGGTGCGGAAGAAGACGTACCTTCCCTCGATCCGGGAACCGTGGAAGGTCAGCATGACCTCGCGGTCGCGCCATTTCTCCAGCTCGTACGTGCCGGTGTCCCAGATCGTCATGCTGCCGGCGCCGTACTCGCCTTTCGGGATATCCCCGGAGAATGTCTCGTACTGCTCGGGGTGGTCCTCGGTCTGCTTGGCCAGGTGGTTGGTCTTCGGGTCCAGCGGCAGTCCTTTGGGTACCGCCCAGGACACCAGTACGCCGTCGCGCTGCAGCCGCACGTCCCAGTGCAGGGCCGTGGCGTGGTGCTCCTGAATGACGAACCGGTCGCCGCGCCCCTCCTGCTCATCGCCCGTGTGCGAAACCTCCTCGCCGGCGTCCTCGGGTACGGGCTCGGGCGTCTTGGACGCGTCCCGTTTCGCGCGGTAGGTACGCAGGCTCATGTGACCAGTGTGGCGTGCCGGCGGCGGTCCATGTAATGGTGCTGGCAACTGGGAGAGGACGGTTCATGCGGGTCATCGTCATTGGCGCGGGCATTGTCGGGGCGAGTACGGCTTATCACCTGAGTCGGCAGGGGGCCGAGGTGACGCTGGTCGACCGGGGTGCCGATGGCCAGGCGACCGCCGCCGGTGCCGGGATCGTCTGCCCATGGCTGTCCCGGACGGAGGATCCGGATTGGTATCGGTTGGCCGTCGCCGGTGCCGGCTACTACCCGGAATTGATCGCATTGTTGGCCGCTGACGGCATCGCCGATACCGGCTACCGGACCGTGGGGGCGATGTCGCTTGCCGACACCGACGCAGATCTTGCCCAGATCGCCGACCGGGCGCGCGCCCGGCGCATCTCCGCGCCAGAGGTCGGCGAGATCACCGTGTTGGCGGCGGGGGAGCCGGCGGGGCTGTTTCCGCCGCTGGCCGCCCACTGGTCGGCCGTGCACGTTTCCGGGGCGGCCCGGGTGGATGGCCGGCAGGTAAGGGATGCGTTGCTCGCGGCCGGGCATGCTCATGGCGTGCGGCGGCTGACCGGATCGGCGACGGTCGCCGTTGCCGAGAACGGCTCCTGGCAGGCGGCGATCGACGGCGAGCCGGCGGCCGGGGACGCCGTCGTGGTGGCGGTCGGCGCGTGGACCCCGGAGATAGTGCCCGATGTGCCCGTCGAGCCGCAGCGCGGCCAGATCGTGCATCTGCGACTGCCCGGCGCCGAGACCGATCGGTGGCCGGTGGTGCTGCCGCCGTCGAGCCATTATCTGCTTGCCTTCGAGGGATCCCGAGTGGTCGTCGGCGCGACCCGGGAGACCGGCAGCGGATTCGACCACCGCGTTACCGCTGCCGGATTGCGTGACGTGCTCGATCAGGCGATATCGGTCGCGCCCGGGCTCGCCGATGCGACGGTTGTGGAAACGCGCATCGGATTTCGACCGTTCAGCGCGACGCCGTTGATCGGGCCGATCGCCACCGGCTCGCCGGTAATTGTCGCGACCGGGCTCGGCGCGACCGGCCTCACTATGGGTCCACTGGTTGGGCGGATCGCGGCGGAGCTGGCGCTCGGACACCCCGCGTCACTGGACATTGCCGCGTTCACGCCCATTCGCTGACCGCTTCGGGTCAGGGCTGTTGACGTTATCGACGTGGCCGCCAAACATATATGTGTAACCGGTAACACCCATCCGCCAATCGAGACAGCGCTATGGCCACGATGTACGACGTTGCCGACCGGGCAGGCCTTTCTGTCGGCACGGTCTCCCGCTATCTCAACGACAGTGGGTACGTGAGCCAGTCGGCCCGCGAGCGTATTGGCGCCGCGATCGCCGAAGTGGGTTATGTGCCCAGCAGTGCCGCCCGGAGCCTGACCACCAAACGCACCGGACTGATCGGTTTCGTCGTGTCTGATCTACTGAATCCGTTCTCCGCCGAGTTGGCGCACGGCATCGCCGATCGCGCCGCACAGCGGGGATTCTGCGTGCTCAATAGCGTCACCGAGGGCCAGGAAGACCGCGTACTGCAGACCGTGCGGGTGTTACGGGAGCACAGTGTCGACGGACTGATCATCACCCCGCCGGAGACACCGCGGATCAAGCGCCAACTGGCCGCATTGGCGCGCTCCGGCCTGCCAATGGTGTTGATCGGAATGCAGCTGCGCCCGCGGCTGACCGACCGGGTTACCACCGCGACCTACGAGGGCGCCCGAGCGGCGACCGACCACCTTATTTCGCTGGGACACCGGCGAATCGGGCTCATTACGGGCAGCCGCCGCGCCAAGGTGGCGATGGGCCGGTATCGCGGTTATCGGGATGCGTTGAATGTCGCCGGCCTCCCGCTTGACGACGCGCTCGTGGCCGAAGTAGCGCTCGATCGGGCCGGCGGCAGCGCGGCGTTGCACCAGTTGCTGACGCTGCCGAAGCCGCCGACGGCGGCGTTTGCGGTGAACGATGCCGCGGCCCTGGGCGCGATTCAGTACGCCGCGAGCCGTGACATCAGGGTGCCGTCCGACCTTTCGGTGGTGGGATTCGACGACGTCGATCTGGCCGCGCACAGCGTTCCGCCGCTGACCACGGTCGCCCAGCCGAAACGCCAGATGGGCGCGGTCGCGGTCGACCTGCTGGCCGATCGAATTGCCGGTACCGGCTCGAGCACGCCGGTGGAACGCCGCCTGGAGTGCGAATTGGTGGTGCGCGCGTCAACCGCGCCACCCAAGAGTTCCCGAGGAGGTAGCCGATGAGCACACTATCCCGGCGGGGCCTGTTGGCCGGAGCCGCCGGCCTCGCCGCGCTGGGGACTGGCTGCGGGTATGTCAGCTCCGGATCGTCGGGCAACTCGCTGCGTTTCATCACCAATCACACCGCGGAGGAGGCAAGCGGGTTTCAGGCGGCGCTGCGCGTCTTCCAGCGACAGCATTCCGGAGTGAGCGTCAACTATCTGAATATCGCGAACGGTACCCAGTTCTACACGAAGCTCAAGACCGTGTCGGTGGCCGGCGACCTGCCCGACGTGTGGTTTACCCGTACGTACGACATCGGCTTCAATGCCGCGAACAAATGGCAAATCCCGATCGACGAGTACGTGCGGGCCGACCACATTGACACCGCGGACTTCTGGCCGGCCGAGCTGGCCCAGATGACCTACCAGGGAAGGCTTTACTCGTTGCCGTACGACTTCTCGAACTGGGGCGTCTACTACAACCGGACCATGTTCGAAAAGGAACGCATCCCGGTGCCGACGGGCGACTGGACCTGGCAGGAGTTCTTCGACCTCGCCAAGCAGTTCAGGCAGACCAAGAGCGGTCGCCAGATCCGGTGGGGTGCCGCGTTCCCGATGCAGGACTGGTTTCTCATCGGCGTACTGAAGGCGCACGGCGGCGACACGTTTACCGCCGATGCGCGCCGATGTGTGGTCAACTCCCCGACAAACGTGGATACGTTCCGATTCTTTGCCAAGCAATTCGCCAACGGCAACGCGCCGATTCCCGGCGCTACCGGCGCCGGAGACCCGTTCGTCGCCGGGATGATCGCGATGGATGTCAACGGGTCCTGGGCGACTCAACAGCGCCGATTGGAGATCGGCAAGCGGTTTGACTGGGACGTCGTCAAGCTGCCGAAAGGGCCGACCGGTCGCCGAGATATCACCACCGCCGGTGGCGCCTGGGGGATCTCCAAGGACTCAAAGCGTCGTGACCAGGCGTGGGAGCTTGTGAAGTTTCTCGCGGCTGCGCCCCAGGAACGCGCCTTCATCGGCAAGCCGATCCGCGGCATTCCCGGACTGCAGTCGGTCGCCGCGGAGGAGGAGCGGATTGCCACGAGTACCCGGCAGCCGCCGGCCAACTTCGGAATCTTCCGTGCCGAAATGTCGCAGGACGCCGTTGCCTCGGCGTACCCGGTGTTCTGGTCGGAGTTCGACACGATCTGGACCAATCGGGTGGCCGCGATTGCCACTGGCACCGATCCGGCGCACGTGCTGCCACATCTGCAGGATGACGCCAACGCCGCAGCGGCCCGTTACTTCTCCTGAGAGGCGGTATCTGTCATGGCTAGATTGTCCCGCCTGGCCCGCCGCGAAGAGCTGGCCGGCTATCTCTGGATACTGCCGTGGCTCATCGGTTTTCTGGCGTTCACCCTGTTCCCCATCCTTGCCTCGCTCGGCCTGGGGTTCACCAGCTGGAACGGTCGCGGCACTCCGCATTGGATCGGCCTGGCGAATTTCCGGGCCATCTTCACCTCCGACCCACTTTTCGTACAGTCGCTGAAGGTCACCGGGTTCTTCGCGCTGCTCTACCTGCCGTTGAGTCTGCTGATCGGCTTCGGTATGGCGCTGCTGATGAACCAGAAGCTGCGTGGCATGTCGTTGTTCCGGACGATCTACTACCTGCCCTCGGTGCTCTCCGGGGTTGCGGTCGCGGTGTTGTGGCAGTTCGTGTTCAACCAAAACTACGGTGTGCTGAACTGGCTGCTGAATTTCGTCGGTATCGGCCCCGTCAACTGGTTGCAGAGCAGCACCTGGGTGATCCCGTCGATCGTGATCATGCAGCTGTGGGGAGTCGGCGCCTCGGTCATCATCTATCTCGGCGGCCTGCAAGGGATTCCGTCCGAGCTGTATGAGGTTGCCCGGGTCGACGGCGCCGGATTCTGGCAGACGCTGTGGAAGGTGACGCTGCCGATGATGTCGCCGGTCATCTTCTTCCAGCTCGTGCTCGGCGTGATCAGTACGTTCCAGATATTCACCCAGGCCTACATCATGACCGGCGGCGGACCCAACTACGGCTCGTATTTCTACGCGCTAAATATCTTCGACACAGCCTTCGTAGATCTGCGGATCGGTTACGCCTCAGCGCTCTCCTGGCTGCTCTTCGTGCTCATCCTGATCATCACCCTGGTGGTCTTCAAAACGTCGAAGGCATGGGTCTATTACGCCGGTGAGCGGGAGGGGGACCGATGAGCGCAACGACGATGCGCGGGCAGGCGAGCCGTCGGCAGCTCCAGCGCCGCCGCCCGACCCGCACCATCAAGGCTCAGCGCGCCACGAACGCGGCGGTCAGCTACGCCATCCTCATTGCCGGCTGCCTGGCGTTTCTGCTGCCGTTGGCGTGGCTGGCCTCGACCAGCCTCAAGACGCAGGACCAGATATTCATCTACCCGATCAAATGGGTGCCGCACCCGGTCAAGTGGGGCAACTACCGCGACCTCTTCCAGGTTGCTCCGTTCGCTCGGTATATCGGCAACACGCTGCTGCTCACGGCGGTTGGCGTGATCGGCAGCGTGCTGGGGAGCTCGATCGCGGCGTACGGTTTTGCCCGCATGCGTTTTCGCGGCCGCAATGTGTTGTTCCTGGTCATGCTGTCCACGATGATGGTGCCCAGCTGGGCGACCATCATCCCGTCCTACATCATGTACGCCAAGCTGGGTTGGCTGGATACCTACCTGCCGATCCTGGTGCCAGCCTTCTTCGCGACGCCGTTCAACACATTCCTGATCCGGCAGTTCTTTCTCACGCTGCCAGTGGAATTAGAGGAGGCGGCACGCATTGACGGCGCCGGCACATTCCGTATCTTCGCCACCATCGCGCTGCCGCTGGCGAAGCCGGCGCTGGTCATTGTCTCGCTATATTCGTTCCTGTTCTATTGGAACGAGTTCCTCGGGCCGCTGATCTATCTGCAGACGCAGAACAAGTTCCCGTTGTCATTGGGTATTTCCAACTTTATCGGCCTGCAGAGCCAGAACTACGCGTTGGCCATGACCGGCGCGGCGGTGGCGATCGCGCCGTGCCTGATCCTGTTTTTCATTGCGCAACGTTGGTTTATTCAAGGTGTCGTCATCACCGGAGTGAAGGGGTAGTGCATCGTGCTCGAGCTCGATCTGACCAGCGACCAGTTCCGCGACAAGATTCTCGGCTGCTGGATTGGGAAGAATTGCGGCGGAACGCTCGGAACGCCTGTGGAGAAGGCATGGGGTGAGCCGGACCCATTCGACATCTGGTGGTATCCGGAGTTGCGCGAGGGTGGCCTGCCCAACGACGACCTGGAAATGCAGCTCGTATGGCTGACCGCGCTGGAACAGGTGGGACCCGGGCTGACCGCCCGCGATCTCGCCCGCTATTGGCTCGACCACATCGGCTACAACTTCGACGAGTACGGGCTGTCGAAGACCAATCTTCGACTGGGTCTCGAGCCGCCCGTGAGCGGGCACTACAACAACTGGTTCATCGACTGCATGGGGTGTCCGATCCGGTCGGAGATCTGGGCCTGCATCGCGCCCGGTAATCCGCGACTGGCGGCGCAGTACGCCTACCAGGACGCTATTTGCGACCATGCCGGGGGTGAGAGCGTATTCGGCGAGCTGTTCAATGTCGCCGTACAGTCGGCCGGCTTCGTGGTGTCCGACCGGCAGCGGCTCATCGACATCGCACTGTCCTATGTGCCCGAGGACTCGCTGACCGCGCGTGCGGTGCTGGCCGCCCGGCAGGCGCACGCCGATGGCCTGGACTGGAAGGAGGCACGGCAACGGGTGCTGGCCGCAACCCCGAGCCCCATCGCCCAGTTCTCCCCGATCAACCTGGGCTTCCAGGTCATCGGCTGGCTCTACGGCGACGATTTCGGCGATGCGATGTGCAAGACCGTCAACTGCGGATACGACACCGACTCTTCCGGCGGGAGTATCGGGAGCTGGTTGGGCATCGTGGCCGGGAAGTCCGGGCTGCCGGCGAAATGGATAGACCCGTTCGGCGATGCGATTTCGACCAACGAGTCGTGGGGTGGCGTGCGACATCTCACCGACGGCACGACGCCGATTCCCACGGCGTTGCCCGAACTTGCCGACCGGATTGTGGCGGCCGCGCAGCGCATTCTGTACACGCACGACAAGCTGACCGGGGGCACGACGAGCATCGCCGAGGACGAGCTCTTCGCCGATGACTCCGTGCGGGCGCTGTGGCATCGAAACCCCATGCTCGTCAGCCATTCCGCGCCCGGAATTCGTACCGATATCGACTACATCGATACCCCGGCGGTCGCACCGGGCTCGGTGAAGCGGCTGACCACGAGACTGGTCAACGAGCATCCCGACCCGATCTCCGTCCGGGCGACTGTGTTGGTGCCTCCCGGCTGGGACGCGCCGGCGGCGCAGGAAATCCGGATCGAGGCGCAGCGCGACGCCACGCTCGACTGGAGTCTGCCGATTCCCGGTCGGTCCGTATTGGCCAATAGCAACCGGCTCAGCGTGCAACTGGAGGCCGACGGTTACCCACAACAGGGGGCAATTCCGATCGTGCTGATCGGCGCGAATGCGGTGCGAGTGGCCGGACCGTATCCAGCCGGCGCCGAGGAGGAGCGTGCATTCGATCCGGAAAAGGCCGCCTGGCGGGAGGTGGCGGTATTCGGTAATGCACTGCCGCTAGCCGAGGTGTTCACGACGTCTGGTGTTCTCTATGCGCAGACGTTCTTCCATACCGACGAGGCGATCGACGTCACGCTGGGCGTGGACTGCAGCCACCCGGTGACGGCGTGGCTGGATGGCGTCGAATTGTTCTCGGAGGATCGACTCCGGCCGATCCGGCCGAACTACGCCGGCAGCAAGGACGGCTATCAGGTCGTGACCCTACGATCGGGGTGGACCGAATTGCTGGTCAAGATCGGGCGGGCGGATGGCACCGGCGCTCCGGAATGCCACGTTGTCCTCAGCAGCGGCGACAAGATGAAGAATGGACTGCCACACATCGGCCGCACCCGATTCCCCTGGGACTAGCCCGCGGGTGGCGCTGACCCCGGCCGACCCCACCGGCCGGTGATCATGCGCATATCCAGCTTCTGCGCGGCGTGTTCCTCAGGCTTTCTGCATGATCACGGGGACTGAGGCGCGCAACAAGGTCAAGATCGGCGCAACAACGTCAAGATCGGCGGGCCGGGCCGAGCGCTACAACAGCCGGTCGGCGAGCTCGCCCACGCCAGTGACGTGATCGTGGTCAGCGGGTTCGGGGCAGTCGGCGTACGGGTCCAGATGCACCGGATGTAGCCCGGCCGCCCGTGCCCCGGCCACGTCGAAGGTGCGAGTGTCGCCGACGTAGAGCGCCGCATCCGCCGGCACGTCCAGCGCTTTGAGCGCGATCGCGAAGATGGCCGGATCCGGCTTCGCCACCCCGACCGCGTGACTGTCCAGCAGTACCTCGATCGGTACGCCGGGACCGTCGCCGACCTGGCAGATTGCGGTGTCGCGCAGGGTCTGCTCGACCGTGCCGTCCGAATTCGACACGATCGCCAAATGCAGCCCCGTCGCTGCCAGCCGGGCCAGCCCCTCGGGTGCGCCGGGCAGCGGGTAGTCCCAGATATTTCGTTCCGTGTAGGCCAGGGTGACCGCCGCGGCCGCAATATCGATCCGCTCCGCCGGCACCCCGGCGCCGACGAGCAGCTCGTGCTCGTAGCGCAGCCAGTCCATCGCGGTCCCGTTGTCCGCGGCCGCGATCGCCGCGAAGTGTGCCCGGATCAGGGCCGCAACGTCGTCCGTTCCGCCATGGGCCGAGGCCAGCTGCCCCACCAGCGCGGGATTGGGAACCAGCAGTACGCCACCCACATCGAGAAGTACGGCGCGCAGGTCGGTGCGGTCGGCGAAGTGTTGGCGGCGCTCGGTCATGCCAGCAAACCTATCGCCGTACCCAGGACCCCTCGGGCAGAATGAGCCGGGCCGGATCGATTACTCTGGGTAGTCGATGCGGTGAGCGCACGAGCTGTTTCGCTCACGGCGTAGGAGCGTCGGGAAGGGCGGTCCGGGGTCGCTCGTTGGACCTCAATGCCGGCCCCTTCCGAACCACCGGGGCCGGCGAAACGTATTCGTAATGACAGAAGGAACATACATAGGGGTGATGGTGTCCGTGGTCACCATTAGAGTGGACGTAGACAAGCGGGTGCCCGCTCGACGGCTTGGCGGTCTGGTTCCCCGCACGATGCCGCGAGGCGCGTGAGGAGTGACGATGTTCGAGAGATTTACCGACCGAGCACGACGTGTAGTCGTTCTGGCCCAGGAAGAGGCCAGGATGCTCAACCACAACTACATCGGGACCGAGCACATCCTGCTCGGCCTCATCCACGAGGGCGAGGGCGTAGCGGCGAAGGCGTTGGAGTCGCTTGGCATCTCGTTGGAGGGTGTCCGCCAGCAGGTCGAGGAGATTATCGGCCAGGGCCAGCAGGCGCCGTCCGGGCACATCCCGTTCACCCCGCGGGCCAAGAAGGTCCTGGAGCTGTCGCTGCGTGAAGCGCTGCAGCTGGGCCACAACTACATCGGGACCGAGCACATCCTGCTCGGCCTGATCCGTGAGGGCGAGGGCGTCGCCGCCCAGGTGCTGGTGAAGCTGGGCGCCGACCTCAACCGGGTCCGCCAGCAGGTCATCCAGCTGCTGTCCGGCTATCAGGGCAAGGAGACCGCGGCCACCGGCGCCAGCGGCGAGGGCACTCCGTCCACGTCGCTCGTGCTCGACCAGTTCGGCCGCAACCTCACCCAGGCCGCCCGCGAGTCCAGCCTCGACCCGGTCATCGGCCGGGAGAAGGAGATCGAGCGCCTGATGCAGGTGCTCTCCCGGCGTACGAAGAACAACCCCGTCCTGATCGGCGAGCCCGGCGTCGGCAAGACCGCCGTCGTGGAGGGCCTGGCCCAGTCCATCGTCAAGGGCGACGTGCCCGAGACGCTGAAGGACAAGCAGCTCTACACGCTGGATCTGGGCGCGCTGGTCGCCGGCTCCCGATACCGCGGTGATTTCGAGGAGCGCCTGAAGAAGGTCCTCAAGGAAATCCGTACCCGCGGCGACATCATCCTGTTCATCGACGAGCTGCACACGCTGGTCGGCGCGGGCGCGGCCGAGGGCGCGATCGACGCCGCCAGCATCCTGAAGCCGATGTTGGCCCGCGGCGAGTTGCAGACCATCGGCGCGACCACGCTCGATGAGTACCGCAAGTACATCGAGAAGGACTCAGCCCTCGCTCGCCGGTTCCAGGAGGTGCTCATTGAGCCCACAACGCCTGCGGATACGGTCCAAATCCTCCGCGGCCTCCGCGATCGGTACGAAGAGCACCACCGCGTGCAAATCACCGACAACGCAGTTCAGGCGGCTGTGGACCTCAGCGATCGCTACATCACCGGCCGGTGCCTACCGGATAAGGCGATCGACGTGATCGACGAAGCCGGTGCCCGCGTGCGGCTCAAGAGCATGTCGAAGCCGCCGAATCTCAAAGAGATTGATGACGAGGTCGAAGTCCTCAACCGGCAAAAGGAAGAGGCGGTCGCCAATCAGGACTTTGAGCAGGCGGCCCGCCTGCGCGACCAGGCCGACAAGCTCAAGAAAAAGAAGACGAACATCACCAAGGAATGGCGCGAGAAGTCGCGCGAGAACGGCGGCGTCGTCGACGAAGACGTCATCGCCGAAGTCGTCTCCAAAATGACCGGCATCCCGCTCACGCGGATGACGACCGAAGATTCCTTGCGCCTCATGCAGATGGAAAACGAGCTGCACAAGCGAGTGGTCTCTCAGGATGAGGCCATCAGGGCCATCTCCAAGACCATCCGCCGCAGCCGCATACGCGGTAAGCAGGGGTATCCAGCGTTCGCCCGTGGTCGCGGGAACGGTGTACACCTTGGAAGGATATGCATCACCCGTTTCGAGCACGCGAGCGGACGGGATAGTGACAGTCATGCTGGCACCGGCCGCATTCTTGACAACCAGATAGAGGTTCGCACCAACGGCGCACTTGTCGCCAGCGGCAGCGGCCTGATACGTCGGGCCAACCCCCGAGTTGGAGAGAGTAAAAGTGGGGATCTGAGCCATGATATTCCTTACGCAGCGTCTGAGTTAGTTATGTAGAGCCTTGCTCGCCCATAGACTGCAACTAGCTCATCCAAGACCATCTTGGCCGGACTACCCTTGCCGGTCGTGGGATCGACGACGCCGGTGCGCGTACCCTTCGAGGTCGTGATGTGTTGGACAATGGAGATATGCGCGGGATCCGCCACGTTCACGACGTCCAAGATGCCCGCGTCTCCGGCCGGAATGAAAACCAGCTTGCGCCTGGAAGCCGTCCGGAGTCGCTCGCCGGAAATGGCGCAGCAAGAACTCTATCTGCGACTCATAGCGCACAATCTGGTTCGTTGCACCATGGCGCAAGCCGCCACCAGCGCAGTCGAGGCGCTGCTGTCCGACGCCGCGGCGAAGGTGCGCGAGCGGGTGATGCTGGAGGGGCGGCCGGCCGCGCGTCTGTTGGACCGCGAGCAGCGTGCTAC
>Ga0137412_10001731_pt1 | contig 17123 bp, 15 predicted proteins | sample CZODoug2_1_16fun_FD_122160 | JGI IMG/M metagenome (GOLD analysis project Ga0137412, IMG submission 122160) | Vadose zone soil fungal communities from Angelo Coast Range Reserve, California, USA - CZODoug2_1_16fungal (Hybrid Assembly) | ecosystem: Environmental > Terrestrial > Soil > Vadose zone...
AAGTTGAAGACTCTGACCTTGCCAGAGATTACGTGGATTATAGAAAGCGGCACTATCCGCAACACCCGATACAAGAAACGAAGCACTATGTGGTGGACGGTCATGATATTTATCACGAGATTCTCGCGATTTCGTTCACTGCCGCCACGATTCCAAAGACTGAAATCACTGATCCAAGATTGCTGAGTCTTATCGCAGCTGAGTGAGAACGCACGCGCGTTTCGCGACTGATTTGTGCTTTAGTGCCTGATTAGTCGCCTAACCGGACATGTGGGTACCAAAACTAGCCGGGCCGGGGTTCCTGCGAGTCTTTCGCAGGGACGCTATTTTACGGCGAATAGCTTCTCAAACAGTTCCTTCGAGAACCTCGCCCCTTCCTCGGTAAGCGCGACGGACTTGGCTTTGGTGGCGGGATTTGAGATGTAGCCTTTTTCGTGCAAGGAATTCATCACCTCCCAGTCGTGTCCCTTCCAGGTTCTCATTCCGGTCCTGTCTTTGAAGGAAGTTAAGCAAAGAAGTGCAAGAACTGTCTGTTCAACCTTTTCTTGATCTATTTCCATTGAACACCTCACCGTCGCGGGTGTTGGGTACTTGTCCCAGGGACTTCATACTCCCTTCGCGCTGTGTTGCCTAGAACTTGCACGGCCGATCGATTGATGCCATTTCAGGGCTTGCCGTTAGGAGTCGGCAATCATGAAAAGGAAAATTAAGAGAGGAAAAGGAGTTCGGCACAAGGCTAAACTCGGGCTTCCCGACTTGGAAAATGCCAAGTCGACTGTGCTTGTCAGTTTACGATCTCCAGAATCGCAGCGTAGCTACCGGCATTCGATCAATGAGTTTGTCGCGTGGTACTGCTCCGCCCCGCGATTATCCTTCAACAAAACTGTGGTCACGCGATACCGCATTTACTTGGAGGATCGCCAACTCGCCCCCGGAACCATTAACGTCAGACTTGCAGCGGTCCGACGATTGGCATACGAGGCGGCAGATTCCGGACTGTTGAGCCCTGATCTCGCTGCCGGTATACGGCGAGTGAAAGGTTCAAAGAAACTTGGGTGTCGACTTGGAAATTGGCTGACAGCAGTTGAGGCCCGCAAACTTTGGCAACTCCCTGATCCACGCACCTTGAAGGGCAAGCGAGATCGGGCGATTCTTGGGTTGCTACTTGGTTGTGGTCTGCGTCGCCGAGAATTGACGGAACTCACCGTTGACCATCTCCAGCGACGCGAAGACCATTGGGCCATCGTGGATCTAGTAGGCAAGGGCGGCCATATTCGAACGATCCCGGTACCCGATTGGGTTAAGCAGACAATTGATGAGTGGATGGTGGCTTCTGGCGTTACCGGCGGTCGCATGTTTCGGCGCGTTTGTCGGAGTGGCATGATTTGGGGAACCGAGATGACAGAGAAAGTGGTCTGGCACGTCGTTAAACAGTACGCAGGCCTGATTGGAATTTCTAAACTCGCGCCACACGATCTTCGACGCTCGTGTGCTCGCTTGTGTCACAGTGCGGGAGGAGAGTTAGAGCAAATCCAGTTTTTGTTGGGGCACGTTTCCGTCCAGACCACTGAAAAGTACCTCGGCTGTAAGCAGCGGCTAAGAGAAGCCGTCAATGACGAGATCGGAATTGAGCCTAGTCCGTGAGGCTCGACGATCAATTGCGGTAATGGTACGGCACTTGTCCGGTAAGGCGACTTACCAGGAGTTATCGCCATCTACGGCGAACGAGTGGTGACACCTGCGATGGATGTATTGAACGAATCTGGTTCCAGTGCAGGTCGCGGCCTTATTCCATCGGGTGACTCACCATTCTTCCCGGCGTTGGGTACGGCCCGGAAGATTCAATTCGCGTTTTTCCCCCGTGAGTCTTAGCGTATTCCTCTACCACCTTGTTCCAGTCCGCGTCAGGAACTCTTGCCCGCAATTCAGGCGGCCCGATAAAGAGGTACCAAGAATAGCCCGGCCCTTTTCCATCAGTGTCCGCCATTGTGAAGCCGCCATGAGTAGGGCCAGGCAATATATACGTTTCGGGGACGCGCTGTAACTCAGTTCCGCCGCCTGGAAGCTGGACCCGGTAGTAAAACTCATCTCTTGCTCTAGCATCAATGACGTGAAGGTCAAAAGTTCGGGGAATTCCTGATTCCGGCACATCAATTCGATAGCCGCCATCTTTTCTATATGGCAACGCCAACGCATTATGATCGTTAAAGACAACCTGAATCCATCCCACGTACTTATCCGGCAGGACAAATGTGTAATGCGGCTTGGCCCGACCATAGGCAGGAAGAAGAAGGAATAGCAGTATTGTCAAACCGAAGCAGAATCTGTCTTTCATAGACTTGAAATGAATCACCTTCTATGCCTCGTGATGCTGCAATCGGAAGACCGCGCTCAGTGCTCGTAAGTCACGTCTGACCATAACTGACCAAATGTTGGATGCAGGACAGAGGCGCCAATCGCAGTCCTGTTCTGTCATATCACTAGCATGCGTCTGGTAAACGCGGTAACCGGAGAAGTGGGTACTGGCGGGGACAGCCCGAACGCAGCCAATTTCGCGTAGAATGGCGCTCCCCGGTTTCCGTAGGAGTTAAGGAATTGAGTTGCTGCGTGCGAGGAGTCTACGATGATCGTGTCTGTGTTTGTCGGGACCAGCGTTGACGGTTTTATTGCGCGACAGAATGGCAGCTACGACTGTTTGCCCGATAGGGATGGTGAGCCGCACGGCTACAGGGAGTTTATCGCCAGCGTCGACACTCTGGTGATAGGCCGCAAAACTTTCGAGGCAGTTCTAGCCCTCCCGGCCTGGCCGTATGGCGGCAAGAACGTAGTGGTTCTTAGCAGCAAACTGGTCGACTTTTCCGGGGTGCGAGGGAATACGATTCAACATATGGCAGGGTCCCCCGCGGCGATCGTTGCCACCCTCGCTGCGAAAGGCGCCCAGCATGTCTACGTCGACGGAGGAATTACGATTCAAAGATTCCTGCGCGATGGACTCGTTCAACGTCTCATCATCACGCAGGTACCTGTTCTTATCGGAGAGGGAATCCCTCTCTTTGGCTCATTATCGCGAGATCTCCGATTACGTCATGTGGCGACGCAGCAGTATGAGAGCGGCCTAGCTAAAAGCGAGTATCACGTCATCTCCTAACTAGCAAAAGAACTCCGTTCTATTTCGGCAGTGCCGATCCGTCAAGACCCACTGCCAACTCCTGATTAACGCTTTTGTGGGAAGTTGCGAATTAACGAATATTCCACCTGTAGGCGCGAGAAAAAAGGCCGGAATCCTGGATTCCGGCCTTGGGAATCACCAAATGGTTGCGGGGGTCAGATTTGAACTGACGACCTTCGGGTTATGCGATCTGACTCAGCTTTCGCTGAGAGTCGGACTGTACCCGCAACGGGGCGTCACCTTGTGTCGGTTCTCGAAAAGAGTGCGCCGCACAACGAATCGGAGCACGCCGCTTCGAATTAAGAGTAGCCAGATAACGCCAGCCTGCCGGGATATTCATAACCCGGCACGCTTTTCCTTTTTGGGGGGAAGGTCGTTATTCGTGCAGGACGACGGTGAGCAATGACTTGTTGACTTTGATCGTGCCGTTGTATTCGATGAACCCGAGCTTGCGGAATTTGTTCATGAAGAAATTGATGCGCGATCGCGTGGTGCCGACCATGCTTGCCAGCGTCTCCTGGGAGACTTTCGCCAGCACACGCTCGGGCTGATCTTGCTCCCCGTAGCGGGCCAGCAGCAAGAGCGTACGCGCCAGGCGCTTTTCACTGGAGTTGAAGAGCTGATCGATCAAATCCTCTTCCACCCGGATGTTATGCGCCAGCATGTAGGCGATGAAATGATCCGATAATTCATGTTCCGCATGCAGGACGCGCAGTAATTCCGTTTTTTGAATTACAAGAAGAGTGGTTGGCGTAACGGCGCTTGTAGTGCCCATGCGGATTGTCTGCCCTGCCATGCATCCCTCGCCAAAAAAGTCGGTGGGGCCAAACATCGCAACCACAGCTTCCTTGCCGGAGCCATTCACCACGGACAATTTCACGCCGCCCTTCTGAATGTACATGACGGTGGTCGCGGCTTCTCCCTGCGAGTAAATGGATTCGCCCCTGTGGTAATCCATTACTTTTCTTGCCACGCCGGCAGTGTCGAGAAAAGCCTGCGCATTAAACTGCCCGACTTTTCCGTTATTCTTGTGTTTCTTTGGTTTCATAATGGAGACGGATCCGCGTGTCAATCCGGGCAGTCTTCGTCCATCTTCAGGCTATCAGGAAAGTAGTTGCAAGACTGTGCAAAAGTGGACAGCGCCTGCGCTTGACAGCCTATAAGATGTGGGATTGTGGCGTGACGAAAATCGGCATTGGCAGCGGTGCCCGGTTGCGCTGTATGCGTCGTCGTTAGTGTACTGCCGATTTGAACCCCGGAGAACGTGCTTCCCTTACAAGTCGAGCAGGCTAACTGGGGTCAGTGAGTCCGGCCTCTCTCTCCGTGTTGAGGTCCACCCAATAGTCGAAAGAGCCGCGGGACACGAACGAGGGCCAGTTCACCATCAATACAAGGATTTACGTCTTCCAGTCTTGAAAGGCCCAAATGCCAGTAAATGATAATGCGGGAAGTCTCTTTATCCGCGAAGGCATACTTTTGCCGGGAGGGTTGATCATCGAAACCGAGGCGTTCATCCCCGGCTGGAGAGCGGTCAGAAACTGCGATGGCTACCGCCTCGGCCGAAAAATCGAGGAAGCGAAATGGAACTTCTTCTATCTCGCCGGCGAAGTGAGGGCAATCGTCCTTGGGCGCGAGGGACCATCGACTCTGCGCAGGGCCGTCCGCAGTATCCTGGCGAAACCCGAGGCGCGGAAGTTCAATTCGCTTGAAGTGACAGGAACACGCTCGAGATGGTTTCTGGGCATCCCGTTTGTGAGCATCACGGCGAATTTCCGCCACATCCAGCAAGGTTTGGCTCTGGATCCCGCGAAAGTTCTCGGCTTAAAACCACCACTTGCTCCAGAAGCAGTGATCGCCGGAGATCAATTCGGGCCTGTAGTTTCGACTTCTTAGGGATCCGTAGGAGATCTAAAAATGAAAACGTTACGCAATTCGATGTTTTGCCTCGCAGTCTTTCTTCTTGCGTCCTCAATTATCAGCGCACAGGACTTTTCGAAGTACCGGGGATTTTCACTGGGAACCAGCCTGGCTACCGTGCTGAAGCAGACACAACAGAAGCCAGTCGACGTGAAAGTGATCCACGCTCGGCCGACGCTTATCCAGGATCTGAACTGGTGGCCACCCGCTGTTCCCGGGGCTTCTTACCGGGCGGATAGCGTCGAACAGATGCTTTTCTCTTTCTGCAACGGCGAACTCTACAAAATCTCCGTGACCTACGATGTTTCCTCCACGCAAGGGCTCACCACAGACGACATGGTGAAGTCCATCTCCGCGAAATACGGCCCGGCCACGATCCTTGAACCCGAGACCGATTCCGTTTTGAATGCAAGATTCAGCAACGGCGAGAAAACCGTCGCGTCGTGGGAAGATTCACAATATTTCTTCAAGTTAGTCCGCTCTCCGTTCACCAATCGCTTTGGGCTGACCATCTTTTCCAAGCTACTGAACGCGGAGGCGGAAATTATCATCGCGGACGCGGTGACCCTCGAGAAGCAAGAGAAACCTCAGCGGGACGCCGACCTCAAGAAAAAAGAAGTGGACGACCTCGAAGCCGAACGGCAGAAGAATCAGAAAGCCTTTCGCCCGTAGTCTGGGCTAGTAATTACCAACAATCAGATGCCTCGAATTTGGAACCGATGGAATGGAGACCAGGAAAATGACAGTCAATATCACACCATTACATGATCGTGTACTCGTGCGCCGTCTGGAACAAACAGAAACCGCCAAAGGCGGGATCATCATCCCCGATACGGCGAAAGAAAAGCCCCAGGAAGGCGAAGTAATCGCCGTCGGGGCGGGCAAATTGGAAAAGGGCCATCGCATCCCTCTCGACGTGAAGGCGGGCGACCGGATTCTCTTCGGCAAGTACACCGGCAGCGAAATCAAGATCGACGGCCAGGAGTACTTGATTCTCCGCGAGGAGGAAATTCTGGTCAAGCTCGGCGCAATTGCAAAAGCGGCCTCCGGCAAGAAGTAACAGCTCCCGGACGAAAGTCCGGGACGAAGTGGAATATTCGATCACCCAGGAGGGTGAAGTCTCATGGCAAAACAAATTGTAACTGGTGAAAATTCTCGTCAGGCGATTCTGCGCGGCGTGAACATTCTGGCTGACGCGGTAAAGATTACGCTCGGCCCCAAGGGGCGCAACGCGGTAATCGAGAAGAAATTTGGCGCGCCCATCATCACAAAAGATGGCGTCACCGTGGCCAAGGAGATCGAGTTGCAGGATCCCCTCGAGAATATGGGTGCGCAAATGGTGAAGGAAGTTGCATCCAAAACTTCGGACGTAGCGGGCGACGGCACCACCACCGCCACCGTGCTAGCCCAGGCCATCTTCCGCGAAGGGGTGCGGACGGTTGCCGCGGGCGCCAATCCAATGGCGTTGAAGCGCGGCATCGCGAAAGCCGTGGACGCCGCCGTGGTGGAGATCAAGCGGATGTCCCGCGAAGTAAAGGGTGACATGATCGCCCAGGTCGGCACAATCAGCGCCAACACGGACAAGCATGTCGGCGACATCATCGCCGAAGCCATGAAAAAGGTCGGCAAGGATGGCGTCATCACCGTCGAGGAATCCAAGACGATGGACACCACCCTTGAAATTGTCGAAGGCATGCAATTCGACCGCGGTTACCTTTCACCCTACTTCGTCACCGATCCCGAGCGCATGGAGTGCGTCCTGGAAGATGTCCGCATTCTGATCCACGAAAAGAAAATCAGTTCGATGAAGGACCTGCTGCCCCTGCTCGAGCAGGCGGCCAAAATCAGCAAGCCACTGTTGATCATTGCCGAGGAGCTCGAGGGCGAAGCCCTCGCCACCCTGGTGGTGAACAAGCTGCGCGGAACGATACAGGTGGCGGCCGTGAAAGCCCCCGGCTTCGGCGATCGTCGCAAGGCCATGCTCGAAGACATCGCCATTCTCACCGGTGGAAAGGCCATCACAGAGGATCTCGGCCTGAAACTTGAGAACGTGAAAATCGAGGAACTCGGCAGCGCCAAGAAGGTGACCATCGACAAGGACAACACCACGATCATCGCCGGCGGCGGAAAGCCCGCCGAAATCGAAGGACGCATCAAGCAACTCCGTGCGCAAATCGAAGACACAACATCGGACTACGACAAGGAAAAACTTCAGGAGCGCCTAGCCAAGCTTGTCGGCGGCGTGGCGATCATCAAGGTGGGTGCGGCAACCGAGACCGAGTTGAAAGAGAAGAAAGCGCGTGTCGAGGACGCCATGCACGCCACTCGAGCCGCGGTCGAGGAAGGCATTGTCTCCGGCGGGGGTACTGTCCTTCTGCGCTGCTTGCCGGCCCTGGAGAAGCTCAAACTCCACGACGATGAAGCCATCGGTGTAAATATCGTAAAACGCGCTCTAGAAGAGCCACTGCGCCAGATCGCCCAAAATGCCGGGCACGAAGGCGCGCTGGTCGTGGGTCGCGTGCGCGAATCGAAAGACGAAAACTTTGGCTTCAATGCGGATACCGGTGAGTTCGGAGACCTGGTCAAGGCTGGCGTTATCGATCCAGCGAAAGTCACGCGGCTGGCCCTCCAGAATGCAGCGTCCATCGTCTCCTTGATGCTCACAACGGAAGTCCTGATCGCCGACTATAAGGGAGAAGAAAAGACAGCAGCGGCCGGTCCAGGCTACGGCGGCGGTATGGGCGGATCGTACTAATCCTTGTCTGCTCAGATTGCCCGCGCATTCCGTTGCTGCGGAAGCGCACAAACGAAACACCAAGACAGGAAATAAATGTCGACGCCGAAGATGATCTTCGCAATGGCAAGGTCGCCCGCTATCGACCGGCCGGGCAATTCCAAGGTAATTGATCAATTTAGTCTCGAAGACGTGGACGTGATCAACCTTGATGCATCGGTTTTGGAAGACAAGCCAGTTGCGCTATGGCCAATGCATCCGCGTCCCATGTTGCCCAGCAGAGTGGCCATCATCGGCAACTACCTACCGCGGCAGTGCGGCATCGCCACGTTCACCACGGATTTGTGCGACGCGATTCACGCCGAATACAGCGCCACGGAACTCCTGGCGCTTCCGGTCAACGATACGCCAGAAGGCTACATCTACCCGGCCCGAATCCGATTCGAACTTGCCCAGGATGAGGTGGCTTCCTACCGCCAGGCCGCTGATTTCCTGAATTTCAGCAACATTGATCTGGTCTGTCTGCAACACGAATACGGAATCTTTGGCGGGCCCGCGGGCGCGCACATACTGGAACTGTTGCGCCGGCTGCAGATGCCGGTGGTCACTACCCTGCACACCGTGCTCCGTGAACCGAATCCGGATCAGCGCGCGGTGATGGAGGAAATCGCGGTATTGTCGGATCGTTTTATCGTCATGAGCCGCCAGTCAGCCGAAATTCTGCAGGAAGTGTTCCACGTCGCGCCCTCCAAGATCGATCTGATTCCACACGGTATCCCGGACCTGGCCTTCACCGACTCCAACTTCTATAAGGATGCCTTCGGAACCGAAGGCAAAGAAGTTTTGCTCACGTTTGGCTTGCTCTCGCCGAACAAGGGCATAGAAAACGTCATCCAAGCCCTGCCTGCAATCCTCTCGCGCCACGAAAACGTCGTCTACATGATCTCCGGCGTAACCCACCCGCATATCCTCCGCCGGGAGGGCGACAAGTACAGAGAGTCTTTGCAGAAGCTCGCGAAAGACTTGGGCGTCGAGGCCAACGTAATTTTCCGCAACCGCTTCGTCAGCCCGCAAGAACTTGTGGAATTGATCGGCGCGGCCGACATTTACATCACGCCTTACAAACATAAGGGTCAAGTAGTTTCCGGCACTCTCGCGTACGCCCTGAGCGCCGGGAAAGCAATCATCTCCACTCCTTATTTGCATGCAATTGAATTACTCGACGACGAGCGCGGCGTTCTCGTCCCCTTCAACGATCCCCAGGCGATTGCCGCGAAGACCATCGAACTTCTCGATAATGGCACCGCGCGCCATGCTATGAGGAAGCGCGCTTACCTCTATGCGCGCGACATGGTGTGGGATCGCGTAGCGCAGCAATATATGGGGAGTTTTGAACGCGTGTACAACGAACGATTGCGTAAGCCTCGGGCGACATTTTCAGCCCAGAACACGGAAAAGGCGCTCGACCGGCTCCCAACTATAAAACTCGATCACCTGCGCCGCATGACGGACAACACGGGGATCGTCGAGCACGCGGTTTTCAACGTGCCGAACTACCCCGAAGGTTATTCAACGGATGACAACGCCCGCGCTCTCATCGTCGCGATCCTCTTGGAAGAACTTGGAACCAGCTCCGCGAAAGGCTCGCTCGACCTCGCCGCGCGCTATCTTGCCTTCCTCTGGCTGGCTTTCGATCCAGCAACCAAGCGCTTCCGAAACTGCATGAGCTACGAACGCCAGTGGCAGGAGCCGCAAGGGTCCGAAGACAGCCACGGTCGCGCCTTGTGGGGCCTGGGCACCGTCCTCGGAAGGACCCTTGACGCCGGACTCCGTGGTGCCGCAGGCCGTTTGTTTGAATTGGCGGTCCCCGCGGCCGTGGAGTTCAAGAGTCCGCGCGCCTGCGCATTCACCTTGCTCGGTCTGCTCGAATACCTCGAATCGTTCCCCGGTGATCGCGCCGCCCTGAACGCAGCCGACACGCTGGCAAATCGTCTGCTCGAATCGTATATCGCCAATCGTTCGGTCGAGTGGAAGTGGTTTGAAAACGTGCTTTCGTACTCCAATGCCCGATTGCCGCAGGCTTTGATCCGCGCGGGAACGCGCGGCGGCAACGACGCCATGGTTTCCGCCGGACTCGAAGCGCTCGATTGGCTTGCAACGGTGCAGCGGTGTGAAACCAAGGGCCACTTTGTTCCGATCGGCTCGCACGGCTTCTACTCGAAGAAAACCGAAAAAGCTCGCTTCGACCAGCAACCCATCGAAGCCTGCGCCACGGTTGCCGCTTATCTCCAAGCCTATCGCGCAACGGGAAAAGGACGCTGGCGGAAAGAAGCCTGGACCGCCTTCAACTGGTTCCTCGGCGACAACGACCTTCAAATCGCCCTCTACGACCCCACCACGGGCGGCTGCCGCGATGGCTTGCATCCTGACCGCGCCAACGAGAACCAGGGAGCGGAATCGACATTGTCTTTCCTCATGGCGCTTCTGGAGATGCGCACATTGGAAGAAGCGGACACCACCGACCGGAAGGCATGACCGAACCACAGTTCCTCTCGCCTCTTTGCGACTTTTTGGCAGCTAGTTTTTAAACAGGGAGATTGTTCTTGATAGAAACAATGGTCCAGCACGACATTTTGTTCACCCGGCACCCGGCGAATCCAATTTTGACTGCGAAAGATTGGCCGTACTCCATTAACAGTGTCTTCAACGCGGGAGCTACACTCCTGCCTGACAAGTCCACGCTCCTCCTCTGCCGCGTGGAAGATCGCCGTGGCCATTCTCACCTTTGTGCCGCGCGTTCGGTAAACGGAGTCGATGGTTGGCAGATTGACGGTAAACCGACTTTGCCGGCCGACCCGGAGAAATATCCGGAAGAATTATGGGGCATCGAAGATCCGCGTATCACCTTCGTGCCCGAACTCCAAAAATACGCCGTTGCGTACACCTCCTACTCCCGTGGCGGCCCCGGTGTATCCCTGGCGCTCACGAAGGATTTCCATACCTACGAAAGATTTGGCGTCATCATGTCGCCGGATGACAAAGACGCCGCCCTCCTGCCACGAAGAATCAACGGATTCTGGGCGCTGATTCACCGGCCCATGACGCCTCTGGGGGCGCACATCTGGATCTCCTACTCTCCCGACCTCCGCCATTGGGGCGACCACAAGCTCATGCTGGAAGCCCGCCGCGGCGCTTGGTGGGACGCCAATAAAATCGGCATGTCACCGCCGCCGATCGAAACGCCCAGAGGCTGGCTGATGATCTACCACGGCGTCCGCCGAACGCCCTCCAGTTCCATATATCGTCTCGGTCTGGCCCTTTTCGATCTCGAACAACCCGAGAAATGTCTGGTCCGTGGAGATTCCTGGATGTTCGCCCCCGAAGCGGATTACGAACGCCACGGAGATGTTCAAGACGTCGTGTTCCCCTGTGGCTATACCATTGGAGCAGACGGCGACACCATCAATCTCTACTACGGCGCCGCGGATTCGAGCATTGCTTTGGCACACGGGAGCATTCGTTGCCTCCTGGCCTGGCTGGACGCCAACGGCCATTCCGAGCAAGCTAACGACCGCCGGCTGCGGCAGACGTAGCCCGATGATGGAAGGGTAGCTGTCTTCACGCGGCCCTCCCTACCTCATCGAGCGTCAACACCATGAGTCGACAAAGCAAAGTGCCGAATCGATACGGCGAGCACAAATTTCTCTCAATTGAACGAATATGCCCGATCCGTTTCGGACCTATGAAGTCGTAGTTTGCCACAGAGAAGCTGGGGCTTTCTATTGTTAAGCGGAGTTCTCTGAGGCACAGCTACGCGTTAAGACCCTAGGCCGGGGGACCCCAATCGGGAGTCTGTCCGGAGTGCTGCACAGTAGTCTTGGCTAACTCTTGGTGCGGCGAGGATTGCTTTTTCCCGTCTGTGGTTCAGTCCGCTCAGGCGTTCTCGGAGCGTCTCCTACATTAGGCACTTCCTTTCCTCTCCTTCCGTCCATTGCCCAAGCCTTTGAAATCACCGCAAATCGAGACAGGCTGGGCTGGCTACCGGAATTTTGAACTATTTTCAATTTCGAGCGACACATTTTTCTTTTTTTCCGCTGATTAGGTAGATATGGGGAGAAATTCCCCCTTTCCCCCTCTAGGGAGGTAATCCAATGCAACGACTTCCATTCCCCGCCAGCAAATCCTTTATCCGCTCTCGACGATCGAAGCTGAGCCTGACGGCCTTGGCCCTGGGTGTGAATGGAACAACTCCGACTACATCCTTGCCTCTAGCGATCTTTGCTACACGCTTAGCGGCAGACATGGTGAACGGTGCGCGAAAACTACTGTTCACCGTACCGTTCACGGCTCCGTTCACCTTACAGGCATGGGAAGCCCTGGGCGACACAGAGGTTGTGAATTTCACTTGGACGCAGGCAGAACACCGGACCGGGCTGGAGCGACCCCATTTTGGCCGAGTGCTTGTGGCCAAAAGACCACACGGGTCGCTCCAGCCCAAGACACTCGTTGCGTGCAAGTATTTCGCTCGTGTCCCGAGGAAGAGAGATGAGACAGGAAGCGCAATTATCGGAGATCGAAGTGAAGGAGGTAAGAATTCCACTCTGCACTTCCGTCATTGCAACTTCTTCACCTTCGGAACTCCTCAAGACACACGTTGCAGGGAAGATGCGTTCCGAGAACGAAGCAAAAGCAGTAGGCAAAAACTGTCGGAAATGGGCGGGAGCGACCCCACCATTTGGGCTTCCATCCGCCCAAATGGTTTTTCGGGGTCGCTCCCGCCCATTACGCTTGTCACACGCAGCTTGTGGCAAGCGTGTAAGGACAGAACCAACCAAGTTCGCATGCGCGCTTTATTAATGCGGGCATGCAAGAAGGAGAAACCAAGTGCCAATTCTGAAAGCACCACCAAAACAACCGAAGAATGCAACGTTGCAGCTTCGTATTGATGAGGATCTCAAGACGAAGTTGGAGAAGTACGCGGAGTTCCTTGGTACCACGGGAGCCTACGTCGTTTCGGAAGCGCTCAGACTCGTATTCAACAAAGATGCGGAGTTCAAAGAATGGCTGGAGCGGCAGGACTCGAATGGCAAGCAATCAGACGGCGAGCATACTCCCGTGACCAAGGAGAAAACCAAGCAGCCTCTTGCGACCGCTGCTGTCCAACCCAGTACAAATGGCAACAGGGAACTTTTCAGATAGTTGGGTTCGCTCGTTAAACATTTACGAACGCAATGGAGCGCCATGTTTTCAGGTGACCACAGGGGGAGAGAAAAGCAAGAACTAATCGGCGTTGTACTGCAAGCACGTTGTCTTGCTTTGTTTCTCTCCTGAACAGAAGCGAACCACATTCGTCCCCGCGCAACAATTTCGAAAGCGTGCTGCCATGAAGTCCAGCCTACAACTCGAAATCGAACCGTTGGTTGAGCCTTGGCTGAAGGATTTTCTCGACCGTGTGATAATTCCGGCGCTATTGAGGGAATTTACGCAAAGTGGTCTTGATTCCTCGGGAGATGTGAGAGCACAATCACTCCAAGAAACTCCGAAGGGAGACCTTGAGTGAACGAACCACGCTGCGCAATATACGCACGATTTTCCTCGGACCGCCAAAGCCCTACCAGCATTTCCGATCAAGTCAGAAAATGCCGCGATTATGCTGTCAGGCACGGGTGGCTGATTCTGGAGGAACACCTTTACTCGGACGAGGCGATTGCGGCGACCAGCATGGCAAGGGAAGGGCTGCAAATGCTCCTTGCTGCGGCTGCTGCTCCCGAACGTGCGTTCGACTGCATTTTAATCGACGACACGTCCCGTTTGACGAGGAAACTAGCCGATGCGTTGAACCTCTACGAAAAGCTCACTTTTGCCGGCGTTCGTTTGGTTGCCGTCTCTCAAGGCGTGGATTCGGATAGTTCGCAGGCCGAATTGTTGATAGGTGTCCACGGGCTCATCGATGCAGTGTATTGGCGCGAGCTCGCCCAGAAGACCCACAGGGGAATGCAGGGGTTAGCTTTGCGAGGCTTTCACACCGGCGGTCGATGTTTCGGCTATTCGTCCGTCAAAGCAGCGGACGGAAGTGCCCGGCTTGAAGTGAATTCAGCGGAAGCCGAAATTATTAACCGCATCTACCGGCTCTACACCGAATCCGCTTATTCCATGAAACGCATCGCACATACTTTGAACGCCGAGGGCATTCTCTCGCCGCAGCCACAAAAGGGAAGATTTAATCGGTCGTGGTGCGTGTCTTCAGTAAGGCATATTTTGTTAAACGCTCGCTACACTGGCAAGACGACTTGGAACACGCGGCGCAAGGTTCGCGTACCAGGAACCGGAAAGCGTGTATTCAGGCCCCGTCCTCAGAGCGAATGGGTGAAGACTGAAGCGCCTCAGTTACGGATCGTTTCTGATGAACTTGCGACCGCTGTACAACGTCGATTGGAAGCTGTTAAGAGCACGTTTGGCAGGGAAGGCAGCGGTTTGACGATTGGTCCGAAACGCTATCTTTTCTCGGGATTATTAAAATGCTCGGTCTGCGGCGGAAGCATCGCCCTCGTTTCTGGACGCGGACGTCATGGCGCGGATCGCTATGGTTGTTCAGTACATCATCAGCGTGGCGACTCTGTGTGCGAGAACGCCGCGTTGGTGCGTCGAGACGAGTTGGAGCATGGCCTGCTCAAAGGGCTTGCTGAGTCCGTCCTTCGCGTCGAAGTGATCGACTACGCAGTGGCACGCATGGAGCAGGCGCTGCGGCAGGGCCACGAAAAGCTCAATGCCGAACTTGAACGCATGCGCCAAAGAAAGCACCAGCTGGAGACCGAGCTTGCGCGACTTGTGAATGCCATTGCCGAGGGAAAACCATCGCAGAGCTTTATGGCGGCAATCGGAGAGCGCGAAAGGGAATTGCAGACGATTACGAACAAGTTGCTTGAGCCAGGCCCTGGCTCTTTGCGGGCGACGCTCGACGAGTTACGAAATTTTGCAATCTCTCGTCTAACCAAGATACGCGAGTTAATCTCACATCCCGAAAGCATTGACCTTGCCCGTGCAGTGCTTGCAGAACACTTCGGGACGTTCACACTTGAACCCACAATACAGGACGGCGAACCAGTGTATCTGGCTCATGGCAAAGTGGATTTCTTCGGAGAAGAAGCGATGGCGCGAACGGGTGGTGCCGGGGGCCAGAATCGAACTGGCTACGCCCGCCTTTTCAGGGCGGCGCTCTACCAATGAGCTACCCCGGCAGCTCAACTTTAGTAGTTTAGTGGCCGTCAGCAGTCGTGTCAATTCGCCCAAAATATTTCCAATTTCTGCGCATTTGTGGTCGACTAGAATAGATCCCATGGCGACCACTACAAACCTGAAATCTTCGGACATCATTCCGCAACTCGACGCCCTCGCCAAATCCGCCGCATCCGGCGAAGCGCTCATGAAATCCATCGTCGCTCTCCTCCACGAAAAACTCACCCGCTACAACTGGGTCGGCTTCTACATGCTCGAAGGGGAAGGAGGCGACACGCTCGTCCTCGGTCCCTTCAAGGGCACCATGACGCCCCACACCCGGATCCCTCTTAACCAGGGCATCTGCGGCGCCGCGGCCTCCAGCGGCAAAACCATCGTCGTTGATGACGTCAACTCCGACTCGCGCTATCTCGCCTGCTCCCTCGAAACCAAATCCGAAATCGTCGTCCCCGTTTTCGTCCGCGGCAAAGTCGTCGGCGAACTCGACATCGACTCCCACTTCCTCGCCGCCTTCGGCCCCGACGACCGCAAACTCTGCGAACACGCCGCCGCCACCCTCGGCAAATTCCTCGAATCAAAATAGTAGGGGCGGCTTTACGCCGCCCTCTTGTCTTTCCCCTCTCTCCGATTCCTCTGCGTACTCTGCGTCTCTGCGTTAGACTCTCTTTTCTTTCTCATAGACTAAACGCGTACGTCGCTCACTCCCTACCCCTGCGCCTCATCAAACTCCTTCATCCAACTCCGATCCTTCAACACTTCTCTCGGCCGCGTCCCGTCCGGCGGACCCACAATCCCATCCTTTTCCATAATGTCAATCAAATGCGCCGCCCGCCCATACCCAATCCGCAATCTCCGCTGCAATGTAGAAGTCGACGCCCGCCCCATCTCGCAGCAAATTCTCACCGCATCCTGGTACAAATCGTCATCAATGTCCTCGCCGCCGGCATCCGCCTGCCCCGCGCTCTGCGAACCGCCGCCCTTCGAATTTGTGATGGGCTTCCCATCCTCGTCCTTCGGCGCCTCTAGCAACGCTTCGTTGTATTTCGCTTGCGCCTGCTGCCGCCAGAAATCGCACACGCTCACAATCTCGTCCTCACTCACCAGCGGTCCATGAATCCGGTGCAACCGCGCCGAACCCGCCGGCAAATACAGCATGTCGCCTCTGCCCAGCAACGACTCCGACCCATTCGAGTCCAGAATCGTCCGCGAATCCACCTTGCTCGCGACGCGGAAAGAAATCCGGGCAGGGAAGTTCGCCTTAATCAACCCCGTAATCACGTCCACCGACGGCCTCTGCGTCGCCAGTATCAAGTGAATCCCCACCGCGCGCGCCATCTGCGCCAAGCGCGTGATCGATTCCTCCACGTTATTCGTGTCCACCATCATCAAGTCCGCCAACTCGTCAATGATGATGATCAAATAGGGAAGCGGCTTGTGCTCGCTCTCCTGCACATTCTCAAACAGTGAAAGCGGCTGTTGCTTCTGAAAAGTCCGGTTGTACTGGTCAATGTTCCTTACACCGCGCTGCGCCAGCAGTTTCAGCCGGTTCTCCATCTCCCGCGTGGCGTTCCGCAACACGTTCGACGCTATCTTCGGGTCCGTCACCACCGGCGCAATCAGGTGCGGAATCCCTTCGTACAAATTCAACTCCAGCCGCTTCGGGTCCACCAACACCATCTTTACTTCGTCCGGCGTCGCCTTGTACAGAATCGACATCATCAGCGAATTGATGAACACGCTCTTGCCCGTCCCCGTCGAGCCCGCAATCAGCAAGTGCGGCATGGACGCCAGATCCGTCACCCGGATCCGCCCGTGCAAATCCCGCCCCATCGCCAGCGTCAGCTTGCTCGGGGAATTCGCAAACTCCTGCGCCTCGATGATCTCCCGCAGCGCAATCGTCTCCCGCTTGTCGTTCGGCACTTCAATGCCAATCGTCGATTTTCCCGGTATCCGCTCGATCAAAATCGACTCCGCCTGCAGCGCCAGGCACAAATCCTCCGTCAATCCGATAATCCGGCTGTACTTGATCCCCGCTTCCGGCTTGAACTCAAACGTCGTCACCACCGG